>Ga0180434_10004335_pt1 | contig 17341 bp, 12 predicted proteins | sample SS_ome_7_FD_132453 | JGI IMG/M metagenome (GOLD analysis project Ga0180434, IMG submission 132453) | Hypersaline lake sediment archaeal communities from the Salton Sea, California, USA - SS_1_D_2 metaG | ecosystem: Environmental > Aquatic > Non-marine Saline and Alkaline > Hypersaline >...
ATGAACGACATGTCCGCATCGTGGATACTTGCGAGAAGTACATCGCCCGGCACGGCGCCGGCCGACGTTTGACCGCCAGCTACCAGCCGCCGGCAAGTCCTGCGGAACTGGCAGCGCTGGTCGCCCCGATCATGCGTGGGTTGATCGCCTGGCCGACCGGTGACGAGGATCATCCGTATGTGCGGTCGATCCTGGAGTGGCGGGCGTCCGAGTCGGTGCTCGACTTCATCAACAGCGAAGAGGCCAGGGAACTGGCGACCACCGGGCCGCTCACCACGGATCATCTGATTCGCACCAAGCCCAACCCATTATTCGTGCAGAACCCGGCGTGGTCCGACGTCGAAGCGTTGCGAGCCCAGCTTCAGGAGTCGATCGAAGCCTACCGCGAGCGGTACTACGCATACGTGGCCGAGCACGGCGGACCGGCCGGCGACGTCGACCCGTCGCCGAAGGTCGTGCTCCTGCCCGGCGCCGGCGTGTTCTGCTGGGGGCGCACGAAGCGTGAGGCGCGCGTCGCCGCCGATATTACCGAGCACGCGCTGTCCACCAAGACGAAGGCCCGGTCGATCGGCAGCTATGTCGGTCTGGATGCGAGGCATCTGTTTGCGATGGAGTTCCGGGCGATGCAGCTCGCCAAGCTCGACCGGCGGGCCGAGCGGCCGCTCGAACGCCAGATCGTGGTGATCAGCGGTGGCGCGGGTGCGATCGGGGCCGCGATCGCCGAGACCTGCGCGCGAGTCGGCGCGCACGTCGTCGTGACAGACGTCAACCAGGAGGGCCTGAAGCGCGTCACGCACTGGATCGAGAAGGCATTCGGCCCCGGTACCGCAGCCGGCGTGGTCATGGACGTGACCAACGAAGACAGCGTCCGCAGCGGCTACGAGGAGATCTGTCGGCTGTATGGCGGCGTCGACGTGGTCGTGCCGAACGCCGGCGTCGCGCACGTGGCACCGATCGAGGAGCTTCGGCTCGAAGACTTCCGCCGCGTTCTGGACATCAACGCCACCGGGTACCTGCTGTTCATGCGCGAGGGGATCCGGGTGCTCCGGCGACAGGGGCTCGGCGGGCACATCGTGATCAACTCCAGCAAGAACGTGTTCGGTCCCGGCAAGGACTTCGGCGCCTATAGTGCATCGAAGGCGGCCGGACACCAGCTTGGCAAGGTGGCCGCGATCGAGCTGGCGCCGCACGGCATCCGCGTGAACATGATCAACGCCGACGCCGTTTTCGCTCACGGCGACATCCCCTCGGGCCTCTGGGCGGAGGTCGGCCCGCAGCGCGCCAAGAGTCGCCGCATGAAGACCGAGGACCTGCCCAAGTACTATCGCAGCCGGAATCTGCTCAAGGCCCGCGTCTATGGTCATCACGTCGGCAACGCGGTGGTGTTCTTCGCGACCAACGCCACGCCGACCACGGGCGCCACGCTGCCGATCGACGGCGGTGTTGTGGAGGCATTCCCCCGCTGAAGCCGTGTCGTGAGGCCGCCTAGAACTGCACCTTGATCACCGGCTTGAGTGCCAACGCCGCCAGGATCGAAACTACGAAGAACGTCAGCCACCAGGGAATTCGGAGGCCGAACAGCGTGTTGGTACGCGCGCCGTAGCTGATCGAGATCGCCTGTACCGGCGAATCGTTGCCGAACGCCGGCTCGCCGGGGTAGAGCAGTCGATCCCAGAAGCTTGTTCCCGGCCGGCGGGGGGAGACGAACAGTAACTCGTTCGTTCCGCCGGTGGTGTTTACGACCAGCTGCTTCTCGGCGACCTTTCCGCCGTCGTGCTCGAATCGCAGCGCGAGCAAGTCACTGCTGGCCGGCGCCGTTTGTGGGCAAATGCGCCAGGTGACTAGATGCTTGTGCGCGTCGCGCACGGGCTCGGTGGCGTCGACGCCGTCGGGCGGCACGAGCAATAGACCCTTGTATTCCGACCACACTCGCGGATCGATCTCGACCTCGATCAGGGCCTGCTCTCCGGGTGCGAGCGGTCGAAACTCGTACCACATCGCCAACTGCATCAGCAGCAGCACGAACGGAATGATCAATACGACCAGCGGCGGCAGCGAGTGCACCAGTCGCAGCCCCGAGGCTTTGAACAATCCGAGCTGAGCGCGGAAGACGCTGCGCAGGTCGTCCTTGAACAACCGCATTGCCAGCAGGCTGGCGCGGACCTGGTCGGCGACGCGCTTGAGCGCAGTCTGGTTGGAGGTATAGCGGAAGGCGATCGCCGCCAGTATCCCGGCCACGACTGAGATGACGATCAGCGCCACCTGAGCCGGCAGGGCCGCAAAGGGGGCAAGCACCAGGCCGGTCAGCTTCGCCAAGACCGCGTTAAGGGCGTTCATGCGTCGGTGCGCATCCTGAAGGGGGCAGAACCGCTACTCGATGTATCCCAACCCGCGAAGGCGCTCTTCGAGCTGCTCGTCGGTCTCGGCGTCCTCGAGCTTGGCCAGCTCTTTCTCAAGCACATTCGTGATGAACTCGTCCGCCGACGAATAGCCGGCCTTGTCAGACACGGCCTTGAGGCGCTCGTACAAGGCCTTGTCAATCTTGATCTTCACGGCAGACATGCACTCTCTCCTAGCGGCCGCGCAGCGGGACCTTCTCGCCGAAGATATTCCGGCTGACCATGCCTTCCGGCGGCTCGATTCCAAACAACTGCAAGATGGCCGGCCCGAGGTCACTCAGCTCGGGGTCGTCCACGGTAAGTCTCATGTTGCTGACGATGATGCCGGGGACCAGATTGGCGGAGATGCAGTGGTCGCCACTCCAGCGATCCTTGTTGTCTTCGAACAGGCCCCGGCCGATGCCGCCCAGGGCCGTCGCCCAGCTTCCGCGGTAGTTCCGCGTGTAGCCGATCATCATGTCCGGAGCAACCAGCGGGTCGGCGTTCGGGTAGTCGTCAAACGTGAAGTAGACCTTCTCGATCGCTTTGCTGCCGTCTTCGTCGCGAACCTGCTCGAGCTGAGCGGCGACTTCCTCCATTAGTCGGCGCTTCTCTTCCGGCGGGACAATCCCGTGCTTTTCACGCCCTTGCAGATTGATGTACAGACAGTTCAGGCCGACCGCATAGACCCGGGTCTGGTCGTACTTGACATTGAGCAGTCCGTTCCGGCGGCCCTGTCGGCCCATGTCCTTGACGGCCATGTAACCGTTCTCGACCAGCCAGTTGTTGACGTTGAAGCCGCGGCGGAAGCTGGCAAAGCCGTGGTCGGACATGACGATCAGAATGTCGTTCTCGTCCATGACTTCATAGGCCTCGCCCAGCCGGGCGTCCATCTCCTCGTAGGTCTGGTAGATCACGTCGTCGTATTTGCCTTGTTGCTCGGGCTTGCGCCCGGGGTGCGCTGGGTCCATGTCGCGGTAGAAGATGTGCGCGAGCTGGTCGGTGTGCCCGAAGTAGAAATACAGAAAACCGGTCCGGAAGTTCTGCAACGCGTAGTGGTACTGCCTGGTGCGCTCGGCTACCAACAGATGAACCATCTCGAGGAAGCCGTCCTCGTCGAGCGCCGTCGTCATGCGCTCCCCATCGAGCGTCTTCCCCCTCGGCCGTGAACGCAGCGCCTTGGTGTCCTCGGGAATGCCCGTTGTGTACATGCCGCCCGTGCCGGTCAACGCCGCCAGTTCGGCGGACCACTCCAGCGGGTAGCTGATCGGGTTCGCCGGGTTGGCCGGGTCGATCTGCAACGGCGAGACGTAAATGTCCAGGTAGGGATGCACCTGCTCGACATGCAACCGGATGATCGAGTGCATTTTCGTCGGCAGCCCGACCGCGTTGACCACCGTCGAGCCGGGCAGCCCGGTCTCGAACACGATCGGGATCCAGTCGGACCACTCGCCTACCTTCAGCAGGCGCTTCTCGTCTCCCACCGCGACAGTAATCGCGTCCTGCACCGGGTCACGAACGATCTCAAGCTCGACCTTCATCTTGGACGGCTGTTGGCCCGCCGGTACGTCCAGCAGGTAGTTCTCCGGACCTTCGAGCTCGGCGATCGTGCGATCGTTCTCGACGTCCAGACGCACAAACCGGCCACCCGCGACCGATTCGTCGGGGACGCTCATATTCTCACGAAAACAGGTGAACTCGCCCTGCGTGCCGAGCAGGTCCGGCGTCCCCATGCCCGAGTGAACCTTGAACTCGCCGGGGCCGGGGGACTCCGTGGCCGGAGGGTAGTTGGCCGGCACACGGTAAATGGTAGTAGTAATGCCGGCCTTCACGAGATGGTTCCAGAACGCGTCGCCGCGCCGACGATTCTCCACCCGCCCCGACTCCAGCGGGATTCGCCACTTCCCGAAATCCCACACCCGGTCCGGGTGTTCCGGGGGGAGGGCCTCGGAGGTGGACATGTAGGGCAGGATCGGCAGGGCTGAACTCGGGTTGGGTTTGCGGTGAATCCAGTCGAAGATCTGGTGCGTGCCGGGCCGCGCGCCCGAGATGAAGTTCGACCACGCTACCGGACTCTGCGGCGGCATGCTGGTGCCAAACGGGGAGTAGTCGCCGAGTGCCGCCAGTCGGCTGAAGTTCGGCAGCCGATCCTCGGCCATGAGTTGCTCGAGCAGGATCGGGTCGAGCCCGTCCATCCCGATCACGAGCACCTTCACCTCGCGCGGATCTTCACCCCGTTCGCCGGGGCCGCAGGAGGGTACCGCAGTGCATAGACCCAGCACGACCAACAGGACCAGCGTCCTCAGCCGGCTTCGGACGAATGAGTGCAAAGTGGAAGGTGCAAAGTTGCGACCGACTCTCATCACTTTGAACTTTCAACTTTGAACTTCGCGTCGGAACACAGCAGCGATTTTCCGTCCATGTACCTGGGTTTCTCCACGCCGAACAGCTCGAGCGTGGTCGGGGCCAGGTCGATGATGTTCACCTCGTCCTCGCTCAGTTTCAAGCTGCTGAACAGAATGCCGGGAACCAGGGCCGGGTGCAGGCAGTGATCGCCGCTCCAGGCCTTGAGGTTGTCGGAGAAGACCTTTTCGGCGCACTTGCCGATGGCGGCATCCCACGAGACGCGCCAGCCCTCGTTATATCCGACCAGGATATCCGGCGCGTTTTCGGTGTAGGGGCCGTGGAAGACATCGAGGCGCGTCACCGCCTCCTTGATCGCAATCTCACCCTTCTCCTCGTCAACCACGCCGGTCAGCTTGTCGGCGATCTCGCGCATCAACGCCTTGGCCGGCTGGCCCGGCTCGACGATGCCCTCGACCTCGCGCCCCTTCTGGTTCAAGTAAATTCCGCCGAGCCCCAGCGCAAACGCCTTCGTCTGGCTCCAGTCGATGTCGCCCAGATACTGCTTCTCGGCCACCTGCTTGCCGTCCTTCAGCTTCAGGTAGCCGTTGTCGCGCAGCCAGGCGTTGAGATCCACGCCGCGCCGAAACGTCTTGAACCCGTGATCCGACATCACGAACAACGTCGTGTCGCCGTCGAGCTTGGCCATCGTCCGCCCGACCAGATCATCCATGCGCTCATACATCTCGGTCATGGCGTGGCGGTGCGACTGGCGTTGCTCGTCGGTCAGGGCCGGGTGCTGCTCGTCGTGGAAGCGGAAGAACATGTGCTGGATGCGGTCGGGGCCGTCGAAGACGCACACCACCACGCCGCGCCGCACGCGCTGGAGCGCGTCAAAGAACATCTTCTCGCGCTCTTCGTGAATCTCGTACGCCTGTTCGAGAAAGGCGTCCTCGCTCATCAGCTGCTCGGACAGCGACCAGGTATCCTCCGCCAGCCCCAGCGTCGAGAAGGGACCCTGTTGCCGGGCCAGATAGCTCGAAAACACCATCGGATGCGAGATCGGCATCACCGGCTTGTCGGGGTCGATTTGCAACGGCGTACAGTACATCTCGAACGGCTTGGCGAAGCGCTTCAGGTAGAACTTGCAGATGCCGCGCACCTTCACGCCCGGCGCCGCCTTGAACTCGATCTTGACCCAGTCGCTGTGCTGGCTGAGCTTCAGCAGAACCTGCTGGCCGTTGACGTGCAGCGTCGCGCCCGACGTCCCGTTCTTACTCTCCGTGACCTTGAACGGCAGCCGCAATTCGGCGCCGTCCGCTCGCATGCTGTTCGCCGGCCCGCGCAGGAAGGACTGCACACCGTTCCCGTTGCGCTGTACCAGAATGCGGTCGCCACCCACGTCCCCGTCCATCGTCGCGCCCGCCTCACCCTCCTCGGCGTAGTACGAGAACATCCCCTGCGTGCCACGCAGGTCGGGCACGCTCATCGCCGAGAGCTGCAAGCCCTTGAACCGGTCGGGCGGAAACGTGATCGGCACCCGCAGAATCATGCTGTTCAGGCCGTGCTCGCCGAGCACCGTCCAGAACGGCTTGCTCTTGCGCAGCGGCGTAAGCTCGGGCTTGCTGAGCGGGATGATGTATTTGCCGAGCTTGAACTTGCGACGCGGCTGGCCCATCCGCACCGACGAAATCATCGGGCGGTAATTCGGCGTGCGCGCGATGAAGTCGAAGATGTTGTGCTTGCCCGGGTTCGTCCCGGTCGTGAACGACGACCACGCAACCGGAGAAATCGGCGGCCAGGTCGAGCGCAGCCGCCGATAGCAACCCTGCTCCTTGAGCTTGGCCAGGTTGGGTAGCCGACCCTCGTCGAGCAGCTTCTCGGTCAGCGTCGTTTCGAGCCCGTCCAGCCCGAGAATCACGGCGCGCTTGACTTTCGCCTTGGCGTACCGCTTGCGCCCGCGGATCGCCCACCACAGCAAAAAGAACGGGAAGAAGACGACGATCGCGATCGCCGAAAGCAACGCGATGAAGATCGCGAAGAACGATCCCAGCAGCGCGATCCCGGCCCCCGGCCCAATGTAGGCGAGTTGCTCCGCAGGCTGGGACTGGCCGGCATCCAGGCGCAGCAACAGGCAGACGCAGAAGGCGATCAGTCCTGCCAAGATGCGCGTCACGGTCGTGTTTCCGACCGGTCGAATACATGAACACAACCGCTGTGCCGCGCGGTGTCGGCCTCGCCCCCGGAGCGCCTGCCATGGGCCTCTAGACATCCGTTGCATCCTGCCGTTCCAGATCACGGGTTGTCATCGCCAGGGTCGTCTTCTGTTTCGGCCGCCGGCTGGCTGGCCGGCTCGGGCTCATTCGGTTCGTCGCCCTCGTCCTGGCCGCCCACGTAGCCCAGCGATTGGAGTTGCTCGATCGTTCGCTGGTCCACCGCTTTCTGGGTAACGACCATTTCGGGCTTGGTCTTCATGTTCTGCGAGACGATCTTCTGCATCAACTGCGCCATCTGCTTGACTTGTCCCGGGTATTGCTGGGCGACGTCGTACATCTCTTTGGGATCCGTTCCTATATTGAATAGCTGATGACGGGCCTCGTCCTTCGACGTCGTCCCGTCGGGCAACCTCCGGGGCGGAATCGCCGTCACGATCAGCTTGGTGGCGTCCGCGAAGATCGCGTACTGGCGCAGCCCGGACTTGGTCGCCTCGGCAAACCGCATCAGCGGCATGTCTGGCAGCGTTCCCGAAAGATGATCGACTAGCGACGCACCTTGCAATGTCTCCCCCGACGATAGACGAAGCTGCTCCAGCAGCGTCGGCATCACGTCGATCAGGCTCGCCAGCCGGCGCACGCGCTTGCCGGTCGGCAAGACGTCCGGCCAGCGCAGAACCAGCGGCACGTGCAGGTCGGTCTGGTATTGCGAGTAGCCGTGCTCCCAGAGATCGTGCTCGCAGAGCGCTTCGCCGTGGTCGGCCATCAGGATCACGTAGGCGTCGTCCCAGAGGCCGCGCTGCTTCAGGTTCTCCACGAGCTGACTAAGGTAGAAGTCCATCTCCCGTACGCCCGCGTCGTAGCGCGTCACCCAGTACTCTCGATAGCCTTTCAAACGCTCGTAGCGAGTGGGATCGGAGGTCTCCGGCGGCGGCTGGTTGAGATACGGATTGAGCCTCTTGAGCTGCCTCGACTCCAGCAACGTCTTGTCCGGGTAAGCTTCGAGCTGCTCCATGAGCGGGTCCATGAACTGCGGAGCCGCGTTGTAGGGGCCGTGCACGTCCATGTAGTGCAAGTAGACGAACATCGGCCTGGCGGCATCGCGCCCTTGGTCGAGCCAGTCGAACAGTGCCTGGTTCACCACCGCGCCGCGTACCGTGTTCTCGGCAAAGCTCGTGTCGTAGTGCTCGAATCCCTGGCCGAAACCGTATCCCGCGCGCAGAAACTTGGCCGCCACGAAACCCGCCGTCTGGTACCCGCTCCGCTGCAACACCTCGGCCAGTGTGTCGAAATCGTCGCTGAGCACCGACTGAACCGCCTGACGCCCTTCCTCCATGCCGGACACGACCGTGTAACTCGTCGCCTTGTGCACGCCGGGATAGTACGACGTGAACAACGTCGCCACCGACGGCAGCGTCCACGGCGCCGCCGAGACGCAGCGCTCGAACGTCACACCCTCCGCCGCGAGCGCATCCATCGTCGGCGTGAGCATGTTGCGGTTGCCGTAGGCCCCCAGGCGGTCGGCACGCAGCGCGTCAATCAGGATCACGAACACGTTGGGCGGCGCGGCGCCCTCCGGCAGGATGCCGATCTTGGCTTGCTCAGCTGTTGCCCCCGACGAGTCGGTCTTGCGCTCACAGCCCGCGAGCCCGAGCGTGAGCGCAAACAGCAACGCGATCGCGCTCCACCGGCCGCGGGCCCCGGCGCCCAACCATAACAGTCGGCTGTACGTGGACATGCGGTTTTCCTCGGTCCTCGGCGTCCGGCTGCGGCGCGGTGGGTCGCAGCCACTCTATGCAGACAGATCGGTCAACATACCACAGGGCTTTCCGGAACGCCAACTCGACCGCTCTTCCGGACGTTATCGGTCACGGCCGGCATTCGTCTCGCACCTCCTCGCGGGATCGAACGAGCGATCTATCCCATTTCCGCGCGCCGCTCCCACGCCGCTTCCGCCTCTGCGAGCTCCCCCTTCAGAGTTTCGAACTCCTCACGCAGCCGGGCGATCGCCTCGCCGTCGCGGTAGACGTTCGGGTCGGCGAACTTGGCCTCGAAAGCTGCGACCCGCTCTTCCCGCTCCATGATGAACGCCTCGAGCTCTTCCAGTGCCATGCGCTCGAACCGGGACCGCTTCCGGGGCTCTGCGATCCGCGGGTCCGCTGACCGCCGACGACGTCCACGTGAACCGCGCTGCTCACCGCCATCGCCCTGCGCGGGCTTTGTCTCGGCCTCCAACTCCCGAATGTAGTCAGAGTAATTCCCGCTGTACTGCGCGTGCTCGCCCGCCCGCAGGACCAGCAGCTTTCTCACGATTCTATCCAGGAAGTAGCGGTCGTGGCTCACCGCGAGAATCGTCCCGGAGTAGTCCACCAGTGCTTGCTCGAACGCCTCGCGCGACGGGATGTCCAGATGGTTAGTCGGCTCGTCCAAGATCAACAGATTCGGCGACGCCAGAATCAGCTTTGACAAGCGCACCCGCGACTGTTCCCCGCCCGATAGGTTCCTCACCGACTTGAACGCGTTGTCACCGGTGAACAAAAAGCGGGCCAGAAACGACCGGGCGGTTTGTTCGTCGAAGTCCGGCCGCACGGCCAGGATCTCGGAAAGCACGCTCCCGTCCGGGTCGAGGTCGTGGCCTTCCTGGGCGTAGTAGCCGATCAGCGCCTGCGCATCGACGTCGACCCGGCCCGCGTCAGCCGCCACTTCCCCAAGAATCAGCCTCAAGAGCGTGGTCTTGCCCGTGCCATTCGGGCCGGTGATGCCGAAGCGCTGCCCGGCACTGATCTCAAGGGACAGATCCTCGAACAGCGTTTTCTCCCCGTAGCGCTTTGCCGCACCGTCGACCTCGACGATTGTGCGGCCCTCTCGCGAACCCGCGCGCTGACGCCGGGGGCCCCGATCGGCCGGGGTGAAATCGGGTTTTATGCTCCGCGTCGCAGCGGGTTTTTCGAGCACGAACTCACCCGCTTCGAGTCTTCGCTCAAGCCGCTTGCGTCGTCCTTGCGCCTGCCGGGTGCGCTGCGCGGCGATGTGCTTGGTGATGAAGCTCTGCTCCTTCTCGATGAAAGCCCGGTCCTTCTCGTACTGGCGCTGCTGGGTCAGGTCGCGCAGCTGGCGAACGTGCATGTAGTTGGAGTAGTTGCCCGGGTAGGACGTCAGCCGTGTGCGGTCGACCTCGATCATGCGCTGCGCCAACCGGTCGAGCAGATAGCGGTCGTGCGAGACGATCGCCGCCCCGCCGTGATGCCCGGCGAGGAACTTCTCGAGCCAGCGGACGGCGTCGATGTCCAGATGGTTGGTCGGCTCGTCCAGCAGCAGGTACGAAGTGTCCTGCAACAGGAGCTTGGCCAGCGCCGCGCGGCACTTCTGCCCGCCCGACAACGCCGCCATCGGCAGCGACCGATCCACCTCCGTGAATCCGAGCCCGCCCAGGATCTCGTTCAGCCGCTGCTCGTACGTGTATCCGCCCGCCGCGATGAATTCCGCGTTGACCCGGTCATACTGGTTCAGGAGCGCGTCCAGCTCGGGCCCGGCGTGCTGTGCGGCGATCTGCTCGGAAAGCCGCTGCTGCTTGCGCTCCAGCGCGAACACGTCGGCAAACACGCTCAGCACCTCGTCGTGCAGCGTGTTCTTCAGACCGATCTCGGGCTCCTGCGGCAGATAGCCGACGTCCATCCCCCGCGAGCGCGTCACCGTGCCGACTTCCGGCTCGATCTGTCCGATGATCAGCCGAAACAGCGTCGTCTTCCCGGAGCCGTTCGGCCCGACGATGCCGACGATCTCGCCGGTGTGCAGTTCGATGGAGACGTTGTCGAGGATGACCTGCCCGCCGAACTGCTTGCTCACGTTTTGGATATTGATTGTGCCCATCGCACTGTTCGTAACCGCTTGCCCGGCCCCGCCAACCGCTGCACGTTCGAGTCTACACGCCGGAGCGCACCAGGCAAAACTCAGCCGACCCTGGCGCTGCGGTACGGTTCTCGAACCGTCGGCGACGATCCGTGTTATAATACGCTTATCGGCACGGCCCAGGCCGACATGGCGCAACCGCCGGCCATGTACCGCCTCCGTGCCCGTACAGGCCCCGCGAGCGAGCGCTATTCTGGTGAAACACGCCGGCGCGGCCGACGTGTATCAGCACACCAACTCCGCATGGGTGGAACACACCAAGCTGCTCGCTAGCGCCACATCAGCCGGAAATCACTTCGGCCAAGCAGTGGCTGTTCACGACGATGTCGTGGTGGTAGGCGCAGGCTCCGACCATGGCGGAGCAGCGTACGCTTTCCGGTGGGAAGCCGACCAGCCGATTGCTGACGGCGACGGCGACATGGGCCGACTTGGCGCTGCTGTTGGCCATGTACGGAATCGTCTGCCGGTAGCCACCGCCGTGCTGACGGAGGGGCTGGGTTCGGAGCGCCGTCTAGGTTGCGAGGATACCTTCCTCGAGCGCGGTGCGAAGCTTGTCCAGGGCCTTGTTCTGAATCTGGCGGACACGCTCTTTGGTCACGCCGATCATCGTGCCGACCTGTTCGAGCGTCTTGCCCTTGGCGATGTCGAATTCGTCGACCTCGGCGTCGATCGCGAAGCGCGCCCGGATGACGCGTTCTTCGATGTCGTTCAGGTGCGCCAGGTTTTGCCCGAGGATGGCCTTGAGTTCGTCAACACAGTCCTCTTCGACATCCAGGCGCTTTTGCTCAACGTGGTCGCCTTTCTCGAGCGTCGGGTCGAATTCGGTCGGAAAGTAGCCCCGGTAGCGAGCCGTGCGCGTCGCGACCCGCGAGAAGCTCTTCAGGATCGCCCGGCAGGCGTAAGTGCTGAACTTGAACCCGCGGGAACAGTCGAACTTGTCAACCGCGCGCAGCAACGCCAGATTGCCCTCGCTGACCAGGTCCGCGTAGTCGACGCCGGTCAGCTTGGTGCGCTTGGCCATCGCGAGCACGAGCGCGACGTTGAGGCGGACGATGTCGCTGCGGGTCCGCTCGCTGCAGCATTCCCACTGCAGCAAGTCGCGAGCCGCCTCGGCGGTGAGCCGCTTCCCGCGAAACCCCCGCAGGATGCGCATCACGCGGTAACGGCAGTAGTTCAGTCTGAGAAACAGGTGATGTTCCTGCTCGGTGGTGAGCGACCGCCCGGTGATTCCCGCCAGCAGATCGATGCCGCTGTCGTCGCTGCTGGCTTCAGCCCCGGGTGCCGCCGGCAGTGGGCCAAGCAGCGTCTCCTCGGCACCAGGCTGCTGGAATCGAGCGTCGAACATGCACTCGACCTGCTCTGACAGGCGGCGTTCGAGGGTCTCAAGATCCTCAGGCGACAGCCCCTTGACCACGTTCGGGCCAGGCATCTTGGCCTGGGGCTGAAGCTTGCGGATCGACGACGTAGTAGCCGACCCCTTCGTTGACGACATCGCGTTTCCCCTGTGCGCGTTAGCGGAGTTCGAGAACTCCTGTTTATCGGGCCCAGCGACCTAACCGCGTGTCCGGTTGCGGTGCAATCGCGGACAGCGCAGACATCACCGGTGGAGCCTTGCCTGTCTTTCACGATGAATCCGGGTTCGACCTTGGGGGGAGCCGGGCCAAAGACGTTGGTCGAACCACGGCGTTCTGGGGGAGCCTCTTACCGAAATGAAGTATAACCTACGCCGCCCGCGGGATCAAGCCCAGGTCAAGCGCGCGCGCACGATTTCTGCTCGGAAACCTGCCCGGCCAGACTGCAACTCCGTGTCTATTCGTATCTTAGAGCTTCGATTGGATCCAGTCCGGCCGCGGCTCGGGCCGGGTACAGACCGAACGAGACACCTACGACCGCCGAGACCATGAAACTTAATATCACCCCCCACCAGGGGATGATCGTTTCCCAGTTGACGACCCAGGTCACGACGCTGGCGAAGCCGATCCCGACGATGATCCCGATAATCCCACCCGACACGCTCAGGATAACCGTCTCCACCAGAAACTGGGCCGTGATGTGATAGCGTTTGGCACCCAGCGCCCGCCGGATCCCGATCTCGCGTGTCCGCTCGGTGACCGAGGCCAACATGATATTCATGATCCCGATCCCGCCGACCAGCAGCGAGATGCCCGCGATGCTGCCGAGCACGATCTGCCAGATTTTCTTGGACTGCTCAGCTTGCTGCAGTAATTCGAGCGGCACGATGATCGCGTAGTCGAGCTGGCGATGCCCGTGCCGCATCACGCGTTCGATCGACTTCGACACGCCGAGAACGTTCTCCTGCGCGTCCGCGTTCACGTAGACGTCGCTGTACTGCACCTCCTTGATCTCGCGCGAGCCGCTCTGCGCCTTGACCTTCACGTCCCCGTAACGCAGATCCGCGACCGATAGGGGAATGTAAACGTCGCGGTTGATGTTGCGCGCCCCGATGCCTTTGGCTGGTGCGCCGGCAGTAACCAGCGTTCCCAGCACGCCGACCACCTCATACGGGACCGGGCCGGTCGAGCGGCTGATCACCGAGACGGTCTTGCCCAGCGGATCGCCATGCACGAACAGTTTCCGGGCGACCTCCTGACCGATCACGCACACTTTCGAGTGCCGCTGGGCATCTAACGGCGTCAGCCCCCGCCCGCGGGCGACGCGCACATTGACCACATCGAAGAAGTTCTCCGTGGTACCGAGAACGGTTCCGTCGCAACGCCGGGCGCCGTAGGTGATGTCGCTGGCGACATCGCGCATCTTGACCAGCTCCTTGACATGCGGGAGCTGGGAAATCCGCTCGATGTCCTCGAGCTTGATGCCGTACTTGCGTACGAAGGTCTGGGCCTCGCTGGCCTCCTCGGAGCGCGGGGGCTCCACGCTGCGGACGATGATGTTCTCGCTGCCGAGCAGGCGGATGCTCTCGAGCTGCTCGGCCGAGGCTCCCTCGCCGATCGCGAGCATGCAGATCACCGCGCCCACGCCGAAAATCATGCCCAGCGCGGTGAGAAACGAGCGCAGCTGGTGAGCCCGCAGGTCCCGCAGGCCCAGCCCGATCAACTCGCGTGACAGTAACGTGCGTAACAGCATCGCCCGCTCACGATCTCTCGCCGAAGACCACCCGCCGTTCTAGCCCGGCTGGCGGCCGGGCGGCGGCGGTAGCTCGATCGGCCCAAAACGATCTTCGTAAGCCTTGATCGTTTGGCCCAGAACCTGCGCCAGTCGCTTGGCGTTCTGCGGAATCAAGACCATCCGGTGCGAGATCTTCACCGTCGGCTGCTTCATGCCAGGCAACGGCGAGTTACAGGCCAAGTAGACCGTAATCTCGTCCGGCGAGCTGGCCAGCGCGAATGAGTTCGCGTAAATCGTCTCCATCTGCGACGCATCGAGCCGGACTTGCTGGCGATGCGGCTGGCCGGGCTGCGGCTCGGGTTGGGCGTCGTCTTCGCCGAAAATCATCACTAGTCTCTCCGTATCGCGAGTTCAGGCGTCACTACACCGCACTGTACGACCTCGAGGCCGCTCCAACAAGGACGCTGAAGGCGCCTGGTTACTTGCGTTTTCTCCGGCGCTCCGGGCGGATCAGTCCGCCACGCGGCTCCAGTCGCAGATCGGCCGTGTGTGCGGCGTTCAAGTGGCGCTGGCCCAGGGCGGCAACCATCGCCGCATTGTCCCCGCAGTACTCGGTCGGCGTGAGGTGCAACGTCAGCCCGGCTTCGTCGCAGGCTGTTTGCAACGCCGCACGCAGCGCCGAGTTCGACGCCACCCCGCCGCCCACTGCAACGTCGCCGACGCGTGTCTGGCGAGCGGCGGCGATGGTCTTCCTGACCAGCGGTTCGATCAGCGCGGCCTGGAAGCTGGCGGCAATGTCGGCGAGCTCCGACCTGCTCAGATGCCGGGCCGTGCCGTACTTGTGCCCCGACCCATACACGTGGTAAAGCACCGCCGTCTTCAGCCCGCTGAACGAGAAGTCCAGATGTGGCTGGTCGAGCCACGTCCGCGGAAAACGAATCGCCTCCGGGTTACCGTCACGCGCCACGCGATCGATCACCGGGCCCCCCGGATAGCCGAGCTCGAGGATGGCGGCGACCTTGTCGAAGGCTTCGCCGGCCGCATCGTCGGCCGTCTGCCCGAGCAATTCGATCTCCAGGAAGTCGTGGACCAGGTAGACCGAAGTATGCCCACCGCTGACCACCAGCGCCACCGCCGGCCAGGGTGGCTTCGGCGCGAGCAACGCCGCGCTGGTCGCGTGCGCTTCGAGGTGGTCTACCGCCACGACCGGCAGATCGCGCGCCAGCGCCAGCACCTTCGCCGCCGTCACCCCGATCAACAAGGAGCCGACCAACCCCGGCCCGACGGTCACCGCGATCGCGTCGAGATCGGCGTATGTCACTCGGGCCTGCGCCAACGCCTCTTCGATGATCGGGCACACCCGCTCGATGTGCGCCCGGGCGGCAATCTCCGGCACCACCCCCCCGTATTTCGCGTGCAGCGCCACCTGTGAGCTGACTACGTTAGAGCGCACGTCTCGCCCGTCCACGACCACCGCGGCGGAGGTCTCGTCGCAAGACGATTCTATCCCGAGGATCGTGCACCCATTGCCCATGATCGACCTTGCCAGCGGCCGGCGGTCGTGGTGAGTTCCCTAATGCGTGCCGCTCTTCCCATTCAGAGCGGCTCGGTATCCATTGTACACGACGCAACCCAGCAAACACGAACCCGCGCATCGAGCAGCAGACGGAGCAACCTGACGTGATCGGGGATGGCCGAAGAGTTGCGGCTCCCTTCGTGCGGGCGCTCGAGTCGGTCAGAATCACTGTGTACCGGATGCGCGGAGGCGTTTCCGGCTTGCACCAGTGGGGCGCAAAGAAACGCCGCGGGAGACTCATTCCCGCGGCGCTTTTCGTCGCGTTTAATCAACGTCCGAAATCAGGACGTCGATTGCTCCGCCTCAGAGCTACGGCAAGGTGCAGTCGTCGCCGTACTGACTGAGCAACTCGGCCAGGTCAGCCAGGTCGACGTCACCGTCACCAGGCCACCACACGTCGTACGGATCGACGTCGCCATCCAGGAGCCCACAGCCGGAAGTGCAGCCATAGTGTCCCAGAAGCTGGGCCAGGTCGCCCAGGCCGACCATACAGTCAAAGGTGCCATCGATATCGGCCTCGCAGTACTTCCCGGAATCGCCGCGGTTCGGGCAAACCGGGGCGTACAGCGCGAAGTAGAACTGCGAGAACTCGTTCGGACCGCCGCCGAAATAGTAAGTGCCGGCGAAGTCTGCCGAGAGGTTGTTCGGATCGATGTCGTTCCAATCGGCAAGCCAAGCCGGGTTGGCGAACAGGTCGAACGCATCCTCAATACCGGGGCATTCCGGCGGCAGGTTGTTCGGGTCTTGACCGAGGAGGCCGCAAAGGCCAGGGCCGTTCAGGGCGCCCGCATCCTGGACGCTGAAGAACTGCCAGTAACCGAAGTCTCCCAGGCCATCGCCGTCCAGATCACTGCCGTCGAGCACGAAGGGGTCGAAAACCTCGACGGCCCAGTAGTAGCCCCAGTACTCGGTTGGCGTGTGCGTGGAGCCGGGGATGTTGTCGATCAGGTAGCCGACAGTGTAGACCCGGCCGGCGCTATCGTGGCCGTTTTCCTCCTCGTACATCAAGATGACCCCCCAGAGGTCGCCGCTACTAGCCTGCGAGTTGGTGAACTGGCTGAAGCCGAAGCCGCCGAAGGGCCGGCTGTCGTCGATGTCACCCCAGTCGAGACCCGCCTCGCCGAGAGCGGGGTCGGAAGCCCAGAAGTAGTTCACGTACGTACGGGCGGTAATCCAGAGCGGCGGGCCGACGGCGCGGGACTGCGCCTCGACCGGGGTCACTTTCCCGGTCTTCATGTCGTACTTGAGGTAGCCCGCGCCATCAATTCGCAGGATGTCGGATCCGGCCAGCGCGGGTACCGCAATTACGACAATTGCCGCGACAACAAGTAAGCGCTTCATAAGTTGACCTCCCTTGCAAGAAAGTTATTAGTGGTAACCACACATCCAGGGCAGCCCAAGAAACACCGTCGCCGGTAGGTTACGGACCCTTGACCTTCCCTTGACACAAAAGCCCTTCTGATTTGAGGAATCTGCCCGGTTCACACCTCCGCTGGTGTTTTGCTCGAGTCTCATCAGACTCGGGTTAGCTACACATGCAGCTTTGTCGGAGTGGCATCCAAACAATACCTCGTTAGGCACGCGGAGATTAGGGAAATGCGCCTCCTCACCTCTCCGCTGCCCTTACCTAACACTAGTTGATCACATACTCTATGTCAAGACTCGATTCGCCTGGGGGCTGCAATTTGTCGCCCCAACCGACCCGCGCGTCCAGCACATTCCCGCCGGCCGTGGGTCCGGTAAAAACAGCGCTGGCCACCGAAGAGCGGGTCCCGCCTCCCGACCAGTGTTTGCCACCCGCGGGCGGCGCGCCGAGACCTGCCGCCGGCCGACCC
>Ga0180434_10004338_pt1 | contig 17330 bp, 35 predicted proteins | sample SS_ome_7_FD_132453 | JGI IMG/M metagenome (GOLD analysis project Ga0180434, IMG submission 132453) | Hypersaline lake sediment archaeal communities from the Salton Sea, California, USA - SS_1_D_2 metaG | ecosystem: Environmental > Aquatic > Non-marine Saline and Alkaline > Hypersaline >...
AGGAGGACAGTCATGGGTGGCTATGAGGAGTACCACGTCCCAGCAGGGACAAACAGAGGCAAGAAGCGCAAGATTGGTCAGGCGGTGCAGGACCGGCGACGCACCAGAGACACATACGGTGCCGTCATCACCAAGAAGGATATAGAGGCGTGTGACCTCGACGTACTGGCACAGCAGCTCCAGTTCTAGTAACCCTTTCCACGACGGAAACCAGGAGGATACCCCATGATCAAGGTCAGCCAAAAGGTGCAAGATGCACTCAACGCACTTGTGCAGAATGATAAGTGGGACGAGATCGAGGACGAGCTGTACGACAGCGTGGTTGATGGAACCTGCACCAGTGGGTACGACAACGACGGGTCTACTGGCGGCGAGATCTTCGAGAACGGGTTCAGGCTTGGGGTAGCCGCTGCAGCCAAGATCGGTCCTGATATCCGCGTCTGGTCAGCCGATCACCCGAATGCCCTCGTCCGGTTCTTTTTCATCGGTACCGAAGAGGACGTGGTGGCCAAGCTGAATGGTCTCCTTGCGTGATATGGTGGTATGTCGTCCCGACATGTTCTTTGGACGACATACGACGGGTTGTGGTGTAGCCGAATCAGACCACAACCCGTCGTATGTCTTTTTGGTATGATGTTTGCTAGGGTTTCCCTATCGGAAACCCAAACAGGAGGAAATACCATGGCTAACAATGACGTTCCGGAACGGATGCGCTTTACTGGACTTCGCGACATGTGGGGCAGTGGATATGAGAAAGACGGAGCCCATGCCCGAGTCGCCAAGATGAGCGATCGGGAGGCCTACGAGCGGATGTCCGATGTCGAGGTGATTCTCGAGGTGCTGTGTGCTGGTCAGAATCGGTGCCAGTGGTTGGCGGTGATCGGTGGGCTTGATCGTCTCATCCAACTCGCTGAACACGCCAGAACGACCAACCGGCTCGACATCCCAACCCCCAACGACAAGTAATCCCCCTGCTCCGGTTTAGCTGGGTTCCGTGTCAAAAACCCAGTGCCAGCCGTAATGGGGTCGGCTCCCACCAGAGCAAGGAGAGATCATGGCAAGTAAGATCAAGATACGACTTGATGGTGATGGGTGGGTTGCCGATCACGAGGGCGATGTCGCTACTGGTGTCGTCGACCTATTCGGAACAGCCACGATCCCCACACCTTTCCTGAAGGTTACACCTGGTCATTTGGTCGTGGACGCATTGCAGCGTCTCAATCCTGGAGTTACGGTAGAACTTGCATAGGAGGACAAGCATGGAGATCCAAACGAAGTACGGCAAGGCCAACATCACCGTGACTGGCTATACGGACGGGCTTGGCGTCTGGGTGGATGCCAACTCGAATTGTGGTGATGATCCCTCCGTGGGATTCACCATCAACAACGTTCGTTATGGGGTACGGGCTGACCTTACCCTGTGGTCAGACGGCACGTGGCAGATCGGCAACGAGGCCACCCCACACATGGCCCACTCCTACCTTTACATGACACGTCCTCTGAGCAACCAAGAACCCTCAGCATCCGCCCGATCAAAGGCAAAGGCTGAGATTTTGGCGGTGGTCAACCAGTGGGTGCAGGATCACCCCGAGGAGCTGGAAGAGGCCAGGAGTCAGGCGCGTGACAAGAGGCGGCAGGAGATCAAGAATCGCCTTGCGGAACTCAAGGAGGAGGAAGCCGAACTCAGGCGGGAGCTTGGCGGCTTGCTTGGAGATGCTCTGACCGAAGATCAGGCGCGGCATGCCAAAGCTAGTGAATTATCTTTGTGAGGTGTATTCTTTCCGATCTCTTCTTGAAGATTTCATCGAAAAATTGAGTGTTAGCGAGTTGTATCAAATTCTCGATGAGATAGAAGAGATTAAAATCCACAGCAAGCACTGATGGAGAATATGAATGAAGATCAAAAAATTCGAGAAATCAGAAATTAAAGAATACGTCAGAGACAATTTGATGTGGGATTGTCCATGCGTGGTCTTCAAAAAAGATTCAAAATTGTACGTATCAGAGCTTAGGCGCGATGGCAGCGCCAAGCTCCGTATCGTAGAAATAGATGAATGGATTAACGAAACAAACAAAGAAATAGAAAGAGCAAACAACAACACAGGTGAATATGCAGTAACAAAAGCATTTGGCGACAACAATTTCAAACCGGAGGACATCCTGTCTGATTGGCGCAACGAAATCATAGAGCAGTCACTAGACAAAGTGTCGGATGAGATAGAAAGATTCGAATGACATCTATGTAGCGGTTTCCTTGACGGAAAGGGCGTGACATATCCCATATGTCGGTTCGATATGTTACCGGACCGACATACTACCGGTTGTGGTCTTTGTACCATTATACCACAACCGGTAGTATGTCCATCTGGCACGAGGGTTGCTATATTTCTTTGGTGGGCAGACCTAGGAGGACAGGGCATGAAGCACATACCGTTGAACAAGCTCAACACCAGCCAATACCACATCGTCTACTTCTCCATGGTGGGATCCAGGTCCACCGGATCTTGCCTGGTAGGAGCATCCACCAAGAAGGAGGCCAAGAAGCTGGTCCAGGCACAGTATGGGAACGCCCGAGTGCTTTTGTGCCACATCTTCCCTCTTGATGAGGGCAACGCCATTGATGCCGGATACGATGTGAACGACGATGATGAGGTAGTCATTGACGATGTTCCGGACAAGGGGAAGGTGGTGGAGATTTGTTTCGGTACCTAACAGGAGGACAACTATGAATCTCGTCAAGATCAAGCAGCGACTCAAGGAGTTGGAGACGGAGATGGACCTTGGTGATCTCGGTTGTCAGATGATCGAGAATGCCGTGGCCGACCTCTTCGACAAGGGTTACCTCCACGAGGAGGAAACCGAGAGGTTGATGGGGATGCTGGGTGTTGGGGTCACTTTCGAGCTGGACAAACCCAGTGGGGACTTCTTTGATAAGGCTTTCACCAATCCGGTGACTGGCAATCCCTATGTCATCCCTCCGAGAATTCGGAAGATCTCAGAGCACATCTGCAGGCACTATAGCATCAATGGTGTCTGTGATCCCATGTACATCGCCAACATGGTTGGTATGTGCTTCAACGTTGGAGATGGGAGGGGTCACTTTGATAACGATGTGGCCCTGATCGATCCCAGCAGGCTCAAGCATCTGGTTGGCCGAATCATGGGTGCATATGGGTGCATCATTGGGAAGGGTGACGCCAAAATTCTGGCCAGCATTATCAAACAGGCTGCTATCTGAGGAGGATCAAGATGCTTGTCGAACAATTCACACACAACGATCGCACCATCGAGATTCACACAGACGAAGATGCAGTAAACCCCAGAAAGGACTTTGATCACCTGGGTAAGATCCTGTACAATTCGTCTCGGTATGTACTGGGAGATGAGGAGGCCGACACCGAAGAGATTGAGGAAATCACCAAATCCAATGCTATCTGGTTGCCGGTCTATGCCTACATCCACAGTGGGGTCACGATCAACACCACTGGGTTTCATTGCCCATGGGATTCTGGCCAGTGTGGTATCATCTATGTTACCCGTGAAGATGCACTCAGGGAATATGGTCGAAAGCGCATGTCGAAGAAGCTCGTTGAGCAAGTCGAGAATCTACTCCGATCCGAGATCGAGGAGTTCGACATGTACCTGAGAGGTGAGGTTTATGGGTACGAGATCAAGGACAAAGAGGACAGTTGTTGGGGCAGTTGCTGGGGGTTTTACGGTCTGGATTACTGTAAGGAACAGGCCAAGGCAGCAAACGCGACTCTCTCGTTGGCCGTTACTGCACGCATGCTCAACACCAAATAGACCAGGAGAAGATCATGAACAAACTCACCGAATCAATGACCAACCCAGGCAAACAACAGGTTTATTACAAGAGCATGTTTGAATACGGGGAAGAGAAGATCCGGATCAGAATCAATCTGGACAGCTATGCCAACCAGTGCAGCGCCACCGCTGATATTTATGATCCTGGTGCCAGAAAGTGGAATGAGATAGCCAGGATCATGCCAGACAACATGAATCTGGTGAGATCTGAGGCTTCCCCCTACAGCAAGAGTCTGGGGAAAGAAGCCTTCCTCCCAGATGAGAAGGCTCTTTTGGATGAAGTTGGTTTGATTCTCTGAGACCTGCTCGACCAAAGCTGCTAGTGTAGCTTTGCATGAGATATTGGTCGTTTCCATGGTGGAAAGGAGAGGAATATGGATATCAAGAGAAAGCTTGAACGTGCCATGACAGTAGAGCAACTCATGGAGAATCTGCAGAATGCGGACCCCAAGGCACTGGTCGTTTTTGTCTGTGATTATGGGGATTACCACCACACTCAGCAGGCCCTACAGGTCAGGACGATGGACGTCTATGCTGGGTCGGATTTCCACGAATCGGCGTACAGCGGATCTGGTATTGCCATCAACAGGGAAGACGATGATGGCGGTTTTGACGAGGAAGAAGATGAGATGGACCCCGAGCTGGAAGAGGTCGAGGTTGTCGTACTCCAGCAGGACAGGAGGGGATTCTAATGTTTCATATGACCGAAGAGTGGGGTACTTGAAGTTCTTATCCACGGGCTGCAGCATTGGGCTGGAGTCATGGAAGGTCATGGCCGGCCCGTGGGTATCTTAGCCCCTTTCCTTAATGGAAAGGCCCTTCCTTATACTACAAGTTTCTGTCGGGTATCTAACTATCTGGCACAATCAGAAGTGTAAGGAAGGGCAGTTCCCGTTTGAAGAGGCCCACTTTCGTCAAAGAATGTCGGGAGAATCTTGTCTCGCCCTCTCCCGTCTTAAGTCCATCTCTCAAATACAACCTATTATAATTGGTAATTGGGATATATAGAATTGTGTAACACCAAAAATTATGGGTTCTGTATATCCTTTCCGTCTATCAACCACTTAGTACTTACGCGCACCGAATCTTTTTTTGATATCAGGAGAACATCTGTGGCTAAAATCGTGAACACTATCAACGCTGATTTAAATTACTTTGGGTTGGAAAACGCCACCGGAACCATCGATTTCATCAAGGCTATCGCCAAAAAGGTGGAGGATATCTTCGATTCGGATGGTATAATCGAGACGGCAGGTATTGTCCTCCACAAGTTTGTAACTATCGTCCCTCTGCCAGACCTAAACAAGGACAATATAATCTTACTCCTTCAGGTAGCACACCAACTAGATGCTGTAGCCGTTGGGATGGTGCAGCAGGGTGAGATCGATTCAGTGAATCTTGAGGGAAGCGGCAAATTCCCCTTGGACCCCGTAGGATCCTTGGGTAGAGATTCTATGACGTCCCCGATTGGGTTTCCATACAACGAGGCTATTCAAATAACAGCAGCATGGAAGAATGACTCCTGTAAACAAATGCTGATGTGGATTCATAGGGAAGATGATAGTGTGTCATTGATTAGGGATGAAAATGTCATCTTTGATAGTGACGTTCTGTGAATCTGTTTGAGGTCTAACCCTTTCAGAGATATCAGGAGAGGATATGGATAAGGACAAATACTCATTGATTCTTACTACGGGTGGTAGAACTGGACCCGTTTTCGTACTGGATATTTTCGGAGATATCAGGAGAACACTCATGGGACACATGAACATCACAGACAAGGACGGAATGTGGCGGCTGAAAGATGGTTGCATCGAGGACATGAAGACCGGTGAGATCCGCGTCATCCCCAACATGCCCTCCGGTATCTACATCGCCAACATCAGCTACAGCAAGTATATGAGGGAGTGCAGGATTGCTTTTGGTACGGGCAGGTGGCCATCGGCGTAGGTCTAACCCTTTCGGAGATATCAGGAGAACACCCATGATCACAAGAATTGGAGAGCAACTCAACGAGCAGGACGTCACCAGCCTTGAAATGGGACAAGCCATCAAGGTGAAGGACGGAGAAGCCCAGGTATGGGTCAGCCCTGATTCTGGCCAATTTGTGTGTCAGTGGGTTGATTCTACTGGCCGAGTGGCTGCTGAGTCCTCTGTGGATACCTTCGAAGATGCACAGAAAGAGATTGACATCATCCGGCCTCTTTGGTTAGATTAGCCTCTTGTGGGGTACGGCGAGCAGTCTTGGGTTGTGGGTTGGATTCCCACGCAGGTCAAAAGACCTGAGTAACCTTGCGAAAGGAATGCTCATCCAAGGCGTTAACCGGAAGTAAATGGCCGGTGGCGAACCGTTGGCGGTCAAAGCTGACTAAAGCCCCACTTTTTCTATCCTCCGAAAAGGAGATTGGATCAACGACGGAAGGTTTTCTCGATAGGAGCGCGGTATGACAATCAAATATGTGGAACCAGAAGATACGCGTATCAGACCGGTCAAGCGCAGAGGGTCACTCCTGCTTGGCCAGAATCAGAATGGATCCGGAAGCCGGATTACGACAGACCGTGAAGTATTTGTTGAAGGTCGTTGGCGTCGGGTGTACGTGACTCAGTGGAGTAACGCAGGGTCCGCATGGGTAACCGTTATGGGCGAAAAGAGATTCCTTCACGCATATCAGGAGAAGATATGACCTATCTCACGTGCTGTGTCAACAGTACCCAGGAGCTTATCCACGCCATGCAGGCATCGGCAGAGGATGTATCTCTCGAAGATGTCAGAGAGCATTGTGAGGGGGTGGATGAGTGGGCCAAGAACATGGGCTACAATGACGACTTTCTCCTGGAGAACGACTGGCACGTGGCATACTGCAAAAGCGTCTATGACGGTCAACCCTGCTTTTTTATCCGCCATTCGGGGATAGAGCACATCTGGGTCTAACCCTTTCGGAGATATCAGGAGAGCACTATGAACATAACGATCAAGGAACTCAACAAATGGATGAGGGGAATACACGCAGATGGTGACTTTTATCGGGTTGATGATAATCGTGTTCTGTTCCTAGCCTATGGCCACTATACCCGAATCAGGATGGTCAACATCGATGCTTGGATTGACAACCTGAAAAAGAAACGTGTTCCTGCCGGCATGTCCAAGGCAGAGCTGGAAGACTGGAAGAACGACGTGTTCGCAAAAGAGCTGATGAAGTCGTCACAAAAATGTAGCAGGGTCTAACCCTTTCGGAGATATCAGGAGAACACTCATGCAATTGATAGCTTTCAAACAGATGGTACCTGTCCTTGACAAGAATCTCGGTATAATCCTGATCGGGGACAGGGTGAGGGTGAAACGCTGTGTGGGTCGGTATGGCCAGACAGTTGTAGAAGAGGGTACTGTTATCGAACAGTACGGAAATAATCCCAGGCACTGCCTCTATGGCCAGTTCCAATACAGGAAGGACAACGGAGAGATACAGACAGCCGATATCGACTATCACTATGACAAGCATGCTGGCGTTTGCTTTCGTAGGCATGAGGACTTTGAGCACGGCCATGAGAGGTGGGCCGAGGTCATATCCCGAGACGAGTAAACAGGAGAACACTTATGGGTAGTGCAATCAAAGAGAGCATTAACTGGAACCGTACCTACGAGCGTGACCACAACGAAACCGAGATTGGCATCAAAATCATCTTTTATCCCGAAGAGGCACGAACTTTGGAGCATCCTGGTGCACCTGCTGAAATTGAAGTATTCGTTGATGATGTGCCTGACGGGATTGAGATCGGCGAGGAAGAGATCAAAGAGATTGAAAGTGGCGTTATGGAGTTCATCGCAGACGGCGGCTTGGAGAGATAGGAGCGCATGAATCTTTGCGGGATTTCAGAGAAGGAGCACTCATGAGTCAGGCGTCAGAATTCATGGAAGACTATCATATCGAAGTCGTGGATGGTAAGGTTGTCCTCAGCGATATTAGCGATGAGGACGGCGAGTATGTCGACTACAGGGTCAACTTCAAGGACATAGGTGCTGAACCATTCCTCTATGAGTGTACTCAAGACCATTATGACCATCTGGATTTCGGTTATGCTTTGGCTGTATACTTCACCAGTGGCAAGTTCAGGGGACAGGCCGCGTACAGGAATTACGGTCAAGGCAACAGCTCGAAGCAGAAATGGATAAGCTGAAAGAGATTCTGAGGACAGCGAATTACGTTCTGAACCGTGCTGGATCTAGGTGTATTGAAAGGGCGATTGCTATTCTTGAAGGACGTAAGGAGTAGGAAAAATGACGTGTGATGAGGAGCTAAAGGCATATCTTGAAAAGCGATTCGAAGAAAGCATGAATCGTATGACGGAGGCAAAACAAAAAGGAGATAATGTAACTGATTATTCATACCAACTAGGGGTGAATGACACAATTGGCGACTTGTTATCGATTGTCACAGAGCACTGGTGCTATGAAGCGATTATGGAAGGAGAATAGCATGGATTCATACCAAGCCATTTATGATGCAGTACGGAGCAGGATTCCCAGTTGTGACCTTTCTGGGTTGGCAGATCGAATAGCCATTCAATTTGACTTCTCGCACCATGCAGCTATCGCGGCACAGGAGATTTCATGTGCTACATATGAGCACCAGCGCCCGTCTGTACTATTCAGGCCAGTGCTTACGATTGACGGCAATCAATGGTGCGCGTTGTACGGTGATAACCTACAAGATGGAGTTGCCGGGTTTGGAGACTCTCCAGCCAATGCCATGCATGACTTTGACAAGAACTGGCAAGAGAGCCTGACGTTGATAGAGAGGAAATGAGATGCCCGTATTTGACTGCTACTACTATCGGCGCAGGACATGGAAAACGATGAGCAACGAAGCGCGTAGCAAAGAATGGGCCTGGGAGGACACAGAATGAGACGGATACGCGCATGGGGCGCAGTTGTGCTGATCGTGTTGGCAGTTATTGTGTTTGGACGAAAGAAGGGGCGATATGAATAAGCATACACCAGGACCGTGGACAAGCACATCACCAAGCCAATTCTTGCGCTTCCAATGCTCTGACGCTGGGGCTAAAGAATACTGTTTGAAATGGTGTGATATGCTGAAACGCAGAAGAATGTTTCCGGTATTGAGGAAACTAGGAAATACAAACGTAGAAAGTTGTGCACTTACTGATATTCACATGGTAGGACTCAAATGGGAGTGTTACATGTGGTTGGATAGACGTTTGCGTCACTCAAACTCCACCTTGATCAGGTTTTCTTTGTCTGACTTGGCGTCATCACATCTCTGCTTCAGATCGTCGCTCTTCTCTTTTGTGTTTTCTGGAGTTCCATAGAACGTGAACTCGTAGAAGATCGCCCTAAAGAATTCTATGAGAGTGAAATCAAGGGTACCCAAATACTCCATATCCCCAAATGGCTTTTCTGCCTCGTGGGTGTAATCCTCTCGATGGAGATTCAGTTTGGTGTCCAGCTTGAAGGTAGCGCCCAGGTAATCTTCTGGTGGCGAAAAATCCAACCCATACTCTTTCCTACCCACAATCCCAATCACATCAGTAGAAAAAGAACACAACTTGGTTATTTTGATCTTTTTTGGTTTGGTGTGTTTGAAGACGATCTTGTCTTTTTTGCGGACCACCCTAACCCTACCGTTGTCGTATTTCTCACTGGACAACCACCATCCCACCACAATCTTCTTGAATGTTCCCCTTTTCTTAGATGGACGGTGCTTTTGGGCATAGGCCACTAGGTCTGGTAGGTAGTGCTCACCAGTAGCTTGGGTCCAAAACTCAAGATTTGGCTTGATCATCTTCAATAAGACATCACGCACAGTGACTTTAGAATCAACCTTGACGTGGTCCCAACAGAAGTTGGGTAGCTCTGTGAAACGGCCTTTATGCGTTTCACCATCATGCTTGACAATGAAGTCTTTGGGGTTTAGTGTTAGTTGTCTCATAAGATTCTATATGGGTGTGGGAAACCTAGGCCCTCACATCAATTCTGTGGCCAAGGTATTCTTTTTGTTGCAGGGTTGGGTTAGATTGTGGCTTGTGCTGACTCTTGATTATAAGCTTTGCCACAACCCTCTTACTGATATGGCCTTGGATCTTGCTTGTGGCATAGGCTCTGGTTGCTTTAACAACGTCGATCATGCTTGTTAAATACGGTGGGTGGGGCATCCCCCACCCACCAAAGAAAATTATAGTAGGCTGTTGGTTCCAGGAGGGATATCGCCTGGACCATCGTCCTCGTCGCTGTCCTCAAGGCACACCCCATCCTTGAGGTCGAAGAGGGTAATGTTGGCGTTTACGTTCAGTCCCTTGTACTTCTCCACGGCTTTGTTGTACTTGTTGGTGGCGTGGTCGATACGGCTTGACCCCTCTACCTTCTCACCATCCACTCGCACCTCATAGCGGTCATTGAGGCGACGACCCTTATTGGTTGGGGCAGATCCCATACCATGAGGCTCACCGAAGTCAGATTCAGACCCACTATAGGCATCTACACCAAGAGCCGTTTTGAAGGACCCTACATCCATTTCGGCCCTTTCTGCGAGTCCGGCTATTTCCTCTTCCGGATTTTCCGGACACATGAAGCAGTCGTTGAACTCTTCAAGTGGGCACTCAACACCCTGCTCCACCATGGTGTGGACGTGATCGGCGATGAGGCGAATGGCCTTGGCCACATCATCGAGCTTGGCATCATCGTCGCCCTTGATGATGTCGTTGTAGAGGTAGTCGGCTAGGTTGCCGATGAATGCATTGAAGTCGTCCGTACCGAGCCCGACCACGATCTTCCAATCGGCATGGCGCATCTGTACGCCGATCAGGTGCTGAAATGATAGAGAGATCGTGTGCTTGAGTTCTGATCTCTGGGCTATGTAGTACCCATCTGGTACTTGCTGCTCTGCTGCACCAAGAGCCTCACAAAATGCATCAAGTTGCTGTTTGAGATTTAGAGTTGCTGTCATGTTCTTTCTCCCTTGCAAAATGTGGGGTGAGTCCAATGGTCGGGGAAAAGGCTAAGACTCCCACGGACCCACCCCACTGGGGGACTAGTCGTTACCCCAACGACGACGCCGACGCTTCTTGTTCGCTTGCTTGATAAAATCAGGCATCACGGTTTCGATCGTGGCAATCTGGCGCACACTGGCCTCTGCCACCTCTTCCACGATCTCAGAGTCACCAAGGCAGTACCACTCACCATCACGCTCCACATAACAATCTTGGGGCTTAGCTGTCTTGGTGAACTGCCACTTACTGTTGCGACTCTGGACGATGTTGCAGTGACTCTTGCCCTCTGCCAGACGAAAGCCACGACCACCCATCTGAACTGTCGGTAGGCGGCTTGCATCACGAACGAACACGGTGGACAGGTCTGGGCAGTCGAATCCCTCTGTCAGGATCGCCACGTTGGCCACCACCGAATATTCATCGTTCTCGAATGCTGCTAGTTGGTCTTCTCTCTCGCGGAACGATGTGTGACCACTCACCACCTCACACCGGACACCACCAGCCTGTAGACGCATAGAAAACTCGTGACAGTCGGCAATCGTGTGAAAGAACACCACAGTCTTGCCCCACTTGTCTGGGCTGTTGAGGTATGTGTGGGCCATATGCTCTGGGGTGAACTCGCGTGTCACGAAATGCTGATAAGGGGATAACCACCCCTCCTGGATCAGCCGATGAATTCCGGCATCTTTCACCGTCTTGCGGAATGCAAGCTTGAGCTTGTCTGTTCGGAACGGAGTAGCCGAAAGTCCCAGAACACGTTTGGCACCAGTACTGGCGTGAATGTGGACACAGCTTGTTGCGGCATCGTGCTGCGCCTCGTCAGAGATCAGCAGTTCAGCCTCTGGTGGGTTCTTGTCGAACATACTCACTGGCTGCAGATTCTTGAGCCCAAAAAATCGATCGTTCATCTCACTGATCTGTGAGAGCAGGTTACGACGCATAGCCACCCAGTTGCACCGCCACCCGTACTGTTCCTCGTAGAACTTGGCAACACGAAGTCCCATCACGCTCTTGCCAGAGCCGGTGGGAGACTCGATCAACACCGAGTCGTTGCCGTCTTCAAAGAAACCTACAGTCTTATCGACCACGCGGTTCTGGTAGTCGCGATACTGCAGACCGGCCCTTGTCGTTTCGCAGGTCATGTGCTTCTCCTTTGATTCAGACTGGAGTGAAGAGGTGGCAGGACCAATCCCACCACCCCAACACATGGCCTATTGATTGAGAATGAAGGCCTGATTGTTCAGACCAAGAATGTCTTCCTGTTCAGGCTTCACGTTCAATTCGAGATCATACTCGTTGGTCACGATCGAGCCAATCCAGGCGTGAAGCTGCTCAGGCTGCTTAAGCAGTTCCTGATGATGTGTGGTGACTTCTGTCGCGAAATTGAAGAGCTGATACAGTGTGCAATTCATGGGGAGCAAGCGCTGCTTTTTGGCGCTAATAGAATCAGGAGCACCAACTTGGTACTTGTCGCACACGTTGCCAGTGAGAAGCCCAAGGCTCTTCCACACCTGCAGACCAGAAACGTTCTCGATCTGATGTTGACCATGAATGTCGAGAGAGGTGAATCCTGCCATGCCCATGGCCTTGGCCAGACGCTCTTCGAAGCGCTGTACCTCACGAACGGAGGCAAGCGACATCTGTGCAGCCTCAAGGCGTTGGCGCAGAGACTGGAAGCCTTCCTCATTGTTGAAGGCGCTGAGTGCGCGCATCAGAGCAACGGTGGGAAGGTCCTTACCCTTACCAAGCTGAATCTGCGACTTGAATGCAGGAGCGTAGCCGATCATGCCATTGGTGCAGATCTGGCGAATCAGGCTCAAATAAATGCTCGGAAGGCCATATCCGTCTACAGGCGTCTCCATGGTGAAGGACTGCTGAAAGTCGTCACCACCAACGCTCCACTCTTCACTCATCTTGTGTGTGGTGGTGAAGATGCCTTCACGGTACTTGCTGCTGATGACCTCTGTGCCAGACTCATCAAGAGCCTGAATCAGATGGTTGGGGCCAACAGGTGGGCGGTCGGGGTTCGACACACCAAGAAGAATCGGTGATGCACCCTCAGTCGCTGGCTTCTCGACGGCCACACGTACCTCAGAACGACCACTAATGGCTTGCACTTCCTGAATCCGTGTGAACACCTCTGCCGGATCAAAATAGCGGAATGTGCTTGCGCCAAAGTGGAAACGTGAGCAAACACTCTTGAAAAAACGATCGCCAGTCTCATGTCGAACACCATCAATCTCGACGGCTTCAACTACGCGACGTACGCCACCATCTCCAAGAACCTTTTCTTCCCATCTCGGTGTGAGGTCGCCAATATCGGCGATGTGATACTCAATGCGGTCTGCGTTGCTGTCCAATGCGCCAGTGCCGTTTTCATTGTTGTTCGTGTTATCCATGTCTTGTCTCCTGTCCTTGCCCATTTGTGTGGGCACGAGTGGCAAAAGAAAAAGACGCTCCGTCGTGGTCCTCCTTTCTCTATGCGTCTGTCCCTCCGAAACGAACCAAAATCTAAAGGAAAATAGCAAGGGACGTGCCAGTAGATATCTGGATAGTCAATCTCCACCGGTTGGGTTTATCATCATAAATCACTACTACCGGTTGGATTTACCACCTAAATCACCCACCCATGAGTATATCACCCTGACCAAAGCAATATGTCGGGATGACCAAATATGTCTTTGTGACATGAGTATGTCACCCTGATGACATGGTGATTTATCGTGGCACAATAATAAACCCAACCGGTAGTGGGTCCGGGTGGTTGTCACCCCAACCCGTCGTATGTCTCTTTGGCACGTTGGTTGCTATTTTTTCTTGTTGGTTTTGTTTGTCGGTATCTTGGACATGGAGGGAAGACATGAGCAGCAACTCGATTGTGCAAAGGCTCGGGGAAAGGAAGACCAGATGGTCACGCTTTCTCATTCATCTCGTTTGTCTGGTGGTCGTTCACCGCCACGTCGTTTGGCACCTTCGCGGCATCTGGCGCGAAATCGCTGACATCTAACAGGAGGAGAACAGAAATGATGGCTGAACTAGTAAGCAGTGACACAAACTCGATGGATAATGAAAAAGGCATGAAGTTCGCTCTCACTGTCGAACTCGAAAACGACATCTTCAAGGGCGGCAACCTACAACACGCGCTCAGCGAGATCTTGAACGACGCAGCCTGCAACGTTCGTTCTGGCAATCTCAAGAAGCGACTCTCCGACCGCAACGGCAACACGATTGGGGAACATTTCATCGACCGAGGGTAGTTGGCTTTTCTTTTCTCATCTGAATGGAGGACAGACCATGAAGAATCTACGGCAAATCGGACCCAACCAGTACAAGCTCATCGACAGCGAAGGCAAGACCACCCACCTCATCACCAAGAAGGCCGAAGGCAAGTTCGAGCGCATGGCCTTCGGTAGCCGCGTCAAGCGCACCAACCACACCAGCCTTGCGGACGCCGTCAACGGCACAAGCGAAGTCAAGCGGCAAGTCGCAGAAGGCTGCTACCTCGTAGCATAGAACCATCACCCGAGGATCTCCAAGTGGGGGTCCAAGGGCGATTGTTCTAAGTCTTTCCAGCGTGGAAACGGAGGGATACCCATGAAATTGCGTGAAGCACTTGAGGCTGTACTAGAAGCAGCACAAAAGCAACAGGAGTTGCAGGAAGAAAATGGGGAGTCCCACGACGCGTGGGCCGATGCTTGCGCTGCAGTTGAGTTGCAGTCGGCCATCGACACCGTACGTGTTGCACAGGCCAAGGAGCGATTCACGCACGGCCACCACGACGATCCGAACGTCTTTGATATCCTCTTCAAGTATTATGAGGAAGAGATGCCATACGGCACGCAGAAGGCACGCACTGGCGATCCTTACGAGTGGATCAACGACCACGTCCTTGAGGAATCCTGTGTGGAGTGTGGCGGTCTCGACTGGACTGGGAAGGATGAAGATGACAATTCGTAGGTGGTGGCGCAACTTCAGACGGCGTAGAGACTGGAACAGGCTGGATGAGCCCACCAAGATTCTGTTTACCCACATGGGCGTTTCACCCGATCAACTGGAGCAAAAGGAGAAGGACCATGAGCAAGACCGATCTGATCGTACTTACCGATGAACAGATGCAGGACATCAAAAACGCAGCAGAAGAAGATCGGCAGGATCCACATGGGTCTGCTCTGGCCAGACTCTGGCATATCGTCGAACCCGACTTTGACAACATGGAGAGAATCGACCCCACAAACTACGTGATGCAACGGGTTCAGGTAGAGGAACTCATGCAGCACTGCCTTAGAATTAGCCATCATGGTATGTTCTGTTGGATAAATGTCGGACCTTCATCTCGATAGGCTTTCCAAAGCCTAATCAAATAGGTGGCGTGGCAGCCCATTGATTTACACTTACAATATATACCTTTGGAGACCCAACCATGATACACCCATCCGTAGAAGAGGCAATCGACCAAATTGATGCCGCTTTTTTCTCGGGCGACACCTTTCGAGATCAGGAAAGCGCTGAGAGGATTGGGTACTTCCTAAGGCGCTGGCAGGTGGAGCTGGCCAGCATCTTGAATTCGCTAGCCGAGGAAATCGGCGACGAGATAACAGAAAAGCAAGTGGAACTTCAGAAAAGCCTCGGGCTACATATCGTGGAGTCAGAATAGTGTCACCATGACATGCCACATATGTCATTGTGATATGTAAAACTTTGTACATACTACCGGTTGTGGTCAAGGGTGATTCCGACCACAACCCCTCGTATATCTCTTTGGCACGACATTTGCTTTTTATTGTGTTGGATTTCTTTCTCACACCAAACATGGAGGACAGACAATGGCAAAGCGCAAAGACCCACTCGCAGCACTCGGAGCACTCGCCGACACCAAGAAGCCCACAAAGGCCAAGGCCAGTGATAAAAAGACGGTGAAACTCGATCCTTCAACGATCGTGGTCGGCAAGAAGAAGGTCAAGAATGCTGAGACCGGCAAGGTTGAAGAGCAGGAACTGCTCCTGTCCGAAGTCGTGGAATCATGGGGCAACGCCAACGCTCAGATGAAGGAAGCCAAGGCCGTCAAGGAACAAACTGAGGCCGTGATCTTGGAACATGCCGAACCGGCATGGAAGGAAGGATGTCAGAAAGATGGGACTGTGCGCAGTAGTATCCACGTTGGCACCCTGACTGTCGCCTTCAAGAAGGGTTCCCAAATGTTCTCGCGTGGCTCAGTCGATCCCGACGCCGTGGAAGAGGCTCTTGGAGATCAGTTTGATGAGCTTTTCACCGTCGAGGAAGGTCCTTTCCAACTTTCAGAAGAGGCCACCAACGACGTAGACTTCATTGCTGATCTGGTGAAGCTAGTCCAGAAGCATGATGGTGCTGGCTACCTCACACGCAGCAAGACAGCCAAGCCCAAGGACACCCTCTATGACATGCGCGTCCTCAAGCCCGAAGAATACGCGCCCATCGAGAAGAAGCTCAAGGAAGCCGGTGTTCGCAACCAGAAGCCGACCTTCTCTGCACGATAAGCGGCTGTCCTCCGCGCAAAGGGGTGGTGGGTCCGCCAACGCCCACCACCCCACCCTCCAGAATCCCCACCCAACCACCTGTTGAGGTTTTTGGGCGGTGACTCTATACGACTACACACACAGAAAGAGTGGGATAAGAGATACGGAGACATATAATGGGACTAGCCAAACGATTCTTGCATGAGGAATGGGGCAGCAAGCCGATACCGAAGCATGTGCTCAGGTTCTTCGGCCAGACCCCTAAGCCCGAGCCCAAGGAGAAACAAATGACACTGTTTACCGGTGATTCGATGGTTGATGCTCTGATCGAGGATACCAGTCATGTCAGTGCTGGTGAACTCCACGAAGATCCCTATGCCACCCTCACACCACATGAACGGGCTGAGATGGAGAATTGGTTTGATGAGCAAGATCGTCTGGAGACCATGGATCGCGACGCAGAGCAGGATGTCGCCTAACTCTTTCCAAGGAGGAAAGCATGGGACTCGGATATTACAGGGTTATGGGAAAAATTTTCAGGATTCGCTGTGTCGCAAGGAGTGTTGACGAGGCGAACCAGTTCTGTGTCGACCATGAAGACTGTGGTGTGATCGATAGTGATGATCACAGCCGAATCATCATCGCAGAACTGAAGGAGGACAAATGCCTATCATCGAAGTGACAGCCGAGGTCACCTGTACGGTCACCATCAAGTTCGGTGCTGCCAATGAGGAAGAAGCAGAGGATATCGCTCAGGAGAAGGTCGAGCAGTACCTCGTCGATGGCACCGAGGGTAACGTGACCAACGTCGAAGCCAATATCACCCATGTAGGAAGGACCAATCTATGAAGTTGCTTGTTGCCACCAGAAAAACCCAAGGCCAACGCGAGAACGATTTTTGTTGGGCCGATGATGGCGAAGTCCTCAAGTTCACCATCGAGTGTGGTGGGGAACCCATCGACGGACCTTGCGGATGCCGAAGAGCCATGTCGGGTGTGAAGACCGCCA
>Ga0180434_10004339_pt1 | contig 17321 bp, 12 predicted proteins | sample SS_ome_7_FD_132453 | JGI IMG/M metagenome (GOLD analysis project Ga0180434, IMG submission 132453) | Hypersaline lake sediment archaeal communities from the Salton Sea, California, USA - SS_1_D_2 metaG | ecosystem: Environmental > Aquatic > Non-marine Saline and Alkaline > Hypersaline >...
CGAATGTCTGATCAATCACGCTGCGAGATAGATGTTGCAACGGCATCAAAGGGTTGATACCTTGTCCGAGATTATTTCTCGGACATTGCGGACAAGCAGCATTGCAATACGAAGTTATTTCGATCTGATACTCGTCGATCTGACTGTAATCGAATTTTTTATATAACATCTATATCAGTATTATATGATGTGAATCCGTTTTCTTTGACTACCCGTAGTATGTTTTCTACTCGCCCGGCTAACTCGTCACGATGACTGACTAACCAAACTGATTTGTTTCTTTCGCGACTCATTTTTTTCAAAAGAGCCAAGCTGTTTTCCACACCTTGTGTGTCCATACCAGAATCCACCAGCTCGTCGATAAACAACACATTGATAGGCGAATACAGGCTTTCCCATACGTCTCGAAAGGCCCACGACATACTCAATATAAGACGATTGCGCTCTCCGCGACTGAGATTGTCAAAGTCAAGGTCCCGTCCTAGCTCAGTGATTTCTACTGAAAGATCGTTTTGAAATATAACCTGATGTGGCAAACCAATCCTGTCAAGGTAGTGAGTAAGACGCTGATTGAGATAGCTGAGATTCTGCTCGATGATCTTCTTGCGCACAAAACTATCTTTGTTGGTAAGCAGCTTGATCAAGAAATCTTGATGTTCTTGTAGACGCGTGAGTTCATTGAGCGCGTCGTAGGTGACTGATTGCAAGGCCTGCTGGCGCATGTCGTCAATCTGTTCTTGATAGGGATCAGAATCTGCCTGACGTGAAAGCAGATCCTTGCGCAAGGTATCAAGGCTGTTGCGATGATTGAGCGCTTGCTCAAGGTCATCGTAGAAAACTGTAGGTGCTGTACCTAGCGGACCGAGATCATCGATCTCATTGAGGTGTTCTATTCGCTGTGTTTCGTTGGTTAGTAGTTGCAAAGCGATATCTTGTAAGGTTTGTTGTTTGTCTGCCAAGATCTCATCCTGCTTGGTATCGTGCAGTTCTTGCCCACAAGCATGACAACGATGGTCTTGCAAGGCTATTATGTCTTGTTCTAGCTTGCTTCGGTCTTTAACGAGCTTGGTGTTATCGAGATCGATCTGTCGTATCCAGCGTTCGTGATCCTCAATTTGTTTTTTTCGTGAATGATAGGCATCGAGGTCGCGATGTGCCTGTACTTCGGCATCGATATCGATGTGTTCTAGATCCACAATGGCCTGGGTTAACGCTGCACAGTCCCCTTGTTGTTTTTTGATCCACAAGTTTTGGCGTTTTTCTAGGTTAGAGATCTGTTCCTCGATTCGCTGATTAGCTTCTTGAACAGCCCGGATGCGCAATTCTTCTGTAGTGATAGCTTCTTTGGTAGCACGATTGAGCTCTTTGACTCGATCTGCTTTTTCACTAAGCAGCGTGATACCCAACAACTGTTCGATCATGACTCGTTGGTCGTTGGCTTTGAGAGCCAAAAATGGTTCGGTGTAGGTGTTGAGAGCCAGCACATGACGAAACATATCATGAGTCATACCCAATACTTGCTCTATAGCCTGTTGTGTTTCTCGACTGTCGCCTTGGCTGTCGTCGCTGGCCTGCTGTTCTTCGCTATTGATATAGAACTTTAATATGTTGGGTTTGCGCCCGCGTTCAATTCGATACCCTATGCCGTTCACTGAAAAATCTAAGCTCACTAGCATTTGCCGATTGTTGGTTTTGTTTACCAGGTTGTCTCGACGTATGTTGGTGAGAGCCTGTCCGTAAAGCGCGTAGCTCAAGGCATTTATGATCGTGGTTTTGCCTGTGCCGTTGCGGCTACCGTCGCCACCCAGATCTAGGTTTTCTCCCAGCACCAGTGTGAGATCGTTCCTGTCAAAGTCGATGCCCTGAGTAGAGTTACCTACACTCATGAAGTTTTTGACAGTGAGAGTTTTGATTGCAATCATTTGAGTGATTTTTCCAGATCGAGCAATTCTAGTTCTTGCAAGTTTGTTAACGTATAGAAGTTGTGTTCAAATTTTGAATGACTATGCTCTAAGTATTGCACAATTTCTTGCAACGGGCGACTACAAAATTTTTCTGCTTCGCTGATCACAGCCCGGAATCTGTCCGACGGATCAGATATATTATCGTATGACTCATCGATAATGTCATTGAACGTATAGAAACCTTTGTTGCGTAACAGGGATAGTACGCCAACAGGACCAAGTATCAAAAACATGCGTTTGCACAAAATAGGTCTGAGTGTTTTTTCTGAAATGTACGGATACGGGTAATCTAGTACAGTTTCCACGACCAAATCGCATGCGATGTACTGATAAAAATCAGCCTGATACCGAGTTTCTTTTGAATTAGGTTCCGAGTCAATGATCGAAGGGCGTATTGGAAACTCTATAGGGCGAGCATCTATAGAATGATCCATTACAAATGCATCATTGACCCTGATAAATGGGTCTAAGCTCAGTACATTAAAAATTGGCATTGGTACCAGATAATAATATTTTAGATCTATCGATTTTGTCAAGTTCTCGATAGGCAGCATTGCGATGAGATCTTGTGAGATGCATCATACACAGCATGTTAAATTTTACTGAATCTACATTGAAATCTATATTCTGTACAGATTCTTGTTTGTAATGCAAGCGACTAAGAAATGTTTCGATGATTGTTGGCCTATCATTCGGATGCCTATTTTCGCACAGCAGATCTATTTCTTTTTTGATACCAAAGTGATTGGTATAGAAAATAAAAAGATGATGTGGAATATCCAGTTCTGCCATTACACCGAAAAAATTTCGAAGATTGATGCCTATCTGGAAATCGTTGATCTTGACATAGTAATCAGTGTCCATGTGCTCCACGATAATTCGATCTTTTAAATCATAATGATCTTTTTTGATTCCTCTGGCTCGTTCCCTTAGTATTGAAAAATCTTGATCGAACTCCAAAAAATTCCAGTGAGAAATAATGTGATATTTCTTGTTCAGGAGATCTGAGACTTTGGTAGAAATTTCTTTCATATCGTCCGATAGATTTCTAGCAACAGTTTGGGATCGTAGAATTCTGATTCTATTTTGACAATCTGATCCGTAACAATTTGATCCACTGACTCAAACCGTACTTCGCCGGGTGCAAGATCTTCTTCTAGTGCGGTGCGTTTGCTGGGTATCAAGGCCATCTCACGCAGGCCATACTGAGTGACATAAGTGTCACGTATGAGGTTGGCCTCCTCGTAGCTGATTTCTATGTCCAACTGCACTCTTACATGCATATTGGGTTTGAGTATCTGATCAGCATGATCCATCACATAGGACAAGTCCCACACATTGTACAAGGGTTGCCCGGGCCAGGCATGATATTCTGGTTCTGCTCCCCATTCTAGGATCATGCAACCGCGTTGATCGTCACCGGCATCGGCAAAGTTGTGCGGAAATGCATTGCCGATGTAGTTGATGTTGCGTTTGTGTTGCCTGAGGTGGAAATGCCCGGAAAACACGCGATCAAACCCACCAAAATGCTCGGTGTTGATCTCGCCGTGGTCTGGCATCTCTACCATGGCATTCATCTTGAAGTGCGGCAGCTCAAAATGCCCAAACATATACCGGCTGCTCATTTTCTGTATGCGCTTATGATCGTCGCCTACTAACCAAGGAGCAATGATCACATCACCTTCCTGGAACCAATCGTTGCAGATCGTGATGTTGGGTATGTGGCGAGCCCAAGCTGCTGAATGTATGTCGCGGCGATCTCGATAGTAGAGATCGTGGTTGCCGGGAATAAAGAAAAACTGCGAGAATGCCCGGCTCAGCTTTTCCAAACTCTGCAGGCTAAAGTTCAAGGTCTGTAGATTGATAGATGCTCGATGGTGATGCCAATCACCCAGGAACATGCCAGTTTCGCAGTTGTGTTCGCGAGCAGTATCGATCACCCAGTCCACAAACGACGCACAGTCTTGGTTGTGCAACAGGCTGTTGGATTTCAGGCCAAAATGGATGTCAGTGAACGCGATCGCTCGTTGGAATAGGTTAGCCATAGCTTGCTACTTTATGCGAAACTGGCAAGGCTGTCAAGACGTTTGGTTACTCGGCAGCTGTGTTGACCACGGCAGCACGTCGCCCGGAATCGGCATTTTGCCGAGTCCATGACGGATTGAGTCCGTTGATCTCCAGGATGTCGTCTCGGATGTTTTGGTTTTTCTTTTCCACGTTCAGGATGCGTGTGAACGAATTGGTAATGGCAGCAGTGTAGTATGCAAACGGGTTCTGGCTCTTTGATTCGTCAAACTGCAGACCGATCTGGCTGAGCTGCAAGAGAGCTTGCCCGCGCATTTCTTCGTTGTAGCTGTAGCCACGCCAGTTGCTTCGGGTAGCATATCGCTCGCACAGCTTGATGAACATCTCGGCAAGGCGCCGTGTCATGTTGCCGTGCTCTCGGCTGTACTCACCGGTTTCAAGATCGCCTCGCCAGTGGCTGCGTCCTACCAGATAAGGTTCTCTATCTTCTGTGACTCGATAGTGCGCAAATGGAGGAAAGTTCACTTTTACATGCGTGGGATCCAGTACAGGATCTTCTATCAGCGCATCTGGCTCACTGTCATCTTCTATGGTATCAAATATGTCCTGTAAACGACGTCCACGGGCCTTGGTTTTGGGAGGCTTGGGCGGCGCCAGGGGTATGTGTTCCCAGGTCATGATTCGGAACACAAGATCAGTATTGGGTATTTTTTTGGGATCAATCACTTCGCCGGTCTCGCGCTTGATGCGATCAGCACGGTTTCTGCGTGCTTCGGCGATGGTCCTCACATTGATTTTCTCCACTGCAGGCAGTATGATATCGTATTGATGATCAGTTGCAGGATCTCGGAAGCTACAGTAGGTGTTTTTGCTAAGGTGTATCTGTTTTAGTATGTCTCGGTTGTTGAGATAGTTGACACGGGGTGTGGCTTTGGCAGTCACGGTCATGTGGCGTTTCTCCTAAGGTATTATTTAGTATAGCATTTTTTGGCACTGTGTCAACCAGATCATTAACTGACAAGTTTATAACCGCAATAAATACACACAGGAAACACCATGGCCACTACACAACAATTAGCTCAAGCAGAAGCAGAATTCGAACGTGCCAATGAAGCACTCAATGACGCACGCACCGCGGTGATTCGTGCCGAGCGACGTCTGAACTTGGCTCGTGAGGCCGGATCCGATGTTGATCCAGGCCTTTTGGCCCAGGCAACGCAGAATCTCAATACAGCGCAAAGTAATTTCCGGACTGCCGATGCTGCTTATACCGCTGCTCAACAGAATTTTCAAGCTGTTTTTGATGCTGTAGAAGACACCGCAGCATCGCCAGTGGATCCTGTGGTGATAACCACCGAATCAGTGACTGCAGCACAGCAACCGAGATCTGTACCTTTGAGACAGATAGATCTGTCTCCAACAGCAGCATCTGCTGCTGATCCGGAAGTTAGTGCTATTCAAACTACCGGGGGTGTACCTTCAGGACAAATTGTTCGTGCTCCTGCACCAACCCCAGCCGCTATCGAGGACGACATCGAAGGTGGAGCAGTGGGTTTCTCTGAAGATGAGTTTGCCGGCAACGGCTACGGATTCACCTACAACAACGACGGTGAGCTCTTGCCATTTGATCCCGAAGCCAGCCGGGTAGAAAACACCAACGCAGACACCGAAGACACATTCGCAGGTAACGGATACGGATTTGTCTACAATGACGATGGCGAGCTTGTGCCCGACGACGGTGTGCTGAGACCCGACAACTTTGATCCTGAAGCAGTGAGCCCAGATTCAGACCCGGCTGCAGATACCGGACGTTTTGCCACAGCCACCGCCGATGACATAGCAGGTACTGATGTGAGGTTTGAACCTCGTCCGCCCTTGGATGAACTCACTTACCAAGACAATGGCGATGGCACCGGATACACCATTTTTGATGGCGACGGTAACCAGGTCACTGTGGTCGCCACCGAGCAGGAAGCTATACTGTACATCGAGAACGCAGCGTTTGACAGTGTGGGATTTGCCGATGCCGAGGAAGCGGAAGAAGAAGGCGGCGCGGTAGGCGGCATCCTGCCAACCACGCAGCAGAGTGAAGCACAGATCCAGGCAGCGCGCCAGCGTGCGCAAGCACAGGAAGCCATGGCCCGACAGCGTGCGCAGGCCAGTCAAGGTGACTGGCGTGTGAAACTCCGCTTAGCCGGTGCAGCAGATTATCTCTACAAGTCCAGCAGCCCAGGCATCCTGGCACCCTTGGCCGTGACCGACGGCGTGATCTTTCCTTATACTCCTTCCATAACTTCGGGATACCGTGCCAACTACAGTTCCTATGATTTAACACACAGCAACTACCGCGGTTACTTCTACACCGGTAGCACAGTAGAGGCCGTGCAGATACAGGCCACGTTCACTGCACAAGATACTGCGGAAGCTGACTATGTGCTGGCTGTGATACAGTTTTTCCGATCTGTGACCAAGATGTTCTACGGTCAGGATGCCAACCGCGGTGTGCCACCGCCCTTGGTGTTCCTGCAAGGACTAGGGCAGTTCCAGTACAATCTCCATCCCTGTGTGGTCAGCAGTTTCAACTATACCACACCCACCGACGTTGACTACATCCGTGCCGGCGTGACCACTATCAGCGGTGCCGGATTCCTGCGTGCTCGACAGCGACAGACTACCACTACATTTAATCCCTTGGATCCTAGTGAATCTAGGCGTGCTAGCCTGGGACAAAATGTCCAACCCGGTGCACAAACACAGCCACCGTCACCGCCCACTATCGGCACACAGGATCCTACCTATGTGCCTACCAAACTGGACATACAGGTTGAGCTGTTGCCCATGCAGACGCGCCAGCAGGTCAGTGAACAGTTCAGTCTCGACAAATTCGCCAACGGCGATCTGGTCAAAGGAGGATTCTGGTAATGGCCGTTTATGGATCTACCAGCAGCTATTTCACCACACCGGTCACACAGAGCTATCTCGATGTGTGGCAAAATCGTCCCATACCCAAAACATCTGACGATACCTATATCGTGATCAACGAAACCTATCAGTATCGTCCGGATCTCCTGGCATTTGACCTGTATCAGGATGCTGGCCTTTGGTGGGTGTTCTATCAGCGCAACCCTAACACTCTGGTCGCACCTCCCTGGGACTTCAAGGTTGGTACCAGGATCTATCTCCCGAGACTTGACACGCTGAGATCAGCGCTGGGGTTCTAACGCATGGCATCGGTACTGGATCTCGAGCAAGATCTTGCCATAGCTCGCACTGCGCTGTTCAATGCTGAGTCGGCCTTGGCCGACACTGATGATCCTGCAGAGCGAGCCGACCTTGAAGATTTCATACGTCGCCAGAAAGAGTATATTTCCGGCTTGCTGAGCCAGATTTCCGAAGTGCGTCTCAATGCCGGGCAAGTCAGCGCCGGTGATGCCATTGACGCGGCCCGTGCTGCACGTTCGGCATTTGCCAGCACACAGATACCAGATCAGCTGTTGCCCGGCGATGTGCCCGGAGCATTTGGGGTAGCTACCAATGCTGTTCCTGCTGACATAGCACCTCGTGTGCAGGAAGCCATCGGAGATGCTACTCGGGTCCAGAGCTTGATCCAGGGTCTACCCAACAAGAGCATAGCAGACTTACCGCCGGTGAACTCCTTGCTGGCCACTCCGGGATTTGGCGGCGGAACCACACCTGGTGTACGTGTGACCAGCCAGCCTGGCCAGGCTGCCACACCCGACGATGGATTTGGTCCGGCGGCTGGTACCAACTCAGTGCAGGCTGCAGTGGATTCCAAATTTGACACACGCATCGAGGCTCGACCCAACATACTGGATCGCTACGCCAGCTACACCTACAGCGTCAGTATCTACATCATGAGTCCTGTGGAGTATCGACAACTGATTGGTCAGAAAGTGCGTCGCATCCCACCAGGCCGACTGTTGATACAGAGTGGTGGCATATCCGCCAGTGACCGCAACCAACAGTTTCCTTTAGACTACTACATCGACGATCTGGAATTGCGAAGCATCATCTCAGGCAAGGGATCCGGTGGAGCACACAACGTGGCCGATCTGCGATTCAAGATCGTGGAAAACAACGGCATCACCTTGATCAACAATCTGCGTCGTGCCAGTCTGGCATTCTCGCAACAACAGCAGGGCAGTGGACAGTCACCGGTCACCAACAACTATGCTGCACAAAACTATCTCATGGTGATACGGTTCTATGGATACGACGAACTGGGCAATCTCTTGCGACCGGACACTGTGACCGGCGACCTCACTGATCGCAATGCCATCATTGAAAAATTTGTTCCGTTCCAGTTCACTGAGATCAAGTTTCGCATCGCCAATCGCTTGGTAGAATATGACTGCTCAGCCGTGGCACCACAAAACGGCATTGCTACCGGACAAGGACGCGGAACTATACCCTATAACATACAGCTGACTTCCGGCACCTTGCAGGATCTGCTTGCGGTACAGCTAGCTGACACGCTGAATCGTTTCCAGAAAGAACTGGTCGAAGCCGGCACATATACCGTGGCCGATCAGTACGAGATAGTGTTGGTAGAGCCCGAACTACAGAAGGCCAGCATAGTGCCACCCGGCCCGCCCAGCAAGCGATCCGCACCCATGCCTCGTCCGGCCACGGCCAAGGAAGCCAAAGACGGGCAAGCACAGTCAGTGAACTCAGAACAGCGCACCAAATCTGCTGTGGCTGGATCCAGCATCGTGCAGTTCATTGACCTTGCTGTTCGCAACAGCGACTACATATTCCAACAACAGACCAAGATCAAGATACGAGATCGCGATGGTGCCGAGAAAGAAATACCTCAAGGTGTGGCAGCACAGAGTTTTGGTTGGTATCGCATCGGCACCGAAGTCACACCCATCGGCGACACCATAGATCCCAAGCGCAACGACTACGCCTATCGCATAAGATACACCATCAGCATGTACGGCATCGCAGACATGAACTCTGAGTACTTTCCACTGGGCAAGTATCGTGGCGAACACAAACGCTACAACTACTGGTTCACGGGCGAAAACAACAGCATCTTGAACTACGAACAGGATTTCAACTATCTTTTCTACACACCAGCCACGGGTGGAACCACTGGCAACGGCAACAACACATCTGAAACAGCCCGCCGGGTGGCCAGTCCCAATTCTGGCCAGACCAACCAAGGAGACGAAGCTGATCGCTTGGAGCCAGCAGCCAACGCTGCGGATTTCTTGTACAGTCCGGGTGATCAAGGACAAATCAAACTGGAAATCATCGGTGATCCGGCCTGGATACAGCAAGGTGAACTGTGGTCGGGATTTGCAGCCGCGCCCAGCTATGAACCATTCTTGCCGGACGGTACCATCAATTTTGAAGCACGCGAAGCCGTGTTCTTGGTCACGTTCAAGCAGAGCGAGGACTACAACATCAACACCGGACTCATGGAGGTCAAATAATGGCCACTCTGGCAGAACTACAGGGCTCATACGAAACACTGAGGAAGATTTTCGCATCTGACCTCAAACCACGTGTCAATGCTCTGGCTCGCGAAGTAGATGCCGGAGCCACCTTCACGCAGGTAGGTGCCGAGATCAACAGCATACGTGCAGAGTTTGACAATGCTTATTCTCGCATCAACGAACTGATACAGCAGGCCCAGCAGATCACACCACGGCCGGATGAATTCATAGCACAGCTGGAACGATCGCTCAACACCAATCAGGCCAACAACCGGGCTGCTCTGTCAAGTATCGAAATCGAAGCTCGAGACAATCAGTCAGCTCCGGTCACGGTGCAAGACGACGCAGCAGCAGACTCCACCGGACAAACAGTGGATGATGCACAGGCAGCCAGAGCAGATGGCGCCAGCACGCAGATTCCCGAAGTCACTGCCGACGATGTGTCCACCCGTGCTACCAACGCCGAACAATTTGGCGACACAGCTGATGCTAACTTCTTGGCATCTGAAAACGGAGACACCGCTGACAACAATCTCAGCCTGCCTACCACTGGCAATGTCAACGTAGGCAACAACAATCAAGTCAACGACGACGGCAGCAATACCGTGGCAACTGACACAGTGACCAACAGCGGCAATCCTGTAACCGGAGTGGCTAACTTCCAGAGTCCACGACTGCTTTACAAAGCCACTGTGGTGACCAGCAAATTCAGCAAAGGCCGTTTTACCCAGGATCTCGAAGGTGTGCTCTTGGGCATCACCACTGACAACGGCAGTCTCAACGGAACAGTGAGGTTCTAGCATGGCAGAGAATATACAGCGCAGTCGCGGACGTCCCAGTACCTACAAATTTGATCGCGGTGGTGTGCCCACTGAATTTGGTCCATTCATAGGCATAGTAAAAAACAACATCGATCCCACTCGCAGCGGGCGACTGCAGGTATACATCGAACAGTTTTCCGGTGATGATCCCGACGACACTACATTGTGGCGCACTGTGAGCTATATTCCGCCATTTTATGGAGCCACGCCCATCAATGCTGAGTCAGGTAGTTCGGGTGCCGGCAGCTATCGTGGCAATCAAAATTCCTATGGCATGTGGTTCACACCGCCGGATCTCGGTGTCAGGGTCATTTGCTTTTTTGTAGGCGGCGATCCCAACCAAGGTTACTACATCGGCTGTGTGCCGGAACCAGGACTCACACACATGATACCGGCCATTGGGGCAGGGCGACGCTGGACAGTCAACAACGACCTGCAACAGCAACAGATTGATTTTGCCGGCGCCCAGCAGATGCCCGTAGTTGAGATCAACGTGGAAAATCCTGCAGTGGTAGAAAATGCCAAATTCTGGACACAGCCCAAGCCCATACATGGATTTGTGTACACCACGCTGTTCAATCAAGGCCTGCTCAGTGACTACATCCGCGGTCCCATCAGCAGCTCGAGCCAGAGAGAATCACCGTCGGCGGTATTTGGTATTTCCACACCGGGGCGCCCTATCTATGCCGGCGGCGTAAAAGACAAAGACGTAGAAAAAGGTGTGCGTGACGGCACACTGGATCTCAAAGATGTGACAGTGTCAGGACGCCGTGGTGGGCATACCATAGTCATGGACGACGGAGACCTAGCTGGTCGTGACAATCTCATACGCATACGAACTGCCAAAGGTCATCAGATCACCATGAGTGACGAAGCCGATTGTCTCTACATCATAGCAGCCAATGGCCAGACCTGGATCGAGCTAGGCTCAGAAGGTACCGTAGACGTGTATTCTACCAATTCCGTCAACGTGCGCAGCCAAGGCGAGATCAATCTCCATGCAGACAAAAATATCAACATCTGTGCCGGCGAACTGCTGAACATACGTGCCGGCAACATCGCGGTAGAAAGCCTGGGCACCATCACGTCCAGCAGTGTGAAGGATACCACTGTGTTCAGCAAGAGTCGCGTGGGCGTGCTCAGTGACGGATCTATCGCTTTGAACTCTGATCGAGGCGGTTGGGCCACCAAAGGAGCCATGGCATTCAAAGGCGCCAGGATAGATCTCAATGGAGGACCTGCTCCTGAAACAGTGAAAGAACCCGCGCCCATCAAGGCCTACAAGCTGGATGACACCAAGCTGATACAGCCGCAAGGTTGGCAAGTAACACCGGCTAGCATCGACACCATAGTGACACGGGCTCCCACGCACGAGCCCTACCCCTATCACAATCGTGGTGTGCCAGTGGAAATCAAACTCAGCGATCCACCACCCACACCACCACCAGCTGCCACTGCCAACGCTCTGGCCGAAGTCAACGCACAACCAGTGACTGTGCCTGTTGACACAGCATCAGTGGTCACAGCAGCCACAGCCGATGTCAAGCTGGGTTCGCTGGACAAAGCACAGGTCACTGGTTTGCTGGCCCAGGCACAACAAGCACAGTCCCAGGCCACTGGCGCCATAGCCAAAGCAGCTGGCGGAGCGATACCCTTGCCTACTGGAGCTGTGCCGGGACTGCCTACCAATGTGACCAACCTGGCCCAAGATGCCACGGCCGCAGTAGTAACAGTCAACAACGGCCTGGGCAAGTACGGACTCAAACCCGAGCAGCTGGAAGCACAAGGTCTGCTCAAACCAGGCGCAGTTGATCAATTCATCAAGACCAAAGGTCCTCCCACGATCACAGCCGAAGACGAAGCTGAAGCTGCTCGTATCAATGCCGAAGGTGGAGACATCACAGCCGATCAAGTGGCCCAGAATCGTCAACTCAATCAAGTCCTGAGCAGTCCCATGATCTGGTCAGGCAAAGAAGGTGTGGGCAGTCTTGACAGTTTCCTGGGCAATCCCAAGGTACAGGATCTCGCGCAGCAGACCATGATGTCTACTTCACTGTCGGGCCTGCAAAAAGCCGGCTTACTCACTGGCAACGAACCACCACAACAGTTATCGGCCATGCTGCAGTCGGCTACAAAATTTGGTGTGAAGTCAGTGTCAGACTGGACCAAAGGTGTGGGCACCGCAGACATCAACAGTGCTATCGCCAGCACAGCACGCAATGCACAGTTTTCCACGGCATTTGTTGATACCAAACTGCCGGCTTTGCCCAAGTTCGCCAAGACAGCTGCACCGTCGGTCACCAACACCGTGGATCGCGTTGCGTTGGACCAAGCAGTGACGGCCAGCATCGGTGATGCCAAAGTGGATCCACCGGCCTATCAGCCTCAGGAACGCGAAGCACCCGAGCCTTCGCCTACTGCCGATCTTGAAAATCAATTTGACATCTTGCTTGAAGAAGTCATCGTGTTTCTCGACGGTGTTAAATCACAGTTTGATACACTGATCGGAGAAAGTGCAGATCTAGATGCACGTCAACCACTTTCGGCAGCCGAAATTGACGCATTTGCTGCCAGACTTGACCAGGTACGCGATCTTTATAACAATAACAGGCGTCGATATCTCGATCCCCTGGTAGACTTTCGTGATAATCCTGCCAATGCAGCGATTAGCAATTACATGAACAGCGCATCTGCCAGCGTGAATAGATTGATCACGCTCCTGGTATCTATATCAAAGGCCCAGAAAGAACTAATCCAACAATGGCGCAACAACAGCGCCAGCTACACATAAATATCCAATGCCGACTTTTATTGGATTCAGCACCGTGGGACGAGATCGCAAGTTCACTCTCACTGACAGCGATCTTGTCAAGCAAGATCTTGTGAATGCGCTAAACATCAACCAGGGTGAGCTGCCAGGCCGACCACAGATTGGCAGCCGCATCTGGAGCTATGTGTTTGAAAATCAAACCACTGATACCCTACGGGACATATTGGCTGAAGTACAGCGAGTGGCCGGGCAAGATCCCAGGATCTACATCGTGAATTCCGATGCATTTCCGCAGGACAACGGCATCCTGATCGAGCTGTTGATACAGATAAGACCTTTCACTGAGGATCAGCTGCTGCAGATCTTCCTGGATCAGCAGACACGTCGTGCCACCTTTATCTAAAACTGCGTAGATTATAGTGCAGATAAATATCTGAACTGAATACTACTATGGCCAAGACAACTAGACAGACTGCTATTTTTGGGGTAGAAGATTGGAAAAAACTCTACCAGACCTATCGTGAAGCCGACTTCCAGAGCTACGATTTTGAAACTCTGCGCAAGAGCTTTATTGACTATCTTCGACTGTATTACCCGGAAACCTTCAATGATTACACTGAAAACTCCGAGTTTATAGCTCTCCTAGATGTCATGGCTTTCATGGGCCAGGCTCTTGCTTTCCGCAACGATCTCAACACCCGTGAAAGTTTCTTGGATACTGCTGAACGACGCGATTCCGTGGTGAGATTGGCCAATTTGGTCAGCTACACACCCAAGCGCAATACCGCTGCGTCGGGTTATCTCAAAGTGCTGTCGATATCTACCACAGAGAACATCACAGACTTCAACGGTATCAATCTCGCTAACATCTCCATTGACTGGAACGATGCTGCCAACCCTAGCTGGTTCGAGCAATTCACCACTATCGTGAATGCGGCGCTGGTCTCCAGCCAAAAATACGGAAGGCCTGCCAACAGACAGACCATCCTGGGCATCGAAACCAGCGAGTACACTGTGCGATTGCTGCCAGGCATACTGCCAGTGGTTCCATATTCCGCCATCGTGGACGGAATCAACATGCCGTTTGAAGCAGTCAATGCCACCAGCCAGGGCCGTAGCTATGTGTACGAACCAGCACCACGTGCTGCTGGCCAGTTCAATATTTTGTATCGCAGCGATGACCTGGGATTTGGCTCCGCCAACACTGGATTTTTCTTGTTGTTCAAGCAGGGCGTGCTGCAAGACCAGACTTTCAATCTTGCTGAAGCTGTGCCTAACCGTACCACAGACATTGCTATTGAGGGTGTGAATCAAGACGATCATTGGCTGTATCAACTCAATGAGAATGGCACCATCGACCGTCAGTGGAACTTCACTGAAAACATCTACAGTGCTGCGGTAGAGCAAGCAGATCCCGATGCTCGAGCCATCTATTCAGTGACCAGCCGCAGCAACGATCAGATCACTCTGGTGTTTGGCGATGGCGTTTTTGCTGAAATACCAGTGGGACAGTTCCGTACCTATGTGCGATCCAGCAATGGTCTAGACTATGTGATCAATCCCGAAGAGATGCAAAACATACAGATATCTCTTCCCTATGTAAGTCGTTCTGGTCGCACAGAAACTGTGACCTTAATCTGTGGTCTCCAAGCACCGGTCAGTAACGCACAGCCACGCGAAACTATTGACGAGATCAAGCAGCGTGCTCCTGCACGCTACTACACACAGAACCGCATGGTGAACGGTGAGGACTACAACAATTTTCCTTTCACTCGTTTCAACAGCATCATCAAAAGCAAAGCTGTGGCACGCAGCAGCATTGGCATTGGACGTTATGTAGATCTCACTGACGTCACTGGCAAGTATTCTAGCACCAATATCTATGCGTCCGACGGAGTGCTGTACAGACAGAACGTGCTGCCATCGTTTGATTTTTCCTGGACCAACCGCAATGAAATCGTTGATGTGATCAACAACGATGTGGAACCCATACTGGATAGCCGCAGCATGTTGCAGTTTTACTACGACCCTGTGAACTTTACGCGCATATCTCTGCGCAGCCAGAATATCCAATGGAATCAGAGCACAGTGTTGAGCAATCAGACCACGGGATTTTTCTATACCAGTGCTGTGACTTCACCCACTCCCATTGGCAACTTCACATCTGGCCTCAGCCGTTATATCAAACAAGGTGCCTTGGTCAAGTTTGTGCCGCCCGTGGGATTCTACTTTGACAAAGACAATCGTCTGGTAGAAGGTGTACCTACATTGGCCACAGATCGACTGGAGCTGTGGGCGTCACCCACTGCTGTGATCAATGACGGTACCAATCAAGGCATTGGTAATCTGTCGTCGGGCCAAGGTCCTGTGAGCCTCAATAACAATATTCCCAGTACAGCGTTTGTGGATTCTGTGATCCCGGTGTTTGTGTCTGATCTCCCTAGCAGCCTAGAACAGAGCATGTTGACGCAGATCGAACTGTTCCGTAATTTTGGCCTGGGATACGACTACAATGACGAGTCCTGGTACTTGATCTCGAGCCTGAATCTCGACCAAGATGCGGAATTCAGCAGGACCTATGCCCAAGATACCACCAATGCTGGTCGAGACGCCAGCTGGCTCATACAGTTTGTCACGGACGGCCAGAGCTACACTGTGACCAGCCGAGGCCTGGACTATCTTTTTGCCAGCGTGATAGAAACTCGCTTCATCACCGACGAAGGTCAGCGCATCTATGACCCCAGGACTGATACAGTGATCAAGGATTTTGTGCGGGTGCTCAAGGTCAACAGCCGACCTGACAGTAATTCTCCCTTGAGCCAAGATTATACCTTGGAAATCATTGGGCAACCTGTGCAGGCCGATGGATTTGTTAATGACTACGAAGTCGTGGTCAGTTTCCAAGATTCAGATTCAGACGGCATTGCCGACGACCCAGATTTCTTTGACGAAGTGGTCGCGCCTGGCACCGGAGTCAACAACCCCGCTCTGGTATTCTTCCAGCTCACCACAGATTTTGACAATCTCGAGCGATACTTGCCCTTGGCCGCAGGCGTAGTGAATTCTACCTATGCCACGCGCGATGACATCGAGCTGGTCAAGACCGAGTACACAGACGGACAGCTTTTTTATGCCCGAGGTGTGCAAGAAGGCACCACCCTGATCACAGCACCTGCATTTTTTGAATTGTCGGTAGAGACCATTGCTGGCATACTGACCTATACCTTGATTGAGCGCAGTGACCTCATTGCTCGCACCGGCCGACAGAGCCTGGCATTCCAGTATCGTCATAACACCAGTCTGTCCAGCGTGATCGATCCTGGTAGCACTAACATCATCGATCTGTATCTAGTGACCGATACCTACTATCAACAGTATCAAGATTACGTACAAGACACTACCAACACTGTGCCGGAACCCAGTCCGCCTACCATCAACGAACTGCAAGTGTCCTACAGCGAGCTGGATGACTACAAGATGATATCAGATACCGTGGTGCTGAACTCTGTCACGTTTAAACCGTTGTTTGGGAGCAAGGCCGCAGCTGAACTCCGTGCCAAGATCAAAGTGGTCAAGGCCCTGAATTCCACCGTGACCGACAGCGAAGTGCGCAGCCAAGTCATTGCCAAGATAAACGAATATTTCACCATTGACAAATGGGACTTTGGTGACAGTTTTTATTTTTCGGAACTGGGCGCCTACCTACACCGAGAGCTGGGATCCATAATATCCAGCGTGGTGTTGGTGCCAAACGATCTCTTGAAATCATTTGGAGACCTTTACGAAGTGCGCTGTCAGCCTAATGAAATTTTTGTATCAGCGGCCACAGTGGACGACGTAGAAATAATCAGCGCCCTGACACAGAGCAACATACGTAGCCAGAGCACAGTGTCTGGTATATATGGCGTAGGAGCACAATAATGGCACGTAATCGCACTGTAGACTTACTGCCAGAGATTTTCCGCACCCCAGCTAACCAACGATTCCTGTCGGCCACACTGGACCAGATGACCCAAGAACCGAACCTGGTCAAGAGTCGTGGTTTCGTGGGTCGTCGAGTAGGATCTGGCGTCGTTGCCGAAGACAACTACATCACAGAGCCCACAGCTGAACGCGCAGACTATCAGCTGGAACCCGGAGTGGTTTTCCTCAAGCCTGATACGGATCGAGCACAAGATGCTGTGACTTATCCGGGCATGCTGTCGGCATTGAATCTGCAAGGTGGCACAACACAACAGCAAGATCGCATCTGGGCCAGTGAATACTATGCCTGGGA
>Ga0180434_10004340_pt1 | contig 17321 bp, 18 predicted proteins | sample SS_ome_7_FD_132453 | JGI IMG/M metagenome (GOLD analysis project Ga0180434, IMG submission 132453) | Hypersaline lake sediment archaeal communities from the Salton Sea, California, USA - SS_1_D_2 metaG | ecosystem: Environmental > Aquatic > Non-marine Saline and Alkaline > Hypersaline >...
ACAGTGCCGGCGACCGCGCGGCCGTGCATCGGCACCCGCGATTGCAGGCCGACGCCCGCCAGCACGATCGTTGCCGACAGGGCCCCGTAACCGCTCGCCGCGTTCGATCCGACGCCCGCCAACGCCACGCCGGCGGAGAATATCCCGGCGGCGTCGGCCGAATCCGGATCGTACCACGGATCGCCTGGGTAACCGGAGGCGCCTTCGCCCGCGAAGGTCGCGTCAGCTGCTAGCCCGCCCGATCCCGTCGCGGTGGCCGAGCCCACGCCCGCAAGCGTAACGCTCGCCGCGAGCCCGCCCGCCCCGCTGGCGGTCGCGGCTCCAGTGCCGGATAGCGCGGCATGGGCCGCCAGTGCTCCGGCACCTTCCGCTGCCGCGAGGCCTACGCCAGCCATGGTTGCCGTTGCCGCCAGCGTTCCCGATCCGCTCGCCGATGCCACGCCCACGCCAGCCAGTGCCGCCGATGCCGCCAGAGCCCCACTGCCGGTAAGCGGTGGCATCGAGCTTTCGCTGATCGTGTATTGGCTAATCGTGCCGTCGCCGAGCATGGCTTGCCTCGGTGTCAGTTGTACCAGATGATTTGCGGGATGACGGCGGTCGGTTCGGGGTTTGCCTCCTCGCCCCATGTCAGTTCGTTGTCGGCACTGTCGATGTTCGCGTGCTCAAACTTGACCCAAGCGGCAGAGCGTTCAGCGTTGGAAATGCGGACTTCATCAATGTAGCCAGTGAAGAACGAACGGTCTTTTTGCCCATCATCCCTGGCACGACAACCGATTTGCAGATTAGCCGTACCCGACCCTATTGCTCTGGTGCCATCGCCGCCAGAGCCGATGCCGCCCGAGCTATCTACTGAACCATTAAGGTACATTGCATACTGGTCATCGCTCGCTATCGTTGCTACGGCGTGATACCACGTATTATTCTGTAGCGTCGTGCTGCCCCAGTGTCGTCCAGAGTTTGCAGCACCATCCCCATCCCACACGCCAAACGAAAACTTTGAGGCGTCCACACCCAAATTGAATGTGATGGGATATATTGGGTCGCCCTCCTTCCTCAACTCAATGGCTGTACTCGCAGCCCGCCAGCCAGCCGATTCAGAACTTGACTGCACCGTAGGTTGGTTCCACCAAAGAGACACCGTAAAGTCATCGCCAATGCTTTTTAGCGAGTTAGTACCACCAACGGAATTTAGTATATCGACATACTTGTAAGGAAAGGTGCCGGCAATGTATTGGCAGTAACCCGCCTTGCCATCGCGTTGGCTAGGCAAGCCGCCTGTGTACGTTCCGTCATATACGCCCGTCGAATCAGCAGCCGCGCCGCTCGCCTCACCCAGATGATAGACAGCGATGAAGTTGTCATCCCACACATTTACGGCGTCCTCGCCGTCGCTCGCACTCGCATTGCCATAGTAGCAGCGGATTGTCGCTCCGGTACTGGAAGAAATGCTTGGTATCTTCACCCAGAACGCACCAGTCGCCTCGCCGCTGGCGACCGCGAATGTTTCCCGCTCATACGTCAGCAGCGTCTCGCCGTCGCTTAGTGTGAACCGTATGTCATTGCCGCTGGCCAAGCACCGCCCGCCAACATCTTCGTCGGCGTCGAGAATCACCAAGCACGGAAAATCCGTCAGGTTCGAATCGACTTGATCCGCCTGGATGGTGATCTCTTTGTACGCTGCCCATGCGGACAAGTCGGCCATCGGCTAATGCTCCGGTTATTGCTGGCTGGCGTTGAGTTCGGCCGCCAACTGGTCGGGCAAAGACTTCAGTTGAGTAACAACTCCGTCCAGTTCGTCCAGTTCCCCTTGGTCGAATCCCTCCGAAACCAGCAATGCGCGGAGCTTCACCAGTTGCTCCATCCGCTGGATGTACTGGGCTTTGATGTCATCGGCCCGCGACTGCAACGCCTTCATGTGGTCGAGCAGTTCGGTTGCGTACTTCACACGCTTCGCATCTTGAATCAGTCCCATCGCTCACACCTCTTGTTGTTAAGGTTTTGTTGCCGCGTCGATTTCACCAACTTTCGGACAGAGTAATTCATAATTCATGGGTTGCCTCTTTATGGTTTCTGGCAAACGAAATGAAGTGTCAGTCCCGCCGTGTCCGTTCCGGCGCCATCGCAGTCGATACGCAGCCGGTCGCCGGTGGCAAGGTCGTCGTGGTCCGTGTCCACCACATGCGCCGTCGCCGCCGTGTAGCTGGTGTATTCGCTCACGTCGATGGTGATTTCCGTGCTCAAAATGTCTTGCGTGTCGGTCGCGTTGTAAACCTGAATCGTCACGGCTCCACTGCTGCTGACCGTGTCCACCGCCGCGTGGATCGACACGATGTTGTAGCCGTTGAGTTCAGCCGGGACCGCAAACACACCGAGCCCGTCGGCCACCGTCAGTGCCGTCGCCTCGGCCAGCACGCGGATGGAAAATACGCGCCGGTTGGCGTTGACGCCGTTGAGCCACTCGGCGTCGGCGACCGGGAAGATGTACTTCGTCCCGGCTGAGAAATTGACGTTGTCGCCCGTACCCGCACTGCGAGCCACCGCCACGCTGCGAGTCACGACATCGGGAGCCGGTGTACTGCCCGCCGAAATCGTCACATCGCAGATTTCCCATTCGTTGGCCGACTCGTGGACAATCGCAACCCGCACGGGCGTGGTAATCGGCCCGTTCCAGACGGTGATAAACGACCGGAAGCCGGACGGAGTGCTCCCTGTCAATGGGAGTTCCAATTCGCCCGTGCCGGTCGAGGTGGTCGTCTGTTTGACACGATCGTAAAACATGGCTCGTGACTCCGGTTAGCGGTCGCTCAACTCTCAATACTCAACTCGCCGCCAGCGTCAGCGTCGTGCCGGTTGTGAGCGTGTACGCACCCGAGGCGTTGAACGCCTGGTCGCCCGTCAGCGTCGACGCACCGAGGAACGTCCCGCCGGTGTTCCACACGCTGAACCAGGTCACCGCCCCGGAGGCCGGGCCGCTGAACTCGACGTCACTGGATAGCGACCGCACGCCGCCGCTGGCCGCGCCGAAGGTGGCCGACTGCCGGGCGTAGCCGCCGCCGGAGACTTCGTTCGCCGTGCCGTCAGCGCCCGGGTCGTCGCTGTGCAGGCCGACCGTGACGAGGTCGGCCGCGTCGGCCATGGCATTCAGTAGGGTTTCGCTCAATCGTTGGGTCATGGTTTGCTCCGTTCTTCTATATGATGGACCCGCGCGCATGTCGCGGACAATCCGCGTAGCGTCGAATTCAGTTCGGTACTATCCTCATGGCGAATGCGCTCCCATCGTTCGTGCCGGTCGCTAATCGCGTCGAGCGTGTCCTTATGGTCGCGCATCATTTGCGGGATCGTGCGAGTCAGCAACCACGCCGTGACGCACCCGAGAGTGACCGCCGCCGATCCGGTCGCCCAGGGCGTGAACGGCTCCGGCGCTTGCTGCGCGAGGAGCACCCCGACGGCGCTGGATAGCAACACCCCTACTTTTATGTCAATCATGTGTGTTAATTCCCAATCAGCAATGCGCCGAAGTTGGCCGTCTCGTAAACTCGATGCACGTACACATACTTGGGTATGGATACAGTGGCATTTGCCGCGGCGTCGTCCGTCTCCTCGAATCGAACATCGATGTATTCCCACCCCTTTTTGGCAATGCCGACAATATCGCCGATGGCTTGGTTGGCTACGTTCGGGCTCATCGCGAACTCATAACTGATTTCCGCCCGCAACTCCGGCTGCGACTGCGTACCGGTCAGGCGTGCGGAAGCGTTGACCCCATGCAACATCACCTCGCCTGCGGCGAACCCTCGAAAAACCGCGTTGTTGACCTTACCTGTTACGCCGGCGCATGTATTGGCATAACCCCAGGTCAGCATTCCGGGATTGATGGTATAGGTTTCGGTCCAACGGAACTGAGGCACCACGATATCCACGCCCTCCACCGTTCCGTCCGGCCGCTGGCAGATCGCGTTTTTGCAGTTCGGCGCGACCTCGCCCGGTCTGGCGTGCGAACTAACCACCTGCTTGCTATAGCTGATATGCTGCGATCCGCCTCCGGTCTGGTACGCTATCGATACGTCGCCGATCTCCGGGGATTTGTCATTCACGGCATACGGTACGGTCGCGTTCCACAGCGTCGGTCCCACCGGATCGAGGCTGGGGGCTTGTCGAATTAGGCCCTCCCACATCAACGGCGATGTCGACAGCACCAGCGCCCGCGCCACGGTGTCGCTGCTGGTGCCGTCGATCTGGTACGATAGCTCGAACGACTCCCCGCTCCACCGGCGGCTGTCCTTGCGTTCGTAGATCAATACCGCCATGGCCTACGCTCCGAACCGTGCAAGAACGACCGTGTCCGCATCTCGCAACCGCCGCTCGATCTCATCCAGCTTTTGCACGCTCCGCTCCGTCGCTTTTGCGGCCCGTTCCATCGGACCGCCTCGCCCGCCAAGCCCCGACAGGGCGTAGCCGGAAAACGTGCCGGCAGTCGCGCCGCGTGCCGACTCCTGGCGGCCGACGAGTTGCGACTTCAGTTCGTACTCGCGCTCGACCATCGCCTTTTCTACCTGCGTCTCCGCCTCCTCCAACGCCTTGCGTTTCTGGATGGCCAGCTTCGCGGCGGCCTTTTCCGCCTTCGACATACCGCTTGCATCGATCTCCAGTTCTTCGACGCGCCCCGCCGCATCGTCCGTTCGTCGCATCTGGCGGGCCATGATCTCCTGGTCGAGTACTTTCTCCCGCAGCGCGTACTCCTTTTCGATCAACGCCTGCTGCGCCTGCGAGGAGGCTTCACGTATCGCGGCCTCTTTTTCCACCATCAGCAAGCGGCGTCGCATTGCGTCTTCGTCACCGTAATGATCCGACCGCGCCTGCGTCGCGTTGATTCGGTCCTGGATGGCTGCCAGCGATTCGCGCTCACTATCGGCCGCCAGCCGCTTGGCCTCCGCCTCCTCCTTCGCGTACTTAGCCGACAGTGCGGCGAGTTCCATCCGCCGCGCCTGATCGACCAGTCGCACATCCTGGCCGGACGCTTTCGCGTCGGTTCGCTTGGTCCGATACCTGGCCTCGATGGCCGCCCGCTCCCGCTGCTGCGGATCGTCGATCGCCGCGATCTTCAGTTGGTCGATATTGCCCAACAGGTCGCGATTCTTTTTCCAGTAGTCGTCGTAGCCGGCCTTGACCGCATCGGCCAGCTTGCGCCCCATGTCTCGAAAACGGTCGGCCACGGTCGGCTCTTTCGGCGGCTTCGGCTCCAGGTCGGCTTCGGCCTGCTGGATTCGCTGGATCAGGCCGCGCCGCATGTCCTCGATCTTTCGGATACGCGCCTCCGCCGCCTCCGCATCTTTGCGGGCCTGTGAGATATTCTTGTCGCGGTACATGCCCTTCGGGTCATCGGTGGTGCCCCACGCATCCCGAATTTCCCCGGGCGTCATGCCGCCGCGAGGGCCGCCGGCAACGTCGATCTTTTTGGATCGCGACTCAGCCCACACCTTATTGAGATCGCGAAGCTCCTCGTACATACCCTCCACGTCCGGCCGCGAATCCTGCTCCGCCATGCGGCCTTGTGCGGCATTGAATCCATTGATCTTACCGGTCGCCTCGTCGACGGCGATGCCCAGGTTGCCGTAGTGCTTTGTCAGCGTCTCGATATGATCCTTGGCCTGCTGTTGCTGACCGGCGTTGAGCGACTCCTGTTTCGCTAATGCCGCAAGGGCGTCGCGGGCCTCATACGCGGCGCGCGCCTGCCGGAGGTGCGACTCCGCCAAAAGCTCCGTGCTTTTCGCGGCATCCTCCGACCCGGCCGACAATGCCACCAGGCCGCCGACAACCAGACCAATCGCCGCGATAACCGCCACCGCCGGGTGTGTGGACAGAAACAGCAGTGCGGCGTGCAACCCCTTGACCGCCATCGTTGCTGCGCCGATGGTTGCGGCGAAGCCGCGAATCACTAGCCCCAACGCGGCGATGGCCGTGCCCGCGGTGATCGTCCCGACGGCGAGCAAACCAAGCACCACCACGGCCTTTTGATTCTGCTCGATCCAATGCGTCACTCGGCCGGCGATGTCCGTAATTCTTCCATTAGATGCGTCCAGTGCCGACGCCAGCGATTCGCCCACGGCGATCGCCACACCCTCGGCCGCCGACATGAGCCTACGAAACGAGCCACCCAGGCCGCTGTCCATGACCGCGGCTGTGCGTTTTGCGACACCGCCGGCGTTGTCGATCGCCGCGGACAGCGCGGGAAAATCCGTCTTAGCCAGCTTCAACGCCGCGCCGAAGGCCCGCTGGTCGAACAACGTCTTGGCAATGTCGATGCGTTGGGCGTTGGTCATTCCAGCCATGGCCTTGCCGAGGTCGACCAGCACATCTCCGACCGGTCGCAGGTTGCGGCTCGCGTCGAGCGCCTCGACGCCGATCCCGCGAAGCTGGTCCTGGACCGCCGGGCTGGCCAATTGCGCCATGATCTGCCGCAGACTGGTGCCGGCCATGGTGCCCTTGATCTGCATGTTGGCCAACACGCCGAGCGCCTTCGCCGTCTGCTCGACCGAAAGGCCGTATTCCTGGGCAATCGGCGCGGCATATTTCATCGACTCGCCGAGATCGGTCAGCGTTTGCGCGGAGTTGTTCGCGGTGGCGACAAGCACGTCTGATACCCGCGACATTTCGCGAGCCTCCAGCGCGAACGCTCGCAGCGTGCCGGCCGCAATATCGGCCGACTCGGCCAGCTCGGTGCCCGTGGCGCGGGCCAGATCGAGCACGCCTGGAATTGCCGCCTCGATCTCCGCCGTCGAAAAGCCGGCCCGAGCCAACGACAACTGCCCGCCGCCAACCTGGCCGGCAGTGAACGACGTAGTGCGACCGAGGAGCTTGGCCTGGTCGTAGAGCCGTCGAAACTCGTCGGCGGTCGCGCCGGTGACCGCCTGGACCGCCTTCATCTGGTCCTCGAACCCGCTGTAGACGCGAGTGGCCAGAGCCAATGGCGACGCGGCCGCGATGCCGGTAGCCGCGAGCGTGCGGCCCATAGTGGTTGCGGCCTTCCCGAAGCGACGTAGCTTCGCTTGCGCGGATTGCAGGCCGCGCACGAGCTTCGAGTCGTCGGCGAACAGTTCAACGAACGCGCGACCCGCTCGAATTGGTCCGGCTCCCGCCATGTCGCTACGTCCGTTTGGGAAACAGTTTTGCTAGCATCTCACGATGCTCGCTTGTGAGTTTCTGCGGCTTGGGTTTCGTCTCGGCCGCCATTCCCGCCGGCATACATTCCCGCACCTTGCGTCCGGTCAGCGCCGCCAGCACGTGCGCCGTATGAATCCAGTCGTGCCGTATACGTGACTCGACCATCGTGAACAGGCGGCGCAACGTCAACGGGCCCGGATCGATACCCAGGATACCGGCTAACTGGTCGGCGAGATCGAGGACCGGAGTCGGCTCAACTCCCTCTCCGCTTCCCTCTCGATCTCGCCCGAGTCGATCATCTGTTCCGCCACCCCGACCGCCTTGCGATCCACGTCCTGCTTCGTCGCGATCGCCTTCCTCAATACTGCCCGACGGCCGGGCCGGGTAAAATCCACCAGGGCCTCCAGCAAGGCATCCGCGGCGGCGTCGATCACCTCGCCGGAGCCGAGTGATTCGGCAAACTGCTCGGGCGTAATGCCTCGCGATTCCGCCTGCCGCTCCACCATGCACCAGAGCGCCATGCCGAGTTGAAGCACGTCGTCCGCAATGCGTAGTGCGGCGTCCGGCCGCGTCAGATCGACACCGGCGTCCTTGCACCGCCCGAGCGTTGCGCAGTTCACCGCAACGATCCACGATCGGCCTTCGGTATCGGTGAATGTAGCCATTAGCTGATCGCGTCCTGGAGGCCGGTAAACTTCAGTGTGCCGGCGGTTGCCGAGCCACACGACATGGTGATCTGCGCAACGGCATTTCCGGTGATGGGCGACGCGCCCGCCTCGCCGTGCCAGCCCCATGGCACCCCGGCCGACAGCTCCAGGGAATAGAGCACGGCCGACCCGCTGTCGAGGAACGTCAGCATGGCACGCTGGTCGCAGAATGCGCCCAACAATACGGCATTGTCGCCATCAAACGCGCAGTCGAACGTCTGCTGCTTGCAAACGATCATGCCCGTCTCGCCGGATGCCGGCAGGTCGTCACCGCTGCCGCCATCCAGAGCCAGGTCGTTCTCGGTCACGGTCCCGGTACATCCGTACTGGACGCCGCCGGACCAATAGACATCGTAGGTGCCGCTGGTCAGGCCGTGGCCTTCGGCCAGCGTCGCAGTGCCGGTATCGCCGTCGGTCTGCACCCAGGTTGCCACGGCGGTGCCGGCGGTCAGTGTCTCGCTGACAGGCGGTACCGCAGTATCGCCACTGACGGCAACGGCCGCGCCGGCAATACTGACGCCTCCGGCGTCGATAATCACGTTGTAACTACCCGAAAGAGCCATGCGTTCGTTCCTTTCATGCAAATCGTATCGCCACCGACGGCCCGTCTAGTACGGGCGTCACGCCCAGACCGGCGCCCGCAGCTCGTCGGTGAGCTTCGCGGTGACCTCGATGGTCTGCTTGTCCTTGAGCGGTTGCGAGTCGTTGAAGCCGGTGATGTAGAAATCGGCGTTCAAGCCGGCACCTGTGGCCAGCTCGCGGCCGTACAGCGCGATTCGCGTCCGGTTCAAAAACGCGGTCATCAGTGCCGACCTCGCCGCATCGCCTTCGCGCTTCTGTAGCGTGAATGTGATCTCGGCATTATTGAGGACCGGCTTGCCGGTTTCCCACGTCGAGCCTCTACGGGTGGTGTCCACCTCGACGGTGCCGAGGTTGAGCGTCACATCCTCGGCGTTGACGATCTCGGTGGTTGCCGTGCTCCCGGCCGTACCGTAGAGCAGCTTCCCATCGAGTCCAACAATCACGTCGCCGGTTGCCATGGTTTTATCCTTTCGCTAATTAGTGATGGCGTCTCGCCACATGCCTTCCAATGCTGGTTTTTGTGAGTCGTAGGCGGGGTGCATGTAGGGCCGAGGCTCGACCGCCCCCGCCAGAGTCGTCGGCCCGTACAGTTGCTCGTTGAGTTGGTTCGCGCGCCTCGCCTGTTCCTCCGTTCGCAGCCGTGCGTAAGTGACTCGCCGCCGCCGGCCTTGCCAGTCCTGCATGGCCTTCGTGCTCACCGACTGCCGGCCGCCAATGCGTATCTCCGCGGCGTCGCCGACACGTCGTTTCGTTCGCCTCGTGTTGGTCGTTTTCACCCAGCCGCCGTACTCCAACGTCTCCGGCGTCTCGCCTTTTTTCGCCGGTAAGTCCTCGGGGCCGACCACAACCGTCTTCCGGTCGGGCTCGTAGGCAAACATGATCTTTCGCTTGAGGTCGCCCCGGTGGCTGCTCGGTGGCCGTCCGGGGCTGCTCGCCTTTCGCCGCTTGCGGATGCTGCGGCGCGCCGTATTGCGCACGTAGGCCCCAAACCTTGAGAAGACCTTGCGAGTCGCCGGATCGACCGCGCGTTGCACTTCGGCACGATCGAAAAACAGTCGCGTTGCAGGCACTCGGTATCCGATCGCCATAACCATGCCTCAGTTCGACACCAGAAATACGAGCCGCAACACCGCCAAAAACGTCCGCTGCGTATCGAGGTGCTCTTCCGAATAACCCGCGCCGATCAGGTACTCCGTCTCCTGCCAGACAGCCGCCGGGTATCCGTCGAGCCGCTGTAACTCCAGCAGGTGCTTGATGCTCTCGGCCAGGTCGTCCAGCACGCCGCAGGCGGTCAGGTCGTCGGGGTCGACGGCCCGAACGATGCCCACATCGATCGTGTACAGCTCCTGCGTGTGCCGCCGGTCGACGTGTGACGATACGACCCTACGCGGGATAACCTGGACGATGATGCCCGCTTCCGCTTGCTCACGCGTAACTTGCGCCCGCATCTTCCGCTCAGCGGTGAATTCGCCGAGTTCCGCGTCGTTGATCGCCGCGACCACCGCGTCGGCTATGTCCGTATGTGTGCTCATTGCGTGCTCACCCGCCGCGAGTGGACCCGGATCATCGACCCGTAGCTGTCCATCAGCCGGTAGGGCAAGCTGTTGCCGTCCGGCTGCATTACCTCGTAAATGGCGAGCGTGCCGTCGTCGAGTCGGTCTTCGATTCGATCGCCGGCCGCCGGTAGCGAGTGCAAGCCGCCAAGCACTAGGTCGCTGGCTTTCAGGAGCCAGTCCTGGTCGGAGTGGGCGACCCGCAGCCCGCCCGCCTCCGATTGCTCCAACTCGCTCTGCGCCGGAACCGCCAGGAGCGGGACGCTCTGCACGCCTCGCACATAGACCACCATGTGCGAGGCATGGTCGCGCAGTTTGCGGCCGAGCCAGTCGGTTCCTCGCTTGAGCACGTCTCGCATGGCTGCCGCTCCCTATGTTCCAGCGCGATCTAACCGACTACCCACTAACCGCCGGCGCCGGTACTCACCGAGCCGTCCGGATCGTGGACGCACAGCACGGTCGCGGCTGCCGCCGATGCGGCCTCCAGCGTGTAGCCGAAGTGCGGCTGCGACGCCGTGCCGGAGTCGTCGCTGTGGACGCGCCCCGATAACGTCGCGTGGTCGTGGTCATAGAAGACCTTCTCGCCGGCGGTCAGTTGCTCGCCGGCAATCATCTCGTAGACGCCGCCGCCGGCGGCAAGTGCCCCCTTGGCGGCAGCGGCAATCGCCGAGTGAGCGACCAGGTTGTAGGTGCCCATTTCGACCACCTCGCGAGCGGCCACGGCGGCCGACGGAGTGTGGTCGACCATCAACGGCGAGCCGTGTTTGAAAATCGCGGTCATCGTTCAGTCCTTGTGTTTGGGGTAATTGGTGCTAGGAGCGACTAGTTGGTGCCGTCGCTCAAGACGCTCGCGCGGTACTCGGTCATCGAGACGCCAAAGTCGTGGTAGCCGCGGAAGTCGATCCCAAGCGTGTTGAAATCGGCGTCGCTACTCTCGATGGTCGGAGTCTGCTGGCCGTTCAGGAAGCACATCGCGGCCGAGGCGAGAATCGCCGGGTTGGCCGCCAGCCACCAGCCGGTCGCCGAGTAGCCGGTGTAGTTGCTGTTGCCCAGTTCGGGCACAATGACCGGACGGAACCGGTTGAAATAGATATTGCTGGTCATGGTCTTCGTCGACGCGGTCGTGTCTCGCATTTCCTGCGAGACGTAGAGCTTCCGCGCCGTCGCCTCCAAGGCGCTCGGCACAAGCATCCGGTCCGGCTCCAGGCCGATCAGATTGCCGTCCGGGCCGGTCATGTCGCGGAACAGCTTGACGGCCGTGTTCAAGCTGGTCTCGCCCAGCGCCGTGGCCGCGCCCTCCTGCTTGTTGCCTCTGGCGGTCGTCCAGAACGTGCCCGCGTTGACGGCAGCCAGCCAGACGGTCCAGAACCGCTTGTTCATCGCGATGACCGCGCCCATGCCCAACCGGCTGCGGAGATCGTCGAACGCTCCGAGGTCGTCGTTGATGATGTCTTGGCGTGTCAGCCCAAACATCTTCGCGTAGGTCTTGGCCTGGAAAGTGTACGACTCTTGCCCGGCCGTGCCGTGCTTGATCTCGCCGCCGTTGGGCAGCTCCTCGTACTCCATGCCGGTCGTCAGGCGGTAGGCGGTCACCTGTTTGAAGTCGGTCACACTGCGGGTCGTGCCGACCTCGCGCCAGGTCTGCGGCACCTGGTTGAACCCTTCGAGCAGGAACTTGTTGCCCGCGCTGGTCAGCAGCGTGGTGACCGTGTGCGCCGAAGGCGCGGCGCTGATCGGCCTGGCCGGGAAGGCGGCCATCAGCACTTCGCGGAGGTTGCCTTCGGTGATCTTCGCCCGACCGTGGTAGCCGTTCTGCGCGGCGAACATCAGGAGCGTTTCCTGGATACCCAACGCGCGGAACTTGTCGGCCGCCTCCATGATCTCCGGCTTGTAGTGCTTTTCCGGCTCGCGCAGGCCGGCCGTCCGTGCGATTGCACACTCGACAACGCCCGGGACCATGTCGCGGCTGCTGGCGTGGATCGCCGGACCTTCCGGCCGCGCGGCCTGGATCAACGCCACCTTATACTCGCTGTGCGCCTTGATCGCCTCGATCTCCAGCCGCGTCGCCGGCCACTCCTCGCTGAGCGCCTTAGCCTTCAGTTCGGCTGCCTTCAGGCCGGCATCGTGGGCGAGGCCGTTGAGCTTGCCGGCCTCGATCTTGCCGGTGTAGGCGGCGGTCTCGGCCTGGATCGCCGCCAGGTACTTTTCATGCGACAGCACGACGGCCGACAAGTCAAACGTCGGCTTCGGCGCCCCGGTAGGCTGCGCGTGTCCACCGGCTTCGCCCGGCTTGCCGTCGCTCTTCTTCGCGGCCGCTTGCACCTCGGCCTCATATTTCGTTTTCAGAGCCGCCACCTGTGCATCGGTCAGAGCGGACATCTCGAAGCCGAGAGCCTGTACCCATTTCGTAAATTCCATATCACACTCCTTCTTGGGAAACTGTGCGGCCTCAGCCGCGATGGAAACATGCGTTGTGTCGTCCGCCCCTTCGGGAACGAACGCGATGTGACGTAGAGTGCTTTTGTGCGCGATGATAGCCGGGCCCTTGATCGTCCGGCCGTTGACCTCCAGAGATTGACCGGCAGCCAGTTCGGTGAGGTGTCCGTCGTCGGGCATCGCGCTGATGGATGCCTGCCAGGGAAAGCCGGCGTCGTGCGATTCGAGAACCTGGCGGGCAAACTCCGTGGCTCCCGATATCGCGCCGGCGGCGACGAACCGCCGGCCATCGGTCTTGTCATGCTGGTCGGTGTGGCCGACGATCCGCTCGCGGTCGTGTCCGTAGTAGGCCGGCATCGTCTTGCGCGGAATCCGGATGCCCTGGATATCCACGACGACCGGCGTATCGTAGCAGTTCACCCGCACGGGGCCGCCGTTGTACGCCGCCATCGTGAATCGCCGCGGCCCCTGCTTGTTGTCGCCGTCGGTGGCAGCCGCGGCGATTTCCAGCGGACACGCCAAAGCGATCTCGGCGGATGTGTTGACCGTGGACGCCTCAATGGCTCGCTGGCGGGCTCGGGCGCGTCGTGCGGATTGCTTGCTCATCACATGGATCCTGCAAATCGTGATTGGCCGTTGCCGTTACGGCTCGGTGGCGTCTTGCCGTTGCTAGAGGCGCTCGACCCATTGCCGTTGTTTTTGGCGTCGCCATTACCGCCGTCCTTGGGAGCCGCCGCCCCGGGCTGCGCGAAGTTGCTATCGAATATCTTCGCGCGGTACTCGGCCTCAGAGATTCCGTAGTCCTTCGCGCCTTGGGCCACCCAGTCGTCGAAGTCGTGGCCGCGACGGCTGGCGATGACCGACGGCGGGACGCCGAGCCCCAACTCGGCCTTGTCGGCATCGGCGGCCTTCTCGGCGTCGACCTGAGGCATCGGAGGCCAGTTCCACCCGTGCCTCGGCGCCGGCGTCGCTGGCACCGCCCAGCCATAGGTTTCAGCCGCCTCCTCAAACCAGACGGCGAAGATTTTGTCGAGCGCCATCTCCTCGCAATCGGCGCGATCCGGGTCGACCGCCTGGTAATAGATCAGGTGGTCGTTTTGCGTCCCGCTGAAACTGTTGCCGCGAGAGTCGCACCCCGCGATAGAAAATGGCATCGACATCGGCCGAGCTTCTTCCGCAACGATCGACCGGCTGAATGCCTCGTAGGTCGTCGTCGGTTGCTCCGCTCTCATTTGCGCGAGCTTTGCGCCCGCCGGCGTCGCCACCATCATCCGCCGTTCAATGGGGATCGAAGAAAAAGGCCGAACCTCATCGGGCTCATTGTTCGGCGCGCCCATCTCCAGCACCGCCGCGAAGTCGGCTGCCGTCTCGGCAGCCGCGATGACCGCCTCGCGATACCGGCGTCCCTTGCCGCACAGCGGCAGCGTGGAAATGCACTCCGGAACGCCACGGTGTTGCTGCGGGCGGTCCTCTTGATACCAGTGGCACATGAACCGAGCCGGCACCATCCGCGATTCGAGACGCGACGCCAATAGGCCTCCGGGATGGTAGCGCAGCACCTCGTACTCCAGCGGGTTGCCCCACTGGTCGAAGCGGACGCCGTCGATGCGGCCCTCGTCCTGATACGGCACCCATGGGCTGCTGACTTGGTCGCACTCAAGCGGGCGCAAGTCGAGCTTCACCTTGTGGGCCACCCGGGGATTCGTCACGATCTGAATGAACGCCTCGCCGTCGCCCGTCTTGGCCTTGCAGGCCGTGCGGAGCTTTCGGCCGAGTCCGACGGCCTTCGCCCACTGCCGCCAGCGTTCTTCGACCATCGCGTTGAAGGCGGGGTTGGCGGTCTCCATGCGAAGCGACGGGCCGCGGCCAACGACGTAGTTGGCGTGCGTCCGCACGACACCCGCCGCGTAGCCGTTGTTAGCTCGCTCCAGACGCGAATGTTCTCGTGCCCGCTTGCGGACGGCCAGCGAATTGCTGGCATCGGCATCGAGGGCGTCGGCATGGCCCCAGTGCATGGCCATCTCGTCGGAATACTCGGCCGCCGCATACCGCGCCTGAATCGGCCTGGCTTGCCTGGCCGCAGCCGCCACGTCGGCCAGGTCGGCGCGTGCGCGCGACACGGCCCTAAACGGGCGAAGCACGGTCGTCAGGATGCGGCCAAGCGGCATGGCGATCAGTCCCCGGGGATCATCTTGCGAAACGTCAAGCCGAGGTGGTTGCGGCTCTTGGCTGTTGCCGCCTTGGCGTACTGGTCGGCCGCGATGACCTCGCGGACGCTCGGCTGCTGGACGTTGACGCCGTCGACCGTAACCGATCGCGGCTCCACGGCAGCACGCTGGATTTCAGTGCTCAAGTCGTCCGACATCGGCTGTGCCTTGTGCGATAGGGGCGAGCGCAATAAAAAAAGGCCACGCGGGGATGTGGGCCCCACATGGCCTTCGTTGTGCTGGTTTCGTGCCGGGCAGCTACTCCCGGCACGTCGCCCCGATCTGGTTGTTCTGTCGGTATCGTGCCAGCATTCTCACGGGAACGCAATACGGAACGCCGGCACGCTATCGGATAGGGCTATATGTGTACCCTACGAGTGCTCAATGGTCGTCATGCGGTGTCCGCAATGGCGGCACTCGCGCCGCCGCTGAATAACATCGTCGCTTGGTCTGGTCTTCACGACGCGCCAATCGCGGCAGCCACACTCGGAGCACTCCAGGCCCGTGGCCGAACTGCTACCGGCCGCAAGTTCCGCCATGGTCGGACGACTCGCTGGATCACCCATCATGCACCTCGTGCCATTTGTTGGAGAGTTGGCCGTTCGTCCGGCCGGCGACGTTGTTTGACCTCGACACCCGGGATTGATGCGCCAAGCATTGAACCGGCAACCGCCGCACCACAGAGGCAATCCCACCAGTGATTGTCCGGCCGCCCTGGTTTCCATTCCCAGATTACACGCTCCCTCTGGCTCTCTTTGTGGATCACGGTCTTGGGTTCCTCCGCAGTCATGTGATCGCAAAACAGAGCATGGGTTCGCGGATCGCGCCCGAACAAATCCCAACCGCCTGACGTGCCTGGAGGCAGCAATAGCCGAGTGGCCGCAAAGGTCTTCCACCAGTTGGCGTCGATCGACAACACGCGGTCCCCGCCCGTCTGCGTGGCGAGCCGCCAGTTGAGTCCAATGGTCGCGCCCGGCTCCGGACGGTACTCGCCAAACGATTTCCGCGTAGCGCCGAAGCCGATCCCCATGGCAGGCAGGACGATTGACCCGCCCTGCGCATGCCGTCGGCAGAACTGCTTGACTAGCTCTGTTTTCTGACCCCACTTCGCGTCGATCAACAGCCGGCCGATGCGCATCGACGCGCCATCCTCACGCGCGAACACACGCCCCAGCAACCCATCCACCGTGGCTGTAAGACCGGCCAATAGCCACGCATCCTCGTCCATGCCGGGATGCACGTCGCGCATGGCAATCGGCGCGGTGGCTTGCGCAAAATACGGCTGTGACTGCGCTGGGTACGTGCCATAATCGATCGGGCCGCCCGCAAAATCCTGCGCCCACGCGGCGATGCACCAATAGAGCAGCCGATCATGCACGTCGATATAGGCGCTGACCCACTGGCACGGCTTGGGTACGCGACCGCGTTCGAGATTGCTCAGCTTGCCGGCGAGTATAGCCGCGTCGATGACCAGCGGGCCGTGGCCACCTGGCTTTAGCGGCTCGCCCTGGTACTCCGACGCGAAAGCCTCCTCGCCGTCGTCAATCAGCTTGTTGTAAGCATGTTGAATCGCTGAGAGTTCCCCGGGGCCATAACAATGCTTCCACGATACGACGCACCCACGATCCATTGCCTTGCGGTTTTTGCGGTAGAATGCCGTCGCGGCCTTGATGGCCCGGTCCTTGTCGCCGGGAGTATCGCGGTCGAACGAACGCCGTATCGCGGCATAATCTCGCATCCATAAATCGTCATGCGAGGCAGACCAGGATTTGACCATCGGCACCACGACGCCTTCCCATGCCGGGTCTTCAAGCAGAGTCTCGATCATGTCGCCGTGAGCAACGATTGTCGCATTGACTACGGCCGCCATGGACTTCGTGTGGGCGCCGGTCTGCAACAGTCCTTTGCGCAGGATGGACAAATTCTTGTTGACACGAAGCCGAGTCGCCGCGCTCTCTTCATCCTGCGGATCGTCGACGATTACGAGGTCCGGCCGGGCTTGGATTCCGTCTCGCCGCTTGTATTTCACGCCTCTGGCTTTTGCAAACGGCCTGCTGGTGATGATTGCTCCCGACGCCACGGAGCCGGGGATCGTCGGCAAAACGAGCATGTCGGCCCGCCATACGATGTGCGTATGCTCGCCTCGATGCGTCTGGTGAGCGCACCGCTGGGGCTTGCCGTCGAGATGCCGAATCGGCTGGCACACCTCGGGGAAATCCTCGGCGAGTAGATCGTTATCGGATAGCTCCGCCTTGATTGAATCGATGTTGCCCGTCGATGCGTGCGCGTTGATTCCCACCACTAGCGCGAACTGACGGTGGCCGTAGATCGCTGCCCACAGCGCGGCATTTTCAGTGATCGTGGTTTTCGCAAAACCACGATAGACCGCGTTGATTCGCCTTCCGCCGTAGCGGATGATCTGCTCCAGGTCGGCTATGAGCCGCTTGTGGTCGCCGGAGAATGGCTTCAGACCAGTAGAATCGGGGAAGTAGGTTGTGAGAAATTTTAGGAGGCTTTTGCCGGCGGCTTTTCGCCGCCGTGGATTCGCGGGCGGCGGTATCTCCCCAATCTCAGCCGAGGCCGCCGAGTCCCGTCGCGACCAATCTGCCTGCCTCGACATACCACCTCATCCCTCGCCACCCAGTGTCAACGTAAAGGCAGTTGCCCCTCCCGTA
>Ga0180434_10004344_pt1 | contig 17314 bp, 10 predicted proteins | sample SS_ome_7_FD_132453 | JGI IMG/M metagenome (GOLD analysis project Ga0180434, IMG submission 132453) | Hypersaline lake sediment archaeal communities from the Salton Sea, California, USA - SS_1_D_2 metaG | ecosystem: Environmental > Aquatic > Non-marine Saline and Alkaline > Hypersaline >...
AAAGACAAAAAAAGAAGCCCAGAGCCGTATAAAGCGGGATGTATCAGGTGTTCTGCTTATTCTGCTTTCTGTTTTCATACTCATTAGCCTTATTAGCTACAGTCCCGACGACCCGTCATGGGCCTCCGTTTCAACCGTTAGTAAAAAAGTCCACAATTACGGGGGAAAAGTCGGGGCGTCCTTATCAGAAGCCCTTCTTCAGTTTTTCGGATTCACATCATTCGTCCTTTCTATAGCGCTGATATTCCTTGGCTTTCAAGCGTTTTTCCCCAAAAAAAAGGGGGGGTTTCTCTCAAGGACAGGAGAAAGCCTTCTCATATGCTTCCTGCTAAGCCCTCTCTTTTCCATGATATTCCATACAGCCTCATGGAAGGGGAGTGACCTTTCCGCAGGAGGGGCTATCGGAGATCTGCTATCTTCCTTATTGATAAAGTACTTTAATCATCTCGGCTCTTTTCTTGTCCTCTTCGGCCTGCTGCTTGTTGTCATTCTCTTCTCGACCCATATACAGATAAGAACCATCTTTGATTATTTCCTCAAGTTTTTTAAATTCCTGTTTAAAGAACTGAGGATCAGGATCACTGACTATAAGAAGCAGAAAAACAAAGAAAAAATGAGAAAAAGAGTCGTCGAGAAGTATTCAAAACCAAAACAAAAACCCAAAAAACAGGACATTATAAAAAAACCCGTCCCTGTACAAAAGCCGGCCCCTCAAAAAGAGACAACGTCTCCTGAGGAGGAATTTCTGTTTCCGGAATTAAAAAACAAGGGGGACTACCGATTCCCCCCGTTAAGCTTGCTGGACCCGGGAAAGGAAGCGGACAAAATAGACAAAAACGAGCTGTATGAAAAAAAACAGATCATTGAGGATAAGCTCTCTCAGTTTAGAGTCATCGGAGAGGTGAAAGAATACCATCCCGGCCCTATCGTCACCACCTATGAATTCTACCCAAGCCCGGGAGTTAAGGTCAGCCAGGTCTCCAGCCGCACGGAAGACCTTTCCCTTGCCCTGGGCGCCGAATCCCTGAGGATACAGCGCATACCGGGAAAATCCTCCCTGGGGATTGAAATACCGAACAACAAAAGAGAGATCATCAAACTCAGGGATGTCATCCAAACGAAAAAATTTATGGAATCTCCCTCCAAGCTGACCGTCGGTCTCGGAAAAGACATCCACGGTGAACCCTACATCACCGACCTTTCCATCATGCCTCATCTCCTGATAGCAGGGGCCACGGGAACGGGAAAAAGTGTGGCTTTGAACTCCATCATTGCAAGCATCCTGTACAAAGCAAGCCCTGAAGAAGTCAGAGTCATACTGATCGACCCTAAAAGACTGGAATTTTCTCTTTACGACGGCATCCCCCATTTACTTTGCCCGGTGGTCAAAAATCCCAATAAAGCCAGCAACATCCTTTATGATGCCATAAATAAAATGGATGAGAGGTATCAATCACTGGGACGTTTAAAGGTGCGGAATATTGACCAGTACAACAGGCGTATCAAGGAACTAGCAAGCAATCCCTCTATGAAGCTCGAGATTGAGGAAGAAGAGAGAGAAAAGCTGAAACCTCTTCCTTATATCGTGATCATCATTGATGAATTAGCGGAGCTGATGATGATTGGAGACAAGGAAGTGGAATACTGCATAGGAAGGCTGGCGCAACTGGCCAGGGCCGTAGGGATCCATCTTGTTGTGGCCACCCAACGCCCTTCAACCGACGTCATAACCGGAACCATTAAGAACAACTTCTCATGCCGCATATCATTCAGGGTCCCGTCAAAAATCGACTCCCAGATCATCCTTGATACCGGAGGTGCTGAAAAGCTTCTTGGGCGGGGGGATATGCTGTTTATGCCCCCCAACTATCCCAAAATAATCAGGCTTCACAGTTCCTTTATATCCCTTCAGGAGGTGAGCCGGCTTTTGAAATACATAAAAGGCCAGAGAAAACCTGACTACGATGAAAAAATCATAAAAACACTAAAAAGGCCATCCGGCGAAACAAGTGATGAGGCCGATGAAAAAGACAAATTGTTTGACACCGCCGTTGAACTTATCTTAAGTACGGGTCAGGCCTCTGCTTCCTATCTTCAAAGAAAACTGAGGCTGGGATATGCCAGGGCAGCAAGAATCATCGACCAGATGGAGCATGAGGGGATTGTGGGCCCGTCCAAAGGAAGCAAACCCAGAGAAATACTGGTGAGCATTGAATCTTATAAGGACAAGATGATGAAAAAAGAATAAACCAGGGGTCCATTTAATGATAACAGGATGCTTGCTAATGTACAAAACACGTTTTATAATGACTGAAAGTGAAAAAGAAAGATAATTCCTACGATTTAGAAAAAATCACGGCTAAATACAGACCTCTTGTTACATTTAAAGTAAAAAAATCAATAGGGTCCCATACTCCTGAATGGGAAGATATCGTCAATGAAATAATGCTCAATGCCATAGAAAAGATAAAATCCGGGCAGTTCAAAGGGGAATCCTCCGTAGGAACCTTTATCTACACTATAACAAGAAGAAGAATCGTCGACTATATAAGGAGGAAAAAGAAAATAGCAACGAAATACCTTCCGGATTCCGACCCATTCCCGGACCCCCACGAGCAAATAGAAGATAAAGAAAGAGCTGAGCTTCTGGCCAAAAAATTAGAGGAACTAAAGCCAAAATACAAGACAATACTCTATCTGTATTACTATAAGGACCTGTCTCGAAAGGAAGTGGCAAAAAGATTGGGGATTTCCCCGAGAAATGTAAGCGAAAGAGTGCATTACGCACAAAAATTACTAAAAAAATTAATGAAAAAATAAATTTTTCCGTAATTATGCATTTATTTCGACTAAATTAGTGAAATTAATTTAGGGGCAAAACCAATGAGAAAATGCCGATATGAAAACTTAATCGATGATTACTTGTTCGGAAGGCTGAGCAAGGAGAAAAGGGAAGAATTTGAAGAACATCTCTTCAACTGTCCCCGTTGTTTTGAGGAAACAAAAGAAAGGAACGAACTTATTCTGGTGGTAAAGGATAAAGCGGACTCAATATTCAAAGATATCCGTATCGAAGAAGAGTCTAAAAGCCGGGTGAGAGAGAAAATATTTGGATTTCTTTCACCAAAGCCCCTCATATCAGCTGCTGCGACAGCCGCATTGGTTTTGATCATAGTGTTCGGTATCATTCCGAACGTGACACATAAAACCCCTGAATTTATTGTAAGCGATGATGCGGTCAGGGGCGGCTCCATCACCCTTATATCCGAGGCGACCCCCTCTGAATTCAAGTGGGAAGCCTTAGGGGAAGATATCGAATACAAAGTCTTTATATATAATGATGAACTTCTCTGGGAAAAAAGCACGAAAAACAACTACATATCACTACCCGAAAAAATCAAAGCAAAGATGACTCCAGGGAAAAGCTATTCCTGGCAGGTCAAAGCCTTCTCATCCCAGGGAAGACTGATTTCCGCATCAAGTAAAGTCCAGTTCACATGGCAGAATAATAATTAAAATCTCAGTCTTCCTTTATCTCCTCTTCTTCACTGTACAGACGCCCTTTACTTTCCTGTTCAAAAGCAAGACAGCACATAAGCCGGCCGCATATCCCTGATATCTTTGTGGGATTAATGGTTATATTCTGTTTCTTTGCTTTCTGTATGGTCACAGGCTCAAAACTCTTCATAAAACTGGCGCAGCACAACCTGCGGCCGCAAACTCCGATGCCCCCGATCATTTTAGCTTCATCTCTGACCCCGATCTGACGCATCTCTATTCTCATGCGAAAGCGTTTTGCCAAATCCTTAACAAGGGCTCTGAAGTCAATCCGGCCATCCGCTGTGTAATAAAAAATACCTTTTTTCTCATTAAAAAAATACCGCACGCGCACAAGTTTCATTGGAAGCTTTCGTTCTTTGATTCTCTCCAGACAGAAATCAAAGGCTTCTTTCTCCTTCTTACGCATCCAGGTAAACTTGTCTCTGTCTTTTTCCGTGGCCTTACGGATGACTTTGGACGCCCCTTGTTTTGCGCCTGATTTTTTTTTGACTTTTCCGGGTGCATCCACGACTATGGCAAGCTCCCCCCCTAGGGAGGACTCTATCAAACAGATATCCCCTGTTTTTAACTCCATCTTGTTCTTATCAGCGCGGAGAATTTTTTTCAGACGATCTGAAAACACGTAAATAATATCAGACATTTTCTTTATCCATATCCATTAAATTTATTGCCATCGAATTCATGATTGCCCTTCTGTTGGCATTTTGCTGAAACAAACGCAGAGACTCTTCTATGACACCCAAAAACCCATAGGTCTGCTTTAGATCTAATATTTCTTCAAGCTCACTCAATTTATGTTTGTAATCCAGGTTTATCAAAAACCTGTCATCGCTTCCCATCTTCATCACTATCATATCCCTGCAAAAAGAGGCCAGTACCTCTAAGACGGGATTTATGTTTTCTTCGAAATTCTTTTTCTGCATCCTGGAATACTTCTTAAAAATATTTGCTCTTTCCCCTCCTTTTACAAAGGAGGAGAACATATTGAAAGCTTTTTTCCTCTTGTCCTCTGCTTCATCCCAATCAAATTCCAGCGCTTGTTTCAAGCTGCCTTTCACTAACAGGGAGATGGTTTTTGCTTTTCCTTCCTCTATCCTTTTCTCTATCAATGCCTTTTGGATATCATTTCTGGAAACCGGTGCAAACTTCAGTGTCTGGCATCTTGACCTAACGGTAGGAAGAATGGAGAAAAAATTATCAGTCGTGAGGATAATATGAGAAAATACCGGGGGTTCTTCAAGGACTTTAAGCAAGGAATTTGAAGCCTCATCATTCATTTTTTCCGCTTCCTCGATGATAAAAACTCTTTTTTTTCCTGTCATGGGTCTCAAATAAGCCGCTCTTTTTATCAATCTTATCTGGTCGATCCTTATGATATCTTTTTCCGCATTGATCCTTAGTACATCAGGGAAAACATTTTTATTGACAGCACTGCATGAAGAACAATCCTCACAGGAGTCATCATCCCTGTTGAGGCAGTTCAGGGCTTTTGCGAAAATGAGAGCCATCTCACTCTTCCCCACTCCCTTCGGACCGTAGAATAAGAGGGAACCGGGCACTCTTCCCCTCAACAGAGACCTTCTCAAAATGTTCTTTACTCGTACATTGCCAATAATGTCATCAAATGGCATGGAAATTTACTTTCCCTCCTCTGGCTTCCATGAACAACCTCAAAAGAGATAAACAGAGAGCATAAGGGAGAACTCTCTGTTTATCTCTATCTAAAAACGTATGTGTAATCTTAACTCAATGAAACATGGGGTCGTCTATGACTTTTAAAGTCTGACTCATGACCTCCTCATCACCTATGACCAAACTCACTTCATACATGCCTGCGTCAATGATTTGTCCTCTTCTCATCCATCTGGGGCTACTGTCTTCTTCCGGTTTCTTTCTCAAATTCCAGGATATCGTATGCATGCCTGTATCCGAACCTCCTGTAGTCTGGTAAACCTCTTCACCCTTCATGTTTTTGATGCATATTTTCACGGACTTTGCCTTCTCCTTAAGGTAGTAATAGAATGTGGCTCCGACATCAGGATTAGTAACCCGAGCAAACTCCCCATATGTGGGTCCCCTTCTCTCATATATGTTCCATTTCACAGCCTGCTGGATCTCAAAAAGATAATGGGCTTTAAGAAACGTATCTTTAGTGAATTCCTTGAACGGATACACATCCGCTATGTAGATACCTCTTCCGTACGTGCCTATGGCTAAATCCCTTTCCCTTTCCTGAAAGGCAAGGCTCATAATGATCACATCAGGTGCTGAGGAAGATATGTTCTCCCATGTCTCTCCTCTGTCAATGCTGACAAAGAGCCCGTAATCCGTAGCGAGATACAGAACATCAGGATTATCCGGGTCTTCCACAATATCTCTTACAGGATTTTTCATCCCTGCTGACAGGTCCTTCCACGTTTTTCCCATATCTTCTGTCACATAGATATAGGAATCATCTTCATTATGGGTTCTGTATCCGGAATAAGTGACATAACACCTTTCCAGTTTATGTGCTGAAGGCCTGACTCTGCTGACCCATCTGTCATAAGGGATCCTTGCTCCCTGGATATTTCCTCTCGGTTCTCCCTTCTCCGTGTAGAATCTACTGGTTATGTTCACCCAATTGTTTCCGCCATACGTGCTTAACTGCAGGTTTCCGTCGTCAGTCCCAGCCCAGTAAATCCCTGGTTTGACCGCTGATTCAGCAAATGTGTATATGGTCGCATACTGAAGATTTGTCAGTTTCGAAAGCTCGATCCGTTCTTTGTTGTGTTTGGAAAGGTCAGGGCTGATGGTCACAAAAGTACCCGGCTCTCCCCTTGAAGTTGACATATGGACATGTTGAGAACATACATAGACGATTCCCGGATTGTGCGGAGATAGGACGATAGGGGAATCCCATTGATACCTTTCCGGCTCTTTACCTGCTTCTCTCTCTTCTTGAGTGTTGCGCTTGGAGAGTCCTGTCATCTCCCCCGTCTTCAGGTTCATTCTTCTGGAACCACCGAACTGGGATTCAAAATACACAAATTCCGGATTCCACCAGTTCCTGACTACATAGAAACCATCTCCCGAAGGAAGATAAGTCCAATCCGAAGGAAAAACTCCGTACTGATTTCTGTTCTGTGAAGGGCCGAGCCAGCAGCCGTTGTCCTGGGTTCCGCCCATCACATTATAAGGCATGTCATTATCGACTGAAATGTCATAGAACTGCTGGGCACTGATGGTATCTTTCTGGGACCAGTGTTTTCCTCTGTCCCAGGTCTCGCTCACTCCTCCGTCATTTGCAGATAATATATGATCGGAATCAAGGGGATCGATCCATATCCCTCTCATATCCACATGGCACTTATTGGCTCCCGACCAGGTTGTGTTTTTAAAGGTCTTTCCTCCGTCTTCAGAAACCTTTGGATAGACCTCGACCGCATAAAGGATCTGGTCATTATTCGGATCGACCTCCATCCTTCCCGAATAACCAGCCTCTATGTCATTAACCTGTATGCTCCCGCCGGTTATCTTGTATTCGGTCATTTTTTTCCAGGTTTCACCCTGATCCTCAGAGCGGTATATGACACCTGATTTCGTAACCGGTTCCATAGCTTGTAAAGCCGGGGCATAGAGAGTCTGAACGACAAAACGGTTGAGCACCTGGTATCTCCCTTTGGGTTCTTTCCCCTCGGCATTCCCTTTCTCTTCTTCTGGCTCCGCTTCATTCAGTATTTCTTCGACCTCAGCGATTTCTTCAAGGATATCGCCCTGTTTCCTGTAGACATTTTTGGCTTTTTCAATGAATGCATCCAGGTCAACGCCTGCATTTTTGAGGAAGTCCTTATCTTTTATCATCTCATTCAGTTTTTCCGCCAGCTCTTCCTCGTTCTCCGCGGAAATTGGTTCGAAATCAAGCATTTTTAGGAGAGCCGCCTCTATTTTATAAGCTTTGAATTTATTGAAATAATAACCGTCTTTAAAAACACTGCCTGCTCTGTAGAGCTGCCTGTTCTCTCTCTGATCCAGACCCAGGTCGACTTCTTCATCCATCCGTATATAGACGATATCAGGATCCTTGGGATATATGGTCAGGCCGTTCCAGCCGGTCTCTATATCCATGGGCAGTCCATTGGTCAATTTTTTCCACGTACTGCCCCCGTCAATTGACTTGTAAAAATGGTTCTCAGGCTGCCTGTCAATAAAAGTCCATGTCCTTCTGTAGGTTTTGTAAGCTGCGGCAATGATCAGATTCGAATCAGTGGGGTCAATGACAAAATCGCCGACTCCTCTGTCCTTAAGACCCAGCACTTGTTTCCAGGTCTCGCCTCCGTCCTCTGTTTTGTACAATCCCCTTTGGCAATCCATCTCATTATCATAGAGCTTTCCCTCGGATGCCACATAAACGACGTCCGGATTGTCGTGGGCCACGGCTATCTTAGGAATGAAATAAGTCTCCTCCAGCCCTATATGGGTCCAAGTTTTCCCTGCATCGTCAGACCTCCACATTCCATTCCCGTGCGCACTTGACCTGGCATGCAGAGCCTCCCCTGTGGCCACATAGACTCTCTGCGGATCGGATGGAGCCACAGCAATATTCCCTATGCTCATGTTTCCATAATCATCAAATATGGGTTCGAAGCTGAGCCCACCGTCCTCTGTCTTCCATATACCTCCCGATGCTGTCGCCACATAATAGACTTTACTCTGGCCTTTGGGAACGGCAAAATCCGTGATCCTGCCCGAAAAAGTGAATGGTCCTATATTTCTCCATTTGAATGTATCTAACTGCTCTGATGAGAGAACCTTTTCTCCCATGAGCATGCCCTGGAAAAGAAATACCAGGGTCAAAGATACGGCCAATAAGGTTAAACACGATGATTTGTTTTTTTTCATCTTTCCTCCATTTTTTTCTTTTATGTCAAACCAAATATTCCGTTTCCCTGAAATGTTTTTTTAAGAACTGACCGGTATATGATTTTTTTTCATCGGAAACCTCCTCAGGGGACCCGGAGGCCACAATACGGCCGCCTTTATCTCCTCCACCGGGCCCTAAATCAATAATATAATCCGCAAATTTAATAACATCAAGGTTATGTTCGATCACTATGACCGTATTCCCTAAATTAACAAGCTCGGAAAGCACGTTTAAAAGCTTTTTTACGTCATCAAAATGAAGACCTGTTGTGGGTTCATCCAAAATATAAAGAGTCTGCCCTGTATTTTTGCGGCTCAGCTCTTTAGTCAGCTTGATCCTCTGGGCCTCCCCTCCTGAAAGATGGGGAGCTGGCTGCCCAAGCCGCAGATACCCCAGCCCGACCCTCTTCAGGATCCCTAATTTTGACTTCAGCTTCGGGTGGGCTTTCAGATATTCATACGCTTCACTCACTGTCATCTCAAGAAAATCAGCAATACTCTTGCCTTTATAACGCACCTCAAGAGTTTCCTTATTATACCGTTTGCCGCCGCACCTGTCACATGTGACATACACATCAGGAAGAAAATGCATCTCAATTTTTTTTGAACCGGCCCCACGGCATTCCTCACACCGGCCCCCCGGAACATTAAAACTGAACCGGCTCTTTTTGTATCCTCTTATTTTTGCCTCGGGTGTCATGGCAAACAGGTTTCTCAATTCAGTAAACAACCCTGTATACGTCGCCGGATTAGAGCGGGGAGTCCTCCCAATGGGCTTCTGGTCTACAGACACCACTTTATTTATGCTTTCTAAACCGCTTATAGATTCATGAGCTCCTGGTTTGACTTTTGATTTATGAAAAATCTTTGACAGTTTCTTATACAGAATATCATAGACCAGCGTGCTTTTTCCAGAACCGGAAAGCCCTGTTACAACTGTAAAGGCTGAGAGAGGAAACGGCACATCGATCTTTTTCAGATTATGCTCTGATGCCTTTTTTACAGTCAACCATTTTTTAGGAACTCTCCTTTTCTCGGGAACAGGAATGACTTTTTCATGCCTTAAATACTCGGATGTAAGCGAGTTGAAAAGGGTGACAATCCTTCTGTAATCTCCTTCTGCGACTTTTTCCCCTCCTTTTTCCCCTGCCCCGGGCCCCAAGTCCAAAATATAATCCGCAGAGCGTATTGTCTGTTCGTCATGTTCTACCACAACGACTGAATTACCCTGGTCTCTTATTTCCCTCAGCAGAGAGATAAGCCTTTTATTATCTCTTTGGTGAAGGCCAATGGTCGGTTCATCCAGCACATAAAGGACGCCGCGCAGCTGCATTCCTATCTGTGCAGCCAGCCTGATCCGTCGCGCCTCACCTCCTGAAAGTGAAGAAGTGGTCCTTGCCAGATGAAGATAGGACATTCCTAATCTGTCAATGATCTGAAGGCGCGATGCGATTTCTTTTAAAATCCTGGATGCAACAAGGTGGCTTTCTCCTTCAAACTCAAAACCCTTGACCTCATCCTTCAGCCTGTTGATGGGAAGACAGCTTAATTGAAAAATATCCTTGCCCCCTATCTTTACACAAATGCTCTCTTTCTTGAGACGGCTCCCCCCGCAAAAAGGACAGAGTTCATCGCTCACCTGAAGATTCCCCCGGGTGTCTGTCCTGGTCTGGAATCCAATACCGTTGCAGTACGGACAAGCTCCGTAAGGGCTGTTAAACGAAAATGTTCTGGGCTCCAGTTCAGGAAGGTTTATCTCACAGTAAGGGCATATGAGATTCAAGGAATAAAAAGTCTCATCTCCCTCAGCATCCAAAAGAAGCAGATCCCCCTCTGACAACTCCAAAGCCTTGTCCACCGCTTCCTTGATCCTTAGGGCTGATTTCTCTGATACAGAAACCTCATCTATGAGAATCTCGATATTATGCACTTTAGTTTTAGCCAGGTGTATTTCATCCTCCAGCTCGTGAAACTCTCCATCCACACGCACACGAAGAAATCCTTTTCTTCTCATTCTTTCAAAAAGCTTCAGGTATTCACCCTTTCTCCCTTTGATCACCGGAGAGAGTATTTTCACGATCCGGCCTTTATTTTTTTGCTTGATCCTCTCTAATATCTGATCCGATGTCTGTGAACTGACCTCCCGTCCGCATTCGGGACAGTAAGGAGTGCCCACTCGGGCAAACAGCAGTCTGAGGAAATCATATATCTCGGTGACGGTCCCTACCGTGGACCGCGGATTTGTTGATATGGTCTTCTGATCGATGGAAATGGAAGGTGATATTCCCTCAATGGACTCAACCTCTGGTTTGTCCATCTGTTCTATATACTGCCTGGCATAAGCTGAAAGACATTCAATGTATCTTCTCTGTCCTTCAGCAAACAGGGTATCAAAGGCAAGGGATGATTTGCCCGATCCGCTGGGCCCGGTAACCACAATCATCTTGTTTCTGGGGAGGTTCACATCAATGTTTTTGAGATTATGCTGGGCGGCTTTCTTTATTCGTATCTCATTCAGCATGACCGGGTATTGTATTCCTTTCTCTTAATTTAGGCAAGATGGGGACATCCCATTAGGAACCACCCTATAAAATGAAAAAACATACCGAAAAACTTCTTTTCAAAGTAATAAATATAATCCATCCCTTCAGTCAATAATACTAGGAAGGAAAGTTCATGCCGAGATCCCCGATAAACTTAACAGATAATAGTAAATGTCAACAGAGATTCTAAAAATTTGTTCTGCAATCAAGACCTTACGACTCAATATTGGATAATGTATTTAAAATTGAACAGGGTGGTACCTAATGGGATGTCCCCTAATACTTGCATGAATTAATTTATTCTTTTAATATAATTCATTGAGAGGCTTTTCTCTCTGATTTGTTAAATCAGTAGAAGATGAAAAAATATCATGTTTTTTTTCTGATTATCTTTTTATCTTTTCTTTGTATCATAGCCTTTGTTCCTTTGTTTGATAGGGAATATTCCGATATTGATATAAATCTCAACATAATATTCATAACTGTAGATGCCTTAAGATCAGATAGCATGAGCTGTTATGGATACAAATATGAAACCTGTCCCAAGATAGATAAATTCTCAAAAAAATCATTGTTGTTTAAAAATGCATATTGCACTATTCCAAAAACGTCAGCATCTATTGCTTCAATAATGACAGGACTTCATCCATTTGTTCACAATACAAGACCCACTCAAGGTCCTTTAGCTTCTAAAAACATCACAATAGCGGAGGCATTAAGGCTGAAAGGTTATTATAATTATGCGGTTGTAGATAATGCGAATTTATCAAAAACTTTTCAATTCAATCAGGGATTTAATAAATATATTGAAGTATGGGAGAACATAGATGATAAAAAAGAATCAACTCGATTCATTACGGAAAAAGGGATTCAATTCTTAAACAAAAAAAGGGACACTCCGTTTTTTTTATGGCTTCACTATATGGAAACACATACACCTTATATGCCCCCTGAAAAATATGTCGAGCAAAAATATAAAGGGAGAAATATAACACAAATAAAAAACAAAATCGTGGCTGGAACCATGCATGAACGCACACTACTAAAGGATCATCCCTTTGAAGGATACTTCACTTCTTTATATGAAGGAGCTATAAAATATGCAGATGAGGAAATAGGTAAAATAATTGACGTTTTCTACAAAAAAAATTGGCATAAGAATACTCTATTTATTATCTCTTCAGATCATGGCGAGGACATAGGAGAATACAATTATTTCTTTAATCATGGCAGGCTGACTTTTAATCCTGGTATTAGAGTCCCAATAATCGTTTATCTTCCGGACCTTAAGCCACAGGTCATAACCAGACCTGTAAGTCTTATGGATATTTATCCAACAATATTGCATTTAGCTGGATTGCAACCCCACCAAGACATTCAAGGCATCTCTCTTTTAAGCAAATATAAAAAAAGACTCTTATACATAATTGGATCAGGAAGCTTTGCTGTCATTACAAAAAACGGATACCATTTTACCTATCTAACACCAAAGACCTGTGAAGAATTAAAAACTCAAGACCGATATCTTTTTAATTTCTTCAATGACCCCCATGAAAAAAACAACATTATAACAAAGCACAGAGATTTATCTGAACGACTTGAGAAAAAGTATAATGAATATAGGTCAATCTATAATTACTTAAACAGCCACAAAAAAAGAGATGAAACCAAAAAATTATCAGAAAAAGCATTGGAAAATTTAAGGACACTAGGATATATTAAATAATGATATAAACTTTAATTCCCGAATGCTGTTCACTTGCTTGGACAATTTTATTTTTTATCATCAATAGATGAATAGACCTAACCAAATTAATAAAAAAAAACGTGTAAAGGAATTAAGTAATTAAAAATATGGAAAAGAGCATATTGAAATCCTTGGACCAATTAAAAGTCATGGGAAGCCGGTCTAACTCCATTAAAATCATAAAGCACATTCCCCCGAAACAAGGCCGCTTCAAAGAATACCCATCAGATATTCATCCCTCCCTTGTCAAAGCATTCAAGCAAAAAGGATTCTCCAGGCTCTATACGCACCAGTTCGATTCCTGGCAGCTTTCTCAGGAAAAGAAAAACTTTGTGGTCGTCACTCCAACGGCCTCGGGAAAAACTCTCTGCTATAACCTTCCGGTACTGGACTCCATCCTGAAAAACCCCTCGGCAAGATCCGTATATATCTTCCCGACAAAAGCTCTTTCCCAGGACCAGAGAGCAGAACTGGACGGCACCATTGCTTTTTTGCCTGATGAGGTCAGGATCTTCACCTATGACGGAGATACTCCCCAGGACGCCCGGAAAGCCATAAGAGCCAGGGGGCATATCATCATAACAAATCCTGACATGCTCCACACGGGCATTCTCCCCCACCATACGAAATGGATCAAACTGTTTGAAAACCTGAAATACATCGTGATTGACGAGCTTCATAATTACAGAGGCATATTCGGAAGTCATCTCGCCAATATATTGAGAAGGCTTAAAAGGATCGCTGCTTTTTACGGGTCATCACCTCAATTTATTCTCTGCACGGCGACCATTGCCAATCCTCGGGAGATGGCACAAAAAACCATTGAAGAGCCTGTCTCCCTTGTTGATGAAAACGGAGCTCCGAGCGGAGAAAAATACTTCATATTTTACAATCCTCCTGTTGTTAACAGATACCTGGGAATCAGACGCTCCTATGTGAACGAGACCAGATCCGTAGCTTCTGTTTTTCTTAAACAAAGACTCCAGACCATTGTTTTTGCTCAGAGCCGCCTCATCACAGAAGTCCTTCTCACCTACCTCAAACACAACTTTGAAAGCAAAATCCAATATCAAGGATTGATACGGGGATACCGCGGAGGATATCTCCCCAAAAAACGGAGAGAGATCGAAAAGAAATTAAGGGAAGGGAAGATCATTGGTGTGGTTTCCACCAATGCCCTGGAGCTTGGTATAGACATCGGAAGCCTGGACGTGGCTGTTCTGGCCGGATATCCGGGTTCTATTTCAAGCACCTGGCAGAGGGCCGGCAGAGCCGGACGCAAATCAGGCACTTCGTGTGCGGTTCTCGTCGCCTCGAGTTCTCCTCTGGATCAATTCATTATCAATAATCCGGGTTATTTCTTTTCAAAAAACCCGGAAAAATCTCTGATAAATCCGGATAACCTGTCCATCCTTGTCAACCATGTGGAGTGCGCTGCTTTTGAACTTCCCTTCAAAGACGGAGAAAAATTCGGCCGTGTTGAAATCAGTGACATTCTCAATTTCCTTGAAGATGAAAACCTCGTTACCCACTCGAAAGACAAATGGTACTGGACGTCCGATGCTTATCCTGCAGACGGAGTGAGCCTCAGGAGCATCAGCTCTGATAATTTTGTCGTTGTGGACACCACTCAGAAAACAGATGTGGTCGCAGAGGTCGATTTTCCAACTGCCTTGACGACCCTCCATCCGAAAGCCATCTACATGTGCGAGGGAGTGCAGTATTATGTGGAAAAACTCGACTTTGAGCAGAGAAAAGCCTATGTAAAAAAGACCGACGTGGATTATTATACAGATGCCATAGATTATACAAAAATCAAAATACTGGATGAATTTGACCAGAAGGATCTTGGAAACTGCCGCACATCCCACGGAGAAGTCCATGTGGCAACTCAGGTCGTTGGCTTTAAAAAGATCAAATTTCATACAATGGAAAATGTAGGAGCCGGGGATCTAAAGCTTCCTCAGAATGAAATGCACACAACAGCCTACTGGCTTACCATTCCGGCTTCCCTTCTTAAGTCCCTTGACTTTTCAACGGAACAAAAAATAAACGGCTTGTTTGGACTGTCCTACTGCCTACATCATGTCTCGCCTATCTTTATGATGTGCGATCTGCACGACATCGGAGTATCCGTGGGAGATAACTCCACTGGAAAGTCTGTCCCTCCCAGAGACATAAGGCTAAAAATGATGAAAGAGGAAAGACCTATAGACTTTGCTCAAGAAGACTTCGAGCCCAATATCTTTATTTATGATAATTTCCCCGGAGGCATCGGGTTAAGCCCTTCCCTTTTTGAACTTGAGAAGAGACTTCTTGAATACTGCCTGAAGACCATCCAAGCATGCCCCTGTAAAGAAGGGTGCCCCTCATGTGTGGGGCCCACTAAAGAAAGCGGCCTATTTGCCAAACAAGTCGCGCTCAAAATATGCGAGACCCTGCTACATTGAGCTGATTTTTTTTAGCTGTTTTTTAGGCCCTATAACAACCAAAACATCGCTGTCTTTGATGACAAAATCCGCTTTGGGTATCAGGGTGGTCTTTTCCGGTACCAGGCCTTTGACAGCGATGACCTGTATCTCAAACCTGTTGATCAGATCCAATTCCCTTAAATTTTTCCCGATGAAATCCTCGGGCGGGGCGATTTCCCTTATCTCAATACCTGAGGATAAAGGGAGAAACTCAAGCACATTGGGATTGCTCAGCTTCAAAGCGGTTTTGACCGCCATGTCCCTCTCAGGATAAATGACATCCGTTGCGCCCACAGCCTCCAGGATCTTAGCATGGTCTTCGGAAAGGGCTTTGGCTATGATTCGTTTTATTTTCATCCCTGAAAGATAATGTACGGCGAGAATGGACCCTTCCATATTAGGTCCTAAGCTTATAATGACCACGTCCATTTCCTGAATACCGACTGCCTGAAGATTTTCTTTGTCCGCAGCCTCCATATGAACTGCATGTGAAGAACAGTTCTTCATCCTGTCAACTCTTTCCTTATCTTTGTCAATGGCTAAAACATCTTCCCCCATCTCAAACAAAGTCTTTGCAATATAATAGCCAAAACTTCCCAGTCCGATAACTCCGAATTTCATATCTAAGCTCCTGACAATAAATTCTATCCTATCATGATGGACTCTTCAACATAATCATACCTTCCTTTAGCACTTTTCCGGCTGAAAGCATAGAGAAAGGTCAGAGGCCCTATCCTTCCGATATACATGGTCAATACAATGACGATCTTTCCCATATCATTCAGTCTTGGAGTGAGCCCAAGGGAAAGGCCCACCGTGCCAAAAGCAGAAAAAACCTCAAATACCGCTTCCTTCATACTCACTCCGGGCTGACTGATAAAAAGAAGAAATATCGAAGCACAAATAATACATATTCCTAGAGTTATCACAGTAAACGCCTTTGTGATCAATGCAAAGGGAATCGTACGAAAAGACACATTCACTGTTTCTCTGGCTAAAACCTTTGATTTCAAAAAAGCAAACACAGCCCCTACAGTGCTTGTCTTTACTCCCCCTCCGGTCGAACCCGGTGAAGCCCCCACAAACATCAAAAAAATCAAAAGAAACACCGCTCCCAAACCAAGGGCATTCATATCCATTGTATTGAAACCAGCTGTCCGCGGAGTCACGACCTGGAACAGAGACGAGAGAATCTTCTCCCCGGTTGAATAATCTTTCAAAGAATGATTGTACTCTAAAACAAAAAACAAGGCAGAAGATAACAAAAGAAGCAAAAAGGTTACTTTTAGAACCAGTTTTGCATGAAGAGAAAACCTGATGTGTTTTTTCCTCAGCAACCCGGAAAAAGAACCTGCGGTTTCCTTCAGCACTATAAAACCAAGGCCACCTAACACGATCAATACCATAAGGTTCAGATTGACCCCGATATCTCCCCTGAATGATTCAAAGCTGTCTTCATTAAGGCAGAATCCCGCATTGCAAAATGCAGAAATGGAGTGAAACAGCGAATGAAACAGAGCTTTTCCTTGCGCAAGCTTGTTATGGAATTGCGCATAAAAAACAAGAGTTCCTAAAAATTCTATACCCAGAGTGTAGAGGAAAATATTTCTTATTAAAGACTGAATCCTTAAGGAAGAAGTGTGAAGGTAATCTTCCTTTAAAGTGATGCTGTCCTTGATAGCGATCCTTTTCCCGGCCACCAGAAGAACAAGGGTAGAAAAGGTCATAATCCCCAAGCCGCCTATTTGAAAAAGCATCATTATGATGACCTGGCCTACAGGAGAAAAATAAGTTCCCGTATCTTTGACGATGAGTCCTGTCACACATACAGCCGATGTCGAAGTAAACAAAGCATCATAAAAGGAAATGTGACCGGATGTTGTGCTGAAGGGCAGGTACAGCAAAACGGTCCCCACAAATATAGTAACAACAAAACCTATGGCAAGAAACTGAGCCGGATGGAATCTTGCTTCCTTGAATATGTTTCTCTTCTTTTCTTTCATCTGTCTGACTCTTAAACCTTTGAAGTCCAATCTATTCTTTCTATCTGTTTTTGTCAATCACAACCAAGATGAAATCCAGGTATGGCT
>Ga0180434_10004345_pt1 | contig 17312 bp, 15 predicted proteins | sample SS_ome_7_FD_132453 | JGI IMG/M metagenome (GOLD analysis project Ga0180434, IMG submission 132453) | Hypersaline lake sediment archaeal communities from the Salton Sea, California, USA - SS_1_D_2 metaG | ecosystem: Environmental > Aquatic > Non-marine Saline and Alkaline > Hypersaline >...
CGCCGCGCTTCCAAGCACGGCAGCTGCCAGGAGGAGCCTGGCCTCTTGCTCAGGAGTGAGTATCTTGCCGCCTTCGTTCACCGCGCCGACCATGCCCATCAGGGTTTCCCCTATGAATACCGGAGCGACAAACGCGCCTACCACGGTGCTCTCCCCTTGGCCTCTCCCGATTTCGACTCTTGTACAGAACCCGATTCGCGGGGAATAACCATGTGCCAGCACGCTTTTCATACCCTCTCTAAGAGGGGTCTCAACCTCGTTGGCTTGCCCGGCCGATGTGGCGATCACATAGGGCTGTGAGCGCAGGTCTCTGAAAAGGGCTATGACGGTTTCACCGAACCCAAGGTGGTTGCTAATGGCCTTGGCGGCGCTGGTTACGATTGTTCCCACATCCGGCACCCCTTCAGCGGTGCCCTGTCCGCGCGCAAAGCCAAGCTCTATTCCGTTGGTTGCCAGCTTCGACTGAAGGCCCCTGAGAAAGCGATCTCTGCAATCGGCGGTGGCAAGTAGATCCGGAAAAGCCTTATACTCTTCGGTTTCCCTCTTCCTCACGTTGGTACCTCACTCCTTAAGCGTGTCTTTTTCCCAATGTTGACTATGATTGTGACTCATCGTGGGCTATGAATATTTCCACACGTCGGTTCATACGCCTGTTTTCTTCATTGTCGTTTGGAGCGCGGGCCTCCTGGTCCGCAAGCCCATAGGCATACAGCAATCCCGGCGCGACACCTCTATCTTCAAGACCATGGACGACACTGACCGCTCTTACGGTCGAAAGCTCCCAGTTCGAGGGAAACCCATCCGTGTCAATGGGAAGATCGCATGTGTGACCTACCACGGAAACCCGTCCCGGCCTGATTCTTATAGCGTCGGCAATAAGGTCGAGAACGGGCAGAAAATCCTCTCTTATCTGGGCGCTTCCCCGTGCGAATACAAGGGCATCGGAAGCCCGAATTGCCAAGCCTGTTTTCCTCTCCTCTATCTCGAGACCGGCTAGCTCGGGGCGCTCCGCCCTTTCCCTGATCCTCCGGACAGCCTGTTCGTAAGCCCCGGGCTGCTCCTGCTCGGTTGCCTCAGGATCGCCCGGCAATTCCTCCGGCAGAAACCCCGCGGAGCCGTCACTGGTCGGGTTGTCTCCACCGATGTGGGGCAGGAAGGCGAAAGCTCCTTTAACCGATCCGATGGCCTTCCTGAACCTGGGCTCCTTGACCTGGGCGAGCGTCACCATGAGGATCATGAAGGTAAGCAGGAGTATCATCAACGAAGAGAAGCAAACCATGAAGCCGTCTTCGCTTTCTTCGGACTTCTTCTTAGAGAACCTGCCTGCGTCAAAACTCAAGAGGCGTCTCTCTTTCGAGGTCGAACCTGATCTCGACCCTTCTGTTCCGGGCTCTGCATAATTCATCCCGGTTGGGCACAAGCGGATCCTGCGCTCCCCGGGCGAGGGCGATGAACCTGGTGTCCGCACCGGCATGCGCCTTTATTTTTCGCAGCACATCGGTTGCACGCCTCGCCGAGAGCTCCCAATTGGACTCAAAATCGGAGTTGGATATGGGAATATCGCATGTGTGACCGCTGACTATGACCGTGCTCGCCGCTTTGTGGGTGGCTTCCGCTATGCCGCGGAGGAACCCATCGGCTGCCGGCTTGGTCTCTGCCTTGCCTATCTCAAAGAGGATGGGAGTCGCTATTCTGAAGATATATCCGGTGGGGGTCTCTTCGATTTCGATGCCCTCAGCGACATCCATCGCCTTCTTTATTTCGGCGAGTTTTTCCGCCAGGGCTCTTCGCCTGGCTTCCCCCGGAGCTTTCGGATCCGCGAACATGGGGACAACCCCCAGATGGCGCGGGAAGGGACCTGTTCCACCGCCGGGAACCACCCTGTCGCCCTGGGTCCCGGGGATCACCGCCAGCGCGCCTTTTATGGATGCATTGGCCGTCTCCCACTCGCCGGGATTAAAAGAACAGAAGGAATAGACAAGCACAAAGAAAGTGAAGAGGAGTGTTATCATGTCCCCGAACGTGGTGAGCCAGCTGGCGCCCTCCTCCTCTTCCTTCTTCCTCACCATGAGCGGCATCAGCTTGCTCCGGCTTTGATGGTCTCCAGATTCTCCCTCATCTTAGGAGCAAGGAACGACTTGAGCTTCCTGTCGACTACCCTGGGGCTGTCTCCTGACTGGATCGACCTGATTCCCTCTATCACAAGCTCTTTAACCATAACCTCGTGTTCGGATATGGTCTCGAGCTTGCCGGCCAGCGGGAGACAAACCAGGTTGGCTATCAGGGTGCCGTAGAAAGTGGTTATCAGCGCCACGGCCATGCCGGGTCCGATACTCGAGGGGTCTTCGATCGACCTCAGCATCTGGATCAACCCGATCAGCGTACCGATCATACCGAAGGCCGGCGCAAACTTGCCCATGGCTTTGAACATGCCCTGCCCCCGTCTGTGCCTTTCGCTCACAAAGGTGAGTTCCATTCTCAGCATGGATGTCACCAGGTCCGGATCCAGGCCGTCTATCGCCATCTCCAGCCCTCCCTTCATGAAGGGATCCTCGATGGCCGATACTTCCTTCTCCAAAGCCAGGAGGCCCTCGCGCCGAGCTTTTTCAGCGAAGACCACAAGGTCCTTGATGATCTGCTCGGGAGATTCCATCTTGTGAAGGAAGGCGTTCTTTATGACCTTGACGACCCGGAGCATGTCGCCGAGCGGGTAGTTTATGAGTGTCGCCGCTAACGTGCCTCCGGCGGTGATCATAAGCGCGGGCATATTTACGAAGATCCCGACCCCACCCCCCTGGAAGATCGCCACGAAGAGCAGGCCGCCGCCGACGACGATGCCGACTACAGTTGTTATGTCCACGGGAGTTCCTCTCTGGCGGGGGCAGCCGCCCCCGATACTTTGACAGCGAATTCCGTGAATCTACGGACAACCTCGTCCCGTGACTCCCTGACCATGATCTTCTTGCCCGTAGTGAGGCTCAGGACCGTATCGGGTTTGCTCTCAACGGTCTCAATCAGGTTAGGATTGACATATACCTCTTCACCGTTGAGCTGGGTCAGCAATATCACTGTTGTTCAACCTTCCCCGGGTATATGAGAGTCAGTATCTAAAGTCCGAAAAGATCCAGTAGATCCCCGGCGACACTCTGTAGAATGTCATCGTTATCATAGAATCCGCTTCTTATTCGCTCCTGCAGTCGGGTCCGCACCTGGTCAATGGTCAATCGCATCCGGCCGTCTGCGTCCGAAACTCCTGGACGGCCGCTCCGGCCGTTAGCCAGCTTACCCCTGTCTGAAATTTCCACGGCGTCATCCGGCCGCTTGTCCCCGTGCGCCTTCGTGCGTTCGGGCTTCGGGCCGTCGGTATTTCTCCTGATCGGAGGTATGACGTTGTTTTCGCCGTCGATCTTCAATCCCATGGGCCCCCTTTGCCCCTATGGAGTTACATCCCCACCATACTAGAGAACATGTTGACCATTGAGCTGGTCTGTTCGAGGTTGTAGAGCGCTTCCTGGAGTGCTGCGTATTGATCCCTGAGATCCTTCTCTTTGAGCTCCAGTCGCCTCTCCTGCCGCTCTATTGATTGATCAATCAGGTCTATGCGGGCACTGATACCATCCTCACTGCTCGAGATCGTACCTCCCGCCGCAGTGTAGCCTGAGACAAGGTCTGCAATGGAGGAGGCGATCCCGCTTTCTCCCGCGAAGAGACTCTCGAGGGCGTCCGGAGCCGAGACTATGGCTTCCTCGAGAAGGCTTGAATCGGTTATCGAAAAACGGCCGCTCCGGTCTGAAGTGATACCTATCTGGCTGAGGGCACTGTAGCCCGCCGAAGCCCCGCCGACATAGGTGCTCATCCGGCCCCGCAGGCCGATCCTCAACGACACATAGGGGAACTCTCCGGCAAGCACACCTCTTTCGTAGGTGACCCCGTCCACCCTGGTCTTACCCCTCAGGTAAGCAAAAACCTCGTTATAGGTATCCAGGAATTCCTGGATGTCGGACCTGATGCTTTCGGTATCAACAGCAACCGTCAGCGTCACCGGGCTATCACCAGTCTCCTGCTTGCCGAGAAGCGTGATGGTGAGCCCTCCGACCACGTCTTCGACTACGTTGTCACTGCTTATCACGTTGATGCCGTCAACCGTAAGCCTGGCATCCAGCTCGTTGCCGCCCAGATCGGCATATATGTAACCGCCCACCGTGTCGGTTGCCTCGGAGGCATTGGTGACACCAAGGGTTGCGAGAAGCCCGTCGGTATCGGTGAAAGCAATGCTGCCCGCGGTGCCGGTGGACCCGCTTCTTATGGACAGCTTGCCCGTGCCGGGCGTATCCATGACGTACGAGGCCGTGACCTCGCCTTCCGCAACATCGTTTATAGCCGTCGCTATGTTGCCGAGCACTGTGGCGTCTGTCTCCCCGGCCGCTATGTCGACGCTTATGTCGTAGGTTTCGCCGCCGACCGTGAGCGAGAAGGACCTGGTCCCCGCCTGCGAGGAGCTTAAGGTCGTCCCGGACCCGTCATAGCGGCCCGACACGACGGCGTGCGCTCTTGCCAGCTGTGACACAAACACCGTGTGAGAACCGGCCTGAGCGTCCCCCGTGGCGGTAGCCCGGACCAGGTTGTCCGCGGACGATGTGACCGATTTCTGTCTGAAGAGTGCTGATGTCCCTGAGGCGGTCAGCCTCTCCAGCACGTCCTCGAGCTCCGACAGTTTCTCGCTTAGATCGGAGAATACGGCACTCTTCACGTTGAGTTCGGACCTTTGGTGTTCGAGATTGGTTATCGGTTGCCTGAGATAGGCCAGTGACTGGGTAAGATAATCGTTGAGACTTATCGAAGAGACACTAAGACTCGACACTTATCGGCTCCTTCTCCTGCCGGACTTCTTCCCCTCTATCAGCCATACGGCCGATAGCGGCGGCCCACATCTGTCGCATCTCAGTCAGGATCTTCGAAGCCTGTTCGTATTCGCTCTTCTTCACAAGATCGAGACAGTATTCATAAAGGCTGAAAAGCCTGCCTGAGACCTCCTGGTAGTCAAGATCCAGCGACCCCATGAGTTCAACCAGCCCCTTGCTCGCCCCCCGCATGTCCTCTTGAGCCAGGCATCGGATTACATGGTCATAAAGCATGATGACCAGCTGTCCGGGAGATGCTCCCATAACCTGGTTCGTCCTATAGGCATCGATTCCATTCCGGTTCACCCGCGCTCCCTCCTATGTTGTGCGACGACCTCGTCGGTCACGGCGCCTGAAGGTCTTTGCTGCTAAAGAGGGGGCCGGTGCCCCTAACGAGTAGGGGCACCAACCACCTGAGGCACCAGACCAACAGAGACCCGAAGTACTTAACCTGCGATCAGTGATAATATGCTCTGCGGAGCAAGGTTGGCCTGAGCAAGCATGGCCGTAGCCGTTTGCTGCAGGACCAGGTACTTCGTCGCCTCCAGCTGTTCCATCGCCATGTCCGCATTGAAGATACGGCTGTACGATGCGGTAACATTGGTGATGGCTACAGATATATTGGCCTCTTTGATCGACATCCGAGAAGACACCGAACCTATCGACTGAAGGCTGGTGTTTATGGTGTCGATGGCCGTATTGACATTGCTCAGCGAAGTCGATGCCGCCGAGCTCGTTGTCACATCGAGATCCGAATCTGCAACACTGAGAGATGCGGCCCGGTGATCCTGACTTATCGAGAAGCTCAGGGTATCGGTTGCCTGCTCACCAACCTGGAACTGCTTGCCGGTGTAGGTGGCATCCAGAAGTGTGACCCCACCCCACGTGGTGGACTCCACTATCTGGTCGATCTCAGCAGCCAGATCGTCGAGCTGGCTTTCCACGGCTGCTCTCTCCGAGCTGCCTATGGTGTCGTTGGCGGCCTGAAGGATCTTCTCCTTCATGGTTACCAGAATCTCGCTGATGTTCTGGATACCGCCCTCGGCGACGGACATAAGGCTCTGGACGTCACCGATATTGTCGCGGGCGACGGCAAGGCCTCTCGCCCTCGAATCCAGTTTCTTCGCGAAGGTCATACCCGCCGGGTCGTCGCCCGCCGAGTTGATCCTCTTACCGGTAGCCAGCCTTAGCTGATGAAGAGCCAGCTTCTGATTGACATCGCGAAGCGCATTAAGGGCGTTCAAGGCCCCAATGTTCGCATTGATACGACTGAGGTCGGCATTCGCCATTTCAACAACCCCCTTCTGATCGTCTTGACCTCGGGGCTTCCTTGCCTGCTGGTGATCCGGCCTTCATGACCGGAACCAAGGATTCACTTCCTGAAGATGAACAGAAAACGCACCGGGTAGGTGCAGGCAAGTAAAGAACCCACCTCCTTTCGATGCACGGTTTACAGCACATGGGATGATCCCTTTTATGGCCTTTGATCCAACTCCCGTATGACCTATCGCAAGGATTCCGAATTACTTTAGCTCCAAACCGGGATTAGTGCGCGGCCGCCTCGTTTCGGCACTGCCATGGAATCCTTGGATTGACTTGCGTTTTATTTGCCATTTGGTGAATTCCCTGCTGATTCGTAGCGTCGTCACTCCCGTGACGACGAACGGAATTCTGTGATGCTCGTTGCCACAGGAGTTGCAACCCTACGGAGACGACCGAAATACGGTGACAGTTGACCTAATTGGCCGCGAATTAGGTCAACTGTCACCGCATTTCGGTTAAGATTGCTTTGGCGGCCCTGGTGTCGCCGGCGGCGTGGTAGAGTCCGGCAAGCTTTTTCCTGGAATCGAGATCAGAAGGGTCCACTTCCAGTGCGCGGCGGTAGGTCTCAATGGCGCCGGTGAAATCCTTTTTCTTTATCTTCAAAACGCCGAGGCAGCGCAGGAGATCGGGTCCTTCAACCCCGTTCCCGACGGCGCCCTCGAGCATCCGGATGGCTTTATCGTTGGATCCGCAGGCAACATACGCCCGCGCCAGTTCGAAGTGTACCACCTCTTCGTCCAGGTATGCCTTGACGGCTTCTTCGAAGTGGGCCGCCGCCTGTCCGAATCTGAGTTCTTCGAACGCGATCTTGCCCAGGAGTACATGAGCCTGCCCCGTAGCGTCGGCTTTCCATGCCCTACGCCCTCCGTTATCCGGGCTCGTTTTGCTGTCGCCGGCAGATTTTCCTAAGCGGAGCGCGTCCTCGAGCGCTTCCCTGGCATCCGCGACGCGGCCTTGCGCTAAACGGCATTTGGCCAGCATCACGAGGGCATTTGGGATGTCGGGGTCATGGCCGAGGGTTATCCGCTTGATTCGCTCGACCTCCCGGCATATCGATATGTACGAAATCACCTCCTCTTCGGCCCTCTCGTACTTCTTCGTGGCATAGAGAGCCGAGGCCACAACCAGATGGACGGTAAGGAGCCCGGGATCGAACTCTCTCGCTTTTCTTAAAGACATCAAGGCTTTGTCGTATTGCTTGAGCTTGACCAGAGCCGTACCTTTGTTCTGAAGCAAAGCAGCGCGCACAATGCTGTCCAGCCCGCCTATCCTTAGCGCCCCGTCATAAGCCTCCACGGCATCTTCGTACTGCTCCAGCATGGAGTAGGCCTCGCCCAGGTGGAAAAGCACCAGGGCATCCCCGGGCCGCTCCTCCGCTTCCTTAAGCAGGAGGTCGGCGTTTCTACGAGCCTTTGCTCTCAGGCCGGAACCGGACAGCGCGTAGCCGGTGTGCTTTATCACTATATCGGAGATCTCGATCTCAAGCCCCATGCGTCTTATGGACGGGGTGACCTGTTCATGCACCTTGCCCTCAAAACGGATGCCTTCGAGGTTCCTGAAGAGGCGGGGGAAAAAATTTACGAAGATCTTGCCCGCATTGGAATCCACTCTGCTTTCGATTCTCACCATGTAGCCGCCGGCCTCGCCGGAAAGCGCCTTGCCCAGAGCCGCTTCACTTTCCGGCGCAAGGCACTCATCTGCGTCCAGACAGAGAATCCAGTCACACTGAGCCTCTCTCAATGAACGGTTGCGGGCATCGGCGAAATCATCCTGCCAGGTGTGTTTGATCACACGCGCCCCCAGGGCGCGGGCACACTCGACTGTGTTATCGGTGGAGCCTGTATCGACTACTATCACCTGGTCGGCGACCTTCCTCACACTCTCTATGGCCGCGGAAAGCCTGTCACCTTCGTTCCTCGCGATCATGCATACGGCAAGCGTTGGTCTATTCTTCACCGGCTTGGCTCCTTCCTTCTTTGCCCGGGGCGGCGAGCGCCGACTGAACAGCCACAAGCCCCTGTCGGGCCGCACGGTCTTCGGGAAAGGCGCGTAGCGCCGTTTCGAAAAGATGCCCTGCGGATTCTAGATCTCCCAGGCTCGCGAATACCTCCGCGATCGCCGAGTATACCCCGGGGCGCTGGCCGTGTTCCTGAATGAGCGAGGAGTACATCTCTATAGCCTCGTCCGACCCGCCGCTCGATAGCAGGAGGTCCGCCAGGTTCTTATGCGCCTCCCAATTTCCGGGATCCATACGGACGGCGTTCCGGAAACTCCTTTCGGCCTCTGCCCGGTCTCCCGTTTCGAAGTAAAGGCACCCGAGGTTGTTCGCCGCTCTCGAATCCAAGGGCTTGAGCTCCAACACCCTCTCGAAGTCTGCGATTGCTTCTTGCCTCCTGCCCATTAGCGAAAACACAAGGCCACGCTCATAGACCGCCTCGGAATAGTCGTTTTTGGCCGCAATAGCCCGGTTCAGATACTCCAGCGCGGCCTCCGCCTTCTTCTCTGCCAAGCACTTCCGCGCCGCAAGCAGCTCCAGCACAGCTTCCATCTCGCCGGCTGTCTCTTCACACGCCACATCTGCGACATGTACATAGCATTCCTTCACACAAACGATGCTCAGCCCGGCGTCCGACAGCCGCCGCTCGAGATCGAGCAGTATCGCGGCGGTCTTGAACTCACCGCCCAAGCCGTGTTCGAGCAGCACATCCCTGCGAAGAGCCATAGCCGCCGGATAACCTATGTCTATGTTCTCTGAGCGCCCACGCCACGCCTTTGCGCGCTTCGCAGCGAACCTCAGGAAGGGCTTGCCCGGTTTGCGGTACCCGGGCTCCACCCGGTCCTCGCCAAGGCCCTTGTTGGACATGGCGATAGCGCAGCCTGCATCATCTCCGGCTAACGCGGCCTCGAGTGCGCGTGTCCATCCCGGCGGCGGCACCGTAGCAGGTGAGAGCAAGAATACGGTTTCGGATTTAAGGCCTTTGACTTCGGCCATGATACGGCCTGCAAGCGAGTGGCTCAGGTCCTTCGAATCACCTTTGCCGGAGGCCTCGCCCGATCCCCCGCCATTGTGATTGAGGTCGATGACCCTTGCATTCACCGGCTCGTCACACACCTTGGGGGCCGCCAGCGTATCCCGTCCCTTGTCACCATCGACAAGCACGACGACCGGTCGGCCCGGGCCATCGGAGCGGCAGGTCGCCGGGCTCGGTGTCTCCCGCAAATCGGAAGGGCCGGCCGAGGTATCGCGGCAGGGTTCGGCTTGGCCCCCGGAACCGATGGCCGCGACGGCAGGACTGGCGCTGAACTCACGCGCTACGGCAGCCCATTTGGTTTCGTATTTCTTGCGGTTCTCTTCCATCAAGCGGCCGTAGTCGATATTCAGTGCCTGGAAAGTCCTACTGCCGGCATGATGAATGAACACATCCCTTGCGTAGGCAACTTTGTAGCCGGCAATGCGGGTCCTCAGGCACAGGTCGTCATCTTCGAAGTTACCCAGTCCGAACCGCGTGTCGAAAAGCCCCACATGATCCAGCATTTTGCGTCTTAAGACAGCACAGACGGCAACCACCTTTCCGGTTTCCTTCCTCAGGTGCCGGTTCTTAGCGTAAATATCCTCGCTGAAATCGTAGAGTTGCCGTTCAGACTTGTAGGTGACCGGAATCTCCTGCTCGCTTCCCGCGTAGTTGGTGGTCACGCCCAAGATACCGATATCGGGATCGTCTTCCATATGCCACATAAGACGCTCCAGCCAGCCGGGCGTCAATATGGTATCGTTGTTCAAGATGACCACGAAATCACCATGGGTATGCATTATCCCCTGGTTGCAGGCGTAGGCGAATCCCCGGTTGGTCTCGTTTCTCACTACCTCGAGGTTGTTCTGATCCGCTTCGTAGGCGACCTCATCGGCGGACCCATTATCCACAATTACGACCTGGTGTGGGAACCCGGTATTTTTCCTCAGACTGGTCCAGCACGCCCGGGTCATATTCAGGTTGTTATGGACCGGAATCACTATGCCGACATTGGGCACAAGCTCAGGCAGCGGGGATAGCATTTTGAACCCATCATGCCGATCCGCTCTCGTCTTGAGGCCGTCACCCGCGCCCCTGCCCTTCCGGATGAAGTCTATGACCTCGAGCCAGTGGGTTTCAGCCGCCCTCGCGCTGTAGTGCGCGTCCGCGTGGCGCTTACCCTCGGTGGCGAGCGTATCCCAGAGGTCGTCGTCGGTATATACCTCAACTACACACCGGGCGAAGTCCTCGGGTGCGTCAGCTATCATGGCGTTCTTACGATGAACCAGATGCATGCCCTCCGCCCCTATCGAGGTCGTAACGATGGGGATGCCCGCGGCCAGCGCCTCGCCTATCTTCCCCTTGAGCCCCGCGCCATAACGAAGCGGCACCACGAATACCCGCGATTCGGCCAGATAGGGAGTGACCTCCGGCACGAAGCCTGTGACGATGATGTCGCCTGAGGCCAGAGCCTTAACGCTTTCGGTAGGTGAGTTACCCACTACGTAGAGTCTGACCCCGGGGATCTCCCGCTTTATCAGAGGAAAAACCTCGCGGGCGAAGTGAAGCACGGCGTCCTCGTTGGGGTCGTGCTTGTAGTTGCCCACAAAGACAAGATCCTTGCCGCGCCCGGCGCGATTCTCACCCGTAAAGGGATGTATATCAGTGGAGATCCCCACCCTGAGATCCGGGAGTTCGTCCTTGAGCCGTCGTCGGTCCTCCTCAGTCACCGTGAGCACCATGTCGCATTTGCGGTACATGGCAAGCTCTCGTCGCTTGATTTCAAGAGCGTCCCAGATGTCACGCGGCTTACCACTCAGGTCGGCCTTCCTGCGGCTGCGAACCCAGCAGAGATCGTATGAATCCACGATGAGCATGCTCTCCGGGGAGTGCCGGCGGATGTCGCGGTAGTACTGATGAGCCATGTGGTAGAAACCGATGATGACCGCCTTGAAGTCGTTGGATTTAAGCAGTAGCGGGAAGTCGATCCAGAGCGGTCCCTTCTCCTTGCAGCCCATTGGCTCGAGACGTGACTGATCGGTATGAAAAACGGTGATCCCCATCTTCTCCAGCTCGTTGACATAATTGAGCTGGCCTGCGCCGTTTCGCGCAAGGAAAGTGACATCGAAGTGGCGGGTGAGCATCTTCAGCGTGTGAAACCAACGCTTCTCCCCGGCGGCGCGGTCATACATAGGAAGGAAGGGCAGTACTACAAGGATCTGTTCCTTTCCTGCCCCGGGCCTTACGTCGAAGACGTTCTTGCGGTGAGACTTGAGGTCCTTACCCCACCTCGCCATGAACTTGGGCTTGTTGCGCTCTTGAAGGCTCCGGGAAAGGGTCTGCCGACCCGGCATACCGGCGGTCGCACCTTCTAGATGGACCACCCTCGCTTCGGGTTCGTACACTACCCGCCAGCCGTTCTTCCTGGCCCTGAAGCAGAGATCCGTATCCTCCCAGTAAGCGGGACTGAAAATCTCGTCCAGATAGCCGATCCTGTTAAGAACGATCCGCTTTACAAAGAGGCAAGCACCGGAGCAGTAATCAACGTCACGACATACATTATATATATACCTCCCGGGATCATCGTTCTTGCCGATATTTCTGCCCGTGCCGTCAGAGAAGATTTCGCCGCCCGCCTCCTGAAGCCTGCCGTCGGGATAAAGGAGCATGGCCCCCACTATACCGATGTTGCCGAAGCTATAGGCCCTCGCGATGAGTGCCTTGAGCCACCCCTTCTGGACTATTGTGTCGTTATTGAGCAATACAACGTCCCGCTCCGGGTAACGGTCCATCACCAGGTTATTGCCGCCAACGAAGCCGACGTTCTTCGGCAGGTGCACGGCGTCTACCCGGTCTCCCAGGTTTTCGAGATATTTCCTGGTGCCGTCGGTAGACGCCTGGTTGACAACGCAAACCCGGTAAGGGGCCGACGTATTATCGAAGATGCTCTCAAGGCACTGTTTGGTCAGTGTTAGGTTGTTGAGCGCGAGTATGGAAATGACCGTCGGCGGCTTCATCTTGTCCCCTTGCTCCAACCGGCAGCCTGTCGGCTTGCCAGTTCATCCCTCAGTCGTCTGTTCTCTCCGGCGAGCCTCTCCACCAACGCCCCGGATTGCCTGAGTTCGCCGTTAAGGCGCTCGGCCCAGCGTCCGCGTTCGGCGAATTGGCGGCGGAGAGCCTCAATCTCCAGTCTCAGAGCCTTTATGACCTCGTCCTTGGAGCGATTCTCTTGGTCAAGACCCTGAGCCCAGATACCCCTGCGGTCGAATTCCCGCTCCAGCTCGAGCGCCGCCCGTTTGAGGGCGCTGTATCTCACCGCACTTCCGTAGAAGGCCAAAGGGCATAAGGCGGAGATTACTTCAGGCGGAATCGGCTGCTTCGCGCATAGGCCGATGAAGTAGGGTGGCTCGCCGTTCCCGGCGGCACCATGCATCGCCGACCCGCCCCCATCGCTCCGGACTCCCGACGTCCTCCCCGAAACCTCTGTCCCCACGGGAGTGGGGACGCTGCGTTGCGGGAGGTCCTCGCTTCGCGCCGCACGCTGCCTCTCGGAAGGCCCGTCACCCGGCAGCCTGCCCGCCGGTGTATCTCCCGGACCAACCAGGTCGGGGTGTCCAACCAGCGCCATGCCCTCGACCCATTCCTGGCCCAGCACCGTGACCTCAGGGAAAGTGCCGCCAAGGAGATCCTCAAACTCGTCCCTGTAATACTCTCTCACATGAAAGGGGTTCTTACCCTCATCACCGCCAGCCACATAGGTCGCCTTGTTCGGGGTGGAAACCACGAAGACACCCCGTTCATCCAGCACTTGGTGCACACCCGCTAGCACTGCCTCGGCGTCTTCAACATGCTCTATGAGTTCGAAACAGGTGACCAGATCGAACGGCACGCCGAGACATAGTCTCGATGCGTCCATAACCGCGAACTGCAAGTTCGGACGGCGATAGCTGGCGCGTGAGTAGATTACCGCTTCCGGCGAGACGTCTATCCCAAGCGCCCACCGGGCACCGGCGGCCGCCAGGTGGAACGTGCCGTAGCCGCAGCCGCTTCCGACATCAAGCACAAGCCGCCCGGCTGCCAGTGCTTTTACGAACCTGTAGCGGCTCATATGCTCGACATAGAGCTCCTCCAGCCCCGGCGTCCCCGGCACGTAACGTTCCCCTGTGAATTCCATCGGGCTCCTTCCATCCCGGGCGGCCCGAGGCCGCCCGGAGATCCTCATATGGTTAGGTTGGCGAGACACAAAAGGGGAGTCGGACCGGCCAGACCAAAGCTCACCAATCCGCAGTTGGCTCGCCAACCATACATTCGTCTTCCTTTCCCGGCGCGTCACCCGCATACGCGGCCTCACCGACATCGCGCCCCGAAACCGCGGTTTCCATCTCCGCAACGAGATGCGCATATACCTGCTCCGCGGTTATAAGTTCCATGCAGTTGGGCTCCCGGCGGCAACCGTTCTTGTAGCAGCAAACGCAATCGATATCGGGGACTATCTTTGTGCCGAGATCATACATGTCTATCTCGGCCGGAGATGTTGGACCGAAGAGCGCCACCACCCGCTTCTTGAGACCGAGCGCCGCGTGAAGAGCCAGCGTATCGCCGGTTACCACCGCATCGCAGAGATCGATCGTTCGCACAAATCGCCTGATGCTTCTCAGGCTCGGGTTGAGAACCCTCTTGTCGAATCTGGATGCTATGAAAGTGTTCCGGCCGCTTTCAAGCTCCCCACCCAGCAAAACCACCTGGGCGTCGGAGCCTTCAAGGATCATGTCAATCAGTCCCATGAAACCGTCGGTTCTCCATTTCTTGAGCTCCCAGCGCTTGCCGGCTCCGGTATTGAGCCCGACCACGGGGAGCGCCGGATCGATTCCGGCCTCCCGTGCAAGGCCCTCCCTTTCTGCTGCTTCGTCATCGGTGAGATTGAGCACGATATGCTGACCCTTCGGGTTCAGCGCGCACATCTCATGTAGGATCTGCTGATAGGTCTTGGCATTGGTTCGTTTGAGCGTGTCGGAGCCGCCCATCTCGAGCCACCGATCGGCTGCGCTGTTGAGGGCAATCACTATACCCTGAGGGCCCAGCCGGTAGCCGAAGGCCGTATGGCCCCTTGATATGGCGGCAAGCTCACACGAGCGTATGGCGGCATCCGGGTTTATCACGACATCGTAGGTCCTGCTCAGAAGGGTCGGCAGGTAGTCGTCCGGCGACCAGATGACCTTGTCCACAAGGTCATTGCCGGCAAAGAGCTCCCGGGCCGCAGGCGACGTGATCCAAGTCACATGACAGGGGTCATATTGCCTGTGTAGGGCCGGTAGTATGGACGTGGTACGAAGCACGTCTCCCAGGGCTTCGAGCTTGACTATGAGGACGGCGGTACCCCGGGGTGCGTAATGCAGGCAGCTGTCACAGGTTACGAGGTCTTGCTTGTGAAAGACGCACGGCCGGTCACCCGGAAAATGCCTGCAATCGCGCCTAAGCATGACTGCCTCGCCCGATACCGGGGATACCGTGAACGCAGCCCCAGCCCCCCGGACCGCCCTTGCAGGAGTTGGCGGCCTTAAGGTTCTCTTCTTCCACGCTTGCCGCGGTCTCACTCCGTTTCACCCTGACCGCGGTCGGCGCCTCTATGCCTATCTTCACATGCCCCCCGCTTATCTCCTTGAGCACGATGCGCACATCGTCCCCCACGTCTATCCCCTCTCCCATTCTGCGTTTGAGGATAAGCATTGCTCACTCCTCGCTTTCGGTCTGCCCGGAAACACCCGGCGAACCTAAACCGGGGGCGCCCTCACTGGGCCTTTCCGGCTGAAATGCCGCCTCGTATACGGTCTCCAGGATGCGTTGATGGGGAGAGTAGCGTTCGTCATTGAGTACAACCTGCCTGGCAATCCTATTCTTTACATTTATAAGAACAGGCCCTCTCAGGTTGGCCGTCATGTCCTCGGGATTCTCGGGTATCACAACCACTGTGAAGACCGCAAGATCGCCGAGTTCTACGGCCCCGAGCGCATCCAGGTCTTCACGTGTGAGCATCACCTCGTAATCGGGGAAGAAGGTGAAGGGATCGACGATCACAAAGGCCAGGTTGGGTTCCTCAACAGCCTGGTACCACAGAAACGGCGATCCCTGGTTGTGCTGGATGAGCACGAACTTCTTGAACTCCCCGAAACCCAACATCCCCTCAGGCATTTCCACAACGGATTGCGCTTCCACGTCGATCTCGCCGAAGCGCGAAGTGTTGATTTTCATTGTCCAGACTCCTTTCCGGCAGCCATCGGGCCGGCTCAGGTTATGAAGTTTATGAGACTCGTGTTCATTATCTGGGAAGCCGCAGCAAGCGCCGATTCATAGGCAGTCTGCTGGGACTGGAACCGCACCAGCACCTCGGCCATATCAGCATCTTCATAGCCTGAGATAAGGGCCTCCAGATTCACCATCTCGCTTTCCAGCCGGGACTCGGCCAACCGGAAGGCGTTCTGTTTAAGCCCCTGATCGCTCAGGACCGAGGCCACATGGTCGAGCGCGGCTTCGATATCATCCAGGGATTCGTTGACAGCCGTGCCGTTGTTGCGCTGAAGATCGTTCTTGATTCTTACGAAGAGGTCAAAGATGTCTATACGCGATGAGAATATTGCCTCACCGCCGGTGTTTATCTTTTCATGCTGTCCCGGAGCGATCTCCCTGACGAGATCTCCGTCCGTTTCCGGGACCTCGAGCCTGACGCTCGAGATGCCGTCGGTCTCATACGAGATAGAGTAGGTATCGCCCGCCACCATCGATCCACCGGCGAGTCTTCTTATCCGTCCACCGGCAAGGTCCACCTCGTAGTCCACACCTTCCGTATAAACCCCGCCCATCGAGTCCACTACCGTAAGCGAACCCTCTACGATACCTGCGTGGTCGAGGTCGATGAACTCGAGATCCGGAAAACCCACCGTCTCGCCTGTAATGGTACTGTCAGCACTATAGGGAGGTGTCGTAGTATAGGTTCCGGCGAAGACATACTTGCCGCCGAAATTGGTGTTGGCAAGGGTCACCAGGCGCTCCAGCAGGTCCTCCACCTGGTCCGCCAGTACCTGCCTTTGCCCGGCGCTCTTGGTATCACTTGCCCCCTCTAGCGCAATCTCCTTTAGTTCGGTAACCACGGTGACCATGGCGTCCACCTCGGGCTCGGTGTTCTCGAGCCAGGAGAGCGCGTCCTCGATATTGCGCAGGTACTGGCGGCTATCGGTAAGCAAAGCCCTCGCCCGGATAGCCTTGGAAAGACTCAAGGGATCGTCAGAGGGTTTGAGAATTCTCTTTCCCGTAGCCATCTGGGTCTGGGCAAACTGTAGCCGCTCCATGGCGGTATTGGTGTTGTTGAGTATCTTCTGCCTTACCATTCTGCCTGTTACACGCATCACGGTCCTCCGCTCCTTGCGCCCGAATGACAACGGGCTAAAGCGTCGTCATTATGGTCTCCATAAGGTCGTCTATCACGGTCACCAGCTTCACAGCCGCCTGATAAGCGTGCTGCGAAGCGACAAGATTGGTCATCTCTTCGTCGATGCTCACGCCTTTTACGCTCTCACGCCTGGTTTCGATCTCCGTTAGAAGCAGATTCTCGGCTTCCTTGTTGTCGCCTGCCCGCTCCGCCTCGATCCCGAGGTCGGCAATGAGCGAAGCGTAGTAGTCCTCCGCCGAAGCCCCCTCGGGTCCGAAGACGCCGGCTAGCCGGAGATCGGAGATTGCAAGTGCGGTGGCCCCGTTGCCGGGACTGCCGTCCGCCGAAGCGGCCAGCAGATTGGCATCGGCCTTCAGGGCATCCGAGACCCGGATGTTGGCCGCCGTCAGTCCGTCCGGATCGAAGAAGTCGCGGCCCGCCCTACCGGCAAAATCGAAGCCGGACCTGTGGACCCGGTTTACCTCCTCCACAACAGTCAGGGCGATTTCATCCAGCCTCGACATATATCCAGGCAGGATGCTATCGCGACTTTCGAGCAACCCTCCCAGCCTGCCGCCTGTTATGCGGATCGGCCGGTCACCGGCCCCCAGGGTGACGTCGGTGTTATTTTTGTATGAGTCGCCGACCACCGAG
>Ga0180434_10004346_pt1 | contig 17311 bp, 19 predicted proteins | sample SS_ome_7_FD_132453 | JGI IMG/M metagenome (GOLD analysis project Ga0180434, IMG submission 132453) | Hypersaline lake sediment archaeal communities from the Salton Sea, California, USA - SS_1_D_2 metaG | ecosystem: Environmental > Aquatic > Non-marine Saline and Alkaline > Hypersaline >...
GCCCGCCGACACCGACCCGTCGGGACAGCCCGTCGAACCCCGGAGCATCGACGCTGCCATCCCCTTCCAGATTTCTACGGCGGCGGTACGCGCGGTCGAACCCGGCGGCGGGATCAGTACCGCGCCCACCCTGCTGCACCTGTTGCAGCAGGCCACCGCGGCGGCCGACCGCACAGATCTCCTCGAACCGGTCAGCGCTGCAGCTCCGCCGGCGGGGCCGACGCCGCCCCGCGAGCGAAATCCGGAGGCCGAGGCCCTGCGCCGGCGCAACCTGCTCATCGGCGGTGGCATCGCGGCCGCCATCCTGGCCATCGCGCTGATCGTGCTGGCCTCGTTTCTCGGCAACATCTTCGGGGACGGCGGCGGCAGTCTCAAAGGTGACAAGCTGGGCTTGAATACCACCACCTCGGCCACCGCCGAGGGTGCCGGGGACGTTGTCAAACCCGTTGCGGCGACGGTGTTCTCCCCTGAGGGAGGAGCGGACGCACCCGATCTGGCGGGGCTGGCCATCGACGGCGATCCGTCGACGGTGTGGCCGACCGACACCTACTCCGATTCGGTGCCGTTCCCGGCCTTCAAGAACGGGGTCGGGCTCATGCTGCAACTGCCCCAGGACACCGACGTGGGAAGTGTGACGATCGCGGTATCCAGCACGGGAACCCAGGTGGAGATCCGATCGGCTAATTCCCCCAGCCCGGACAGCCTCGACGACACCACCCTGCTGACTGGACCCACCGTGCTCAAACCCGGCACGAACACCATCGCGGTACCGAGCGGCGAACCCACTTCCTACCTGCTGGTTTGGATCTCCACCCTGGGCAAGACCGGGGGGGAGAGTCGCACCGACGTCTCCGAGATCAGCGTCCGGGCAGCTTCCTGACCCTGCGGGTGAAGTGCCGGTCGGCGTTCGGCTGGCTAACGTCCGCGGTGTGCCACACCCTGCCACCGATCTCGGGTCGGTCCGCTCCGACGCCGACCTTCTCAATGCGCATCTCGCCGGGGACCGGTTCGCCTTCGCCGAATTGTTCAGCCGTCATCGAACCCAGCTGTACCGTTTGGCGCGGCGACGTAGCCAGAGCGTCGAAGACGCCGACGACGCGGTCCAGGAGGCCATGCTGGCGGCGCACCGCGGGGCCGGATCCTTCCGGCACGATGCTGCGGTGAGTAGCTGGTTACACCGGATCGTCTTGAATGCCTGCCGGGACCGGTTGCGCCGCACAGTGATCCGGCCGACCGCGCCGCTCGAGGATGATGCGGTGGTTTCAGTCGGCGACCGCACCGGCGAGGTGGAGACCGCGATCGTGGTCCGGCAGGCGCTGTCGCAACTGTCCGTCGCGCAACGGGCTGCGGTGATCGCGGTCGATATGCACGGCTACTCGGTGGCCGAAGCCGCGGCGCTGCTCGGTATCGCCGAGGGAACCGTCAAGAGCCGCTGTGCGCGCGCCCGCGCGCGGCTCGCCCTGTTGCTGGGTAGCCCGGCCCCGGGATGAACCGGCACACTGATCGGGTGACTCAGCGAACACCCGGGCACACCGTCACCGGCTCGGTGGCGCGGACCCGGCCGGCTCATGCCGCGCGCCCGGCTCCTCCCCCTGGACGGTTGCTCGCCTGCGTACTGGGCACGGCCGCGGCGCTCGCAGCCCTCGGACTGGCGACAGCCGCCGGCCTGGCCACCCTGGGCTCAACGAGCAGTACCCCTCGCAGCGCTCAGTCGATGACCGTCGCACCCCCGACCGCCGGGGCCGTTGATGGCGCGGGCCTGGCCCGGCAGCAAGGTCCGGAGTCAGTGGGCTCGGGTGCGCGCCCGGGAACAGACCCGCCTACCCTGTTGTTTGACGTGGGGTGAGTGACCTGTTCAGAAAGGCCGATATGCCTGACCACAACTCCGTGAACGACGTAATCGTCATCGGCTCCGGGCCAGCCGGCTATACGGCGGCCATTTACGCCGCGCGCGCCGAGCTGGAGCCGCTGGTTTTCGAGGGCACTTCCTTCGGCGGCGCGCTGATGACCACCACCGAGGTGGAGAACTATCCCGGCTTCCGTTCCGGAATCACCGGGCCGGAACTGATGGACGAGATGCGCGAACAGGCCCTGCGTTTCGGTGCGGATCTGCAGATGGAGGATGTGGAATCGGTATCGCTGGACGGACCGGTCAAACAGGTGGTCACCGCCGGCGGTGAAACCTACCGGGCCAAAGCGGTGATTCTGGCGATGGGTGCCGCTCCCCGTTATCTCGGCGTTCCCGGGGAGCAGGAACTACTGGGCCGCGGTGTGAGCTCATGCGCCACCTGCGATGGATTCTTCTTCAAAGAGCAGGATATCGCCGTGATCGGCGGCGGCGACTCGGCGATGGAGGAGGCCACCTTCCTGACCCGGTTCGCCCGCAGCGTCACACTCGTGCACCGCCGCGATGAGTTCCGGGCCTCGAAGATCATGCTGGAGCGTGCCCGCAGCAACGACAAGATCACCTTCGTCACCAACACCGCGGTGCTGGCCGTGGAGGGTGACGGCACCGTGACCGGACTGCGGGTTCGCAACACCGTCACCGGGGAGGAATCCACGCTTGCCGTCACCGGGGTGTTCATCGCCATCGGCCACGACCCGCGCTCCGAACTGGTCCGGGGTGCGGTCGATATGGACGCCGAGGGGTATGTGCTGGTCGAGAACGGCAGCACCGCCACCTCCCTGCCCGGGGTATTTGCCGCCGGCGATCTGGTGGATCACACCTACCGGCAGGCCATTACCGCCGCCGGCAGCGGATGCGCGGCCGCGATCGACGCCGAGCGCTGGCTGGCCGAAAAACATGACACCGACGCCGCCACGATGATTGGAGCCAATCAATGAGTACCGTCACCGTCTCCGATGCCAGTTTCGCCGATGAGGTGCTGGCCAGCACGACACCGGTGCTGGTGGACTTCTGGGCCGCCTGGTGCGGCCCGTGCCGGATGGTCGCCCCCGTCCTGGAGGAGATCGCCACGGAGAAGGCCGGCTCGCTGACCGTGGCTAAGGTGGACGTTGACGCGAACCCGGGTGTCGCACGCGACCTTCAGGTTGTGTCGATCCCCACCCTCATCCTGTTCAAAGACGGGAAGGCGGTGAAACGCATCGTCGGGGCGAAGAGCAAATCGGCGTTGCTGCGTGAACTCGCCGACGTTCTGTAACCGGCCGGATGTTCCCCGGCCGGATCGACGGCAGAGACGAATTCGTTATCGCCGGTCCCGGCCGATCAGTTTCCTGAAAACGCCGGTCTTCTGAGAGAATCCTCATCATGTCGAGTTCCGGCCACGGCCACGGCGATGCTGCGCGGAGCCACTGTGGCGCCGGCGGCGACACCTTCCGCCTCGGTGACCGTGGCGCTGCGGTGGTGGAAATCCGGACCTCACTGGGGGCGCTGGGATTGCTGGACGGTCCCGATGAGAACCTGATTACCGGGAAGCAGGTTGCGCTGGATTACTTCGACGACGATCTCGACCACGCAGTTCGGGCGTTCCAACAACGTCGCGGACTGCGGGTCGACGGGATCGTTGGAGAGGCAACCAACCGGGCGCTGCGGGAGGCGTCGTACCGCCTGGGCGCACGCACTCTGGCCCACCAGTTCGGCGCGCCGATGTACGGCGACGATGTGGCGACATTGCAGTCCCGATTGCAGGATCTCGGGTTCTACACCGCCCTGGTCGACGGCTACTTCGGCCTCCAGACGCATAACGGCCTGATGTCCTATCAGCGCGAGTACGGACTCGCTCCGGACGGCATCTGCGGACCGGATACGCTGCGCTCCCTGTATTTCCTCGGATCCCGTGTCACCGGCGGCTCACTGCATGCCATCCGCGAAGAGGAGCACGTCCGACGGTCCGGGCCCCGACTATCCGGCAAACGGATCATCATCGACCCGGGCCGGGGCGGTAGTGACCCCGGTCAGATCGTGAGCGGGCCGCAGGGCCCGATGAGCGAGGCCGACATCCTGTGGGATCTCGGCAGCCGGTTGGAGGGTCGAATGACGGCGATCGGCATGGAGACCTTCCTGTCCCGGCCGGTCAACTACAGCCCGGGGGACGCCGAGCGGGCGGCAACGGCCAACACCGTCGGTGCGGACCTGATGATCAGCCTGCGCTTCGAACAGCAGCCCAGCCCCTCGGCCAGTGGCGTAGCCTCGTTCTACTTCGGTAGCCCGCACGGATCGGTATCCACGATCGGACGAAACCTCGCTGATTTTCTTCAGCGGGAAGTCGTGGCGCGCACCGGATTACGCGATTGCCGCACTCATGGCCGGACCTGGGATCTGCTCCGGCTGACCCGGATGCCGACAGTACAGGTCGATGTCGGCTACATCAGCAGCCCGAACGACCGGTCCATGCTGGCCACCCGGGAATGCCGGGACGCGGTCGCCGAGGGGATTCTGGCCGCGGTGAAACGGCTCTACCTGCTCGGCAAGAATGACCGGCCCACCGGGACTTTCACTTTCGCAGAGTTACTCGCCCACGAGGAGTCGGTGGAACAGGGCCGACCGGCCTGATCCGGTACCGGTCAGCGAGCGGCGCTACCGACCGGCTGTTCCAACTGCGCGCTGTCCAGCAGTCGTTCCAGGGCAGCCTCGACCTCGGCTTTCCAGCCCAGTCCCTTATCGAGTTCCAGCCGCAGCCGTGGAAAGTAGCGGTGCGGTGCAACGACGGTGAAGCCGACGTCCAAGAGGAACTCCGCATCGATCATGCAGACCTCGAAGGAACACTCCCCCAGTGCCTCAATCGCCGGCTGAAGTTGCGGGTCGACGGCCGTGCTGTCGCGCAACCCGACGGCCTCTGGGGTGCGGCCGAACGCCTCCAGCGCACGTACCCCGCGTTTCACCAGTTCATTGACCACCTCGCCGATCAGCAGCGTCGCGAGGCTGTCGGGGTGTTCCGGCTCGACCCCCATCGAAGTGAGTAACACCGCGTCCGCGCTGACCGGGCCGGTCGGAAAACGGTGGGACCGCGGCACGGCGCCGGGGGGCGCATAGAGAACGTAGCCCAGACACGGCTGATCTTCGGCGTCGGACGACTCGCCTGTCTCAGAGGTGGCGATCTGTCCGCATGACCCCCACTCGAGCATGACCATCGACAGCCATGCTTCTTTTTCGAATTCCGGATCGGGCAGACTATCCCCACGCAGGGTCTGCGGATCGACTTCCCAGAACACACACCGACGCGCATGCTTGGGCAACTGCTCGAATCCTTCGAGCCGCAGCGGTCTGATGCGAACGGACACTAATCTCCCCGGCTTTTCCGCGGTGCGAACGCGCACAGCCTTCCCAGGATAGGAGACCAGCCCGCTCCCCGCCCGGAATCCGGCCCCGTGCTGACCGCCGGGATGAAATCTCTTGTGCTGGTGGGGGATTCATAGACGATGGTAAAACCACGGTACGCCGAAACCACATTAAGTCACAGTGACGGAACTACCCGGTGTCCTTGTACGGACCTACGACGCGGCAGACGGGTCCATCAGGCCCACGATCCGCTGTAGATCTTCCACGGAGCCAAACTCGACGACGATCTTCCCCTTCCGCTTGCCCAGACTGACGGTGACCCGGGTGTCGTAGCTTCCGGAGAGCCGCTCGGCGACATCCTGCAGACCTGGCATCTGGATAGGCTTGCGTCGCTGCGGCCCGGCAGGTGTGCCACCTGCCCGGTTGGCCAGAGTCACGGTCTCCTCGGTCGCGCGAACGGAGAGGCCCTCGGCTACGATCCGGGCGGCAAGTTCCTCCTGGGCTTCCGGGCCGGCCTCCAGGGCCAGCAGTGCGCGGGCATGGCCGGCCGACAGTACTCCCGCCGCGACCCTGCGTTGTACCGCGACCGGTAACCGCAGCAGCCGGATCATATTGGAGATCACCGGTCGAGACCGCCCGATGCGATCGGCGAGTTCCTCGTGGGTGACCTCGAACTCGTCGAGCAGCTGCTGATATGCGGCCGCTTCTTCCAGCGGGTTCAGCTGGGCGCGGTGGATATTCTCCAGCAGAGCCTCGCGGAGCAAATTGTCGTCGGTGGTCTGCCGAACAATGGCCGGGATGGCGGTCAGCCCGACCTGCTGCGCCGCCCGCCATCGTCGCTCCCCCATCACCAGTTGGTACGGTGCGGCACCGGCTCGGTCACCGGACTCGCGAACGACGATCGGCTGCATCACACCCAACTCACGGATGGAGTGCATGAGTTCGGCGAGGGCCTCCTCGTCGAATACCTGGCGCGGCTGACGCGGATTGGGCTCGATATCCGAGGGGGCGATTTCCCGGTACACGGCACCGATATCACCGACCACCACTTCGGGGCCACCGATGACGACATCCGCCGCGGCGTCGCCCATCCGATGGCCGCCCTCGGCAGGGTTGGTCGGGATCAGTGATGCCAACCCGCGGCCCAGGCCACCCTTGCGTCGCTGTGTCATTACTACTGCCTCCCTGCCGGCCGGTGCGCCAACTCACGGCTGGCGTCCAGGTAACTCATGGCGCCTCGTGAGCCGGGATCGTAATCGATGATCGTCATGCTGTACCCGGGTGCCTCCGACACCTTAACGCTGCGCGGTATGACAGTACGCAGAACCGTATCGCCGAAAAACCGCCGGACTTCAGAGGCCACCTGATCCGCCAATTTGGTTCGGCCGTCGTACATCGTCAACACCACGGTGGTGACACTCAACTGGGGATTCAGGTGGGCCTTGACCATCTCGATATTCCTCATCAGCTGGGAGACCCCTTCCAGCGCGTAGTACTCGCATTGGATCGGGATCAGCACCTCGGGCGCGGCCACCAGAGCATTGATGGTCAGTAGGCCCAACGACGGCGGACAGTCAATGAACACATAGTCGAAATCCAGCTGGTCCAACTCGGCGAGCGCCGTGCGCAGCCGGTTCTCCCTGGCGACCATACTGACGAGTTCGATCTCGGCTCCGGCGAGGTCGATAGTTGCCGGCACACAGAACAACAGCTCATTGTGGGGACTCTGTCGGGTCGCCGCGTGCAGCGGAATCTCGCCGAGCAACACCTCATAGGAGGAGGGGGTGCCGGGCTGCCGGTCCGAGATGCCCAGCGCGGTGCTGGCGTTGCCCTGTGGATCGAGGTCGATTACCAGGGTCTTGAGGCCTTGGACCGCCAGAGCCGCCGCCAGGTTCACCGCCGTGGTGGTCTTTCCCACACCACCCTTCTGATTGGCGACGGTAAAGATGCGGCGGCGCTTCGGGCGTGGGAGTTGCCCTGTCGCGGTGTGCAGGACTTGCATCGCCCGCTCAGCCGCCGCCCCGATCGGGGTGTCGGTCGCGTCAGCATGTGGCCATGTTTCACGTGAAACATCGCCGCTGTTCGCGTCGGTCGGATCGCTCATGATCGTCTCCCCTCGGGCGGGCGCCGCCGCCGGCTCCCCGCGGTCCGGCGCGAGTTGGCCGCCGGGCCTGCGCGCACGGCTACCACTACCGTCGTCGGTGGGTTCTGGTACCCCGACCCGCACTCAACGACCTCGATACCGATGGCTCCGAGCGCGGCCATCGCCGGCCGGCACTCATCCACCTCCCCCCGCGCTCGTTCGCCCTTCAAGGCCAGCATCCGGCCACCGACCCTCAGCAACGGCAGGCTCCAACGGGTCAACTTCTTCAAATCCGCGACCGCCCGGGAGGCCGCGGCATCAGCCCCCGCCAGTCGACTGCGGAGCTCTGCGTCCTCTGCCCGGCCACGGACCACATCGACCTCCAAACCCAGGTTGGCGATCACCTCCGCAAGGAAGTCGGTCCGGCGCTTCATCGGCTCGACGAGGGTGACGACCAGGTCCGGCCGGGCGATCGCCAGCGCTAGCCCCGGCAGGCCGGCGCCGCTACCGATATCGACCACCCGGCTTCCCGGCTCGATGAGTTCGGCCACCGCCGCACTGTTCAAGATGTGGCGATCCCACAGCCGGTCGACCTCCCGCGGGCCAATCAGGCCCCGCTCCACCCCGGGGCCGGCCAATAGTTCGGCGTAGGCGGAGGCGGTCGCCAGTCGATCACCGAACACCCCGCGGGCGGTCGGTGGCGCGGGCGGCGTATCGGCATGTTTCACGTGAAACATCCTCTCGCTGGACCGAACTACATTGATGTAACTTCAGTCCTCAATCCTTCAGGATCACCACGCGGCGGGCCGGCTCGACCCCTTCGCTCTCGCTGTGCACCCCGTCGACCGCGGCCACGGCATCGTGGACGATCTTGCGCTCAAACGGCGTCATCGGAGCCAACTCCTCACGCTCGCCACCATCCAACACCCGGCGGGCGACCTTATCGCCCAGTGCGGTCAGCTCATCACGCCGGCGGCCACGCCAGTTGGCCACGTCGAGCATCAGCCGACTGCGCTCCCCCGTCTTCTGATGCACTGCCAGCCGGGTCAGTTCCTGCAGTGCATCGAGCACCTCACCGCGACGGCCGACCAGTTTCGTCAGGTCCGCTCCCCCGTCGATGCTGACGATTGCCCGGTCGCCCTCCACGTCCAGATCAATATCGCCGTCGAAGTCGAGCAGGTCCAAGAGTTCCTCAAGGTAGTCCCCGGCGATCTCGCCTTCGGTCACCAAGCGGTCCTCCAGTGGCACCGCCTTGCGGGCCGGCGGGGTCTCAGTGTGCCCGGCCTCCGGAGCCTCGGTCTCAGTCATCGTCTCTCCTGTCCAATCATCGGTCAGCGTTTACGTTTTTTTGGCCGCGAACCCGGCCGCGGTGTCCGATTCGGCGGGCCACCGGTGCGCCCGTTGGAAGCCGGCTTGGATGTGGACGCCTCCCCGGTCGGCGACGGGTCCCCAGCCGGTTCGTCACCGGAATCCGTATCCGCCGACTCAGCCGGGGCAGCGCCGGCCTTGCGCCCCTTGGTCGGCTTGGCACCGGGTGCCGGTGCGTTCGCCGACCGGCGCGCAAGGGCTTCTTCTTTCTTCGCTTCCTCTTCGCGCTCGATCTTTCCGAAGACGATGTGCTGCTGACCAAATGTCCAGATGTTGTTCGAGACCCAGTAGATGATGATCGCGATCGGCAGGAACGGCCCGCCGATCACGACGCCCAGCGGGAACACGTAGAGGGCGAGCTTGTTCATCAACGCGGTCTGCGGGTTGGCCGCCGCCTCCGGACTCTGTCGGGCGATCGAGGCGCGGCTGTTGAAGTAGGTCGCGATCCCCGCCAGGATCATCAGCGGGATCGCCACACCCGCCACCGCGGGTCGGCTGAATTCCGTATAGGCGGCCAGCCCGTGCTGTTGGGTGATCGCCGCCCCAATCGGCGCGCCGAACAGGTTGGCGTCTAGAAAGTGGCCGACATCGTCGGCGCTGAAGAAGTAGTTGCCCAGCGATCGGTTTTCCTCCACCGACAGCCCCAGCCGCCCGAACCCGGTCTGCGTTCGGTTGAACGACATGAGAACGTGGTAGAGCCCCAGGAAGACCGGGATCTGCGCCAGCATCGGCAGGCATCCGAGGACCGGGTTGAACCCGTGTTCGCGCTGGAGTTTCTGCATCTCCATCGCCATCCGCTGACGGTCTTTGCCGTACTTTTTCTGCAGTGCCTTGATCTGCGGTTGCAGTTCCTGCATTTGACGGGTGGTGCGGATCTGGCGGACGAACGGCTTGTACAGCAGTGCACGCAGACTGAACACCAGGAACATCACCGTCAGTGCCCACGCGAAGAAACTCTCCGGCCCGAGGATGAGCGCAAAGAGTTTGTACCAGAGCCACATGATCCCCGACACCGGGTAGTAGATGTAGTCCAGGCTGGTCCAGTTAAACATGAGCGCTGTTGACCTCCGATTGTGAACTGTCGCCGGCCTGGTGACACCGCCGCGGGATTGGGTCCCATCCGCCGCGGTGCCAGGGGCCACATTTGGCCAAGCGGACCGCGCTCAGCCAGCTACCCCGCAGAGCACCGTATTCGGTGACCGCTTCCACCGCGTACTGGCTACAGGTAGGTATGAAGCGGCAGCATCCCGGGCGTAGCGGCGAGATCATATGTCGGTACACCTCGATTGCGCGGACCAGCAGGCGCGCCACCACGCCGCCCCCAGAACCGGTCACCCTCGTCGCTCCAACAGCTCATGCGCTCGGCGCACACCGCTCTTGAGTTCATCGCGCAGGCGGGCCGAGGCCGCGACCCGACTGCCCGGTAGCGCCCGCACCACGATCCGATCGGCAGGATCCAATTCACTGATAATGGTCCGCGCCGCGTGCCGCAGGCGCCGGGCCACCCGGTGCCGATCGACAGAACCGCCGACCGATTTCGCCACGATGAACCCGATGCGGGGTACCGCCGCCGAACAGCCAGTGGCGCGGCACGCATGCACCACGATATCCGGCTGCGCCGCCCGCACCCCGTGTTTCACGGTGTCACTGAATTCCGCAGACCGTGTCATCCGGTTCTGAGCCGGGAGCACTCCGAGTGACCCGTGGGTCAGGCAGTTAGTGAGCGACGGCCCTTGCGCCGCCGCCCCGTCACGATGGCCCGCCCCGCCCGGGTACGCATCCGCAACCGGAACCCATGCACCCTGGCCCGACGCCGATTGTTCGGTTGAAAAGTCCGCTTGCCCTTGGCCACGGCCGCACTCTCCTGTCAGATCTGGCAGACCCGGCCGGTGGCCCGCATGGTCCACCGAACGTAGCTACTACCGTTACACATCTCCGCTCGAACCGGCGCGGTCCCGGGACCCGGTCGCAGCCGTGCCGCCGCATGCGGACGACTGTTCGAGGGTACTGACGTCGCTTCAGCAGGTCAAACCGACCTGATTGCCATCACAACGAGGTCATATCGGCAACCCCCGGCACCGGTTGGCACAGCGATATAAACCTGTTAGCTTCTGCCGAAGTAAGAACACCGTTTACACCGCCTTAATGCCCATACGCTGCGTCTCCAGGATGCACCCGATTCTGTACACATCTGTGGATAAAAATGTGGATAGCTTCGGGACGGATCTGTCGACCGCGGCTCAAGTCCGAGACGGGGGGTCTCGCAGTGGTCGATGATCCCGGCGCTGACTTTGCCTCCGTCTGGAAGTCCGTGGTCGCCGAACTCAACGGCGAGATCGACCCGACCGCCGACTACCCAATCGCTGTTCTGGATCCACCCCTCACACCACAGCAGCGGGCCTGGCTCAAGCTGGTCCGCCCACTGACAATCGCCGAGGGTTTTGCACTGCTCTCGGTTCCAAGCCCGTTCGTGCAGAACGAGATCGAACGTCATCTGCGCATTCCGATCGCCGATGCGCTCAGCCGGCGCCTCGGTCATCGGGTCGAACTCGGTGTCCGGATCGACCCCGCCACCGATCACAACCCCGATGACCATTCCCATGATCACGATGTCCCGTTCAGCGAACCCGAAGCCGATGAACACGGCGGGGATCATGACGGGGACCACGATGCCGCCGAGGCCTGGCCGAGTTACTTCACCGAGCGCCCCAAACCGGACCCTTCGGACGGGACCTCGAAAGCCAGCCTCAACCGCCGCTATACCTTCGACACCTTCATCATCGGCGCATCCAACCGCTTCGCTCACGCCGCGGCGCTTGCGATCGCCGAAGCTCCCGCCCGCGCGTACAACCCCCTGTTCATCTGGGGTGAGTCCGGCCTCGGTAAGACCCACCTGCTCCATGCCGCCGGGAATTACTCTCAGCGACTGTTCCCCGGTATGCGGGTCAAGTACATCTCCACCGAGGAGTTCACCAACGACTTCATCAACTCCCTGCGTGACGACCGCAAGGTCGCCTTCAAGCGCAGCTACCGCGACATCGATGTACTCCTGGTCGACGACATCCAGTTCATCGAGGGTAAGGAAGGTATCCAGGAGGAGTTTTTCCACACGTTCAACACGCTGCACAACGCCAACAAACAAATCGTCATCTCCTCGGATCGGCCCCCGAAACAGCTGGCCACCCTCGAAGATCGGCTGCGAACCCGATTCGAATGGGGCCTGATCACCGACGTTCAGCCTCCGGAACTGGAAACCCGTATCGCCATCCTGCGCAAGAAGGCGCAAATGGAGCGGCTCGATGTTCCGAATGAAGTCCTGGAACTCATCGCCGGGAATATCGAACGCAATATCCGCGAACTCGAGGGCGCCCTCATCCGCGTCACGGCTTTCGCCTCGCTGAACAAGAGCCCGATTGATACCGCACTGGCTGAGCTGGTGTTGCGCGACCTACTCGCCGATGCCGGCACCATGCAGATCAGCGCCGCCACCATCATGGCCGCGACCGCGGACTATTTCGACACCACCGTTGAGGAGCTCCGCGGACCGGGCAAAACCCGGGCACTGGCCCAATCACGCCAGATCGCGATGTATCTGTGCCGGGAGTTGACCGACCTCTCGCTACCCAAGATCGGCCAGGCCTTCGGCCGCGACCACACCACGGTGATGTACGCCCAGAAGAAGATTCTCAACGAAATGGCCTACCGCAGGGAGATCTTCGATCACGTCAAGGAGCTCACCACCCGCATCCGCCAGCGGTCCCGGCGCTGAGCGGCAACCCCGCACCCCCGTTTCCGGGAAAAACTTTAGACACCTCAGCCCCACCCGTCCCATCCCCGAGTTGTTCATACCCTGTGTACAAGCATGGGACGACAACCTTGCCGACCGGGAATGTCGGAGAACAACATCACGCTCTCCACAGCACGCCGACCGCGATTCTGTCGGGCATCCCCAACTGGCACACAGACCGGTACACCCACCAGCAGGCCGGTCTGCTGGTTATCCACACTCTGCACAGGCCCTATTACTAATACCGTTATCTCTTCGTTTGTCTCTCTTCAGAAGAAGATCCCTGGGGAAAACCCGGATGTGTCCGGTCTGGAGGAGGCGCGCGCCCGTCCTGTCGGGCATCGGCGAATAGCTTTCAAGATGACCATCGACGCTCTACGGTTGATCAACTGACGGCCCTTCCCGGCCGTCCGCCGGCTGGGGTACTGAAGGGACGAAATGAACGTGGCGACCACAACGGTTGGCTCCGACTTGAGGTTTCGCCTGGTCAGGGAAGACTTCGCCGAGGCTGTTGCCTGGGTCGCCCGGAGTCTGCCGACCAGGCCGCCGTCGAACCCTGTTCTGGCCGGTGTGTTGATCACCGGTTCCGAGGACGGCCTGACCGTCGCCGGTTTCGACTTCGATGTCTCTGCCGAGGTTCACCTTCCCGCCGAGATCTCCTCCCCCGGTCAGGTTTTGGTCTCCGGCCGCCTGCTTTCCGATATCACCCGGGCCCTACCCGCCAAACCCGTGGATGTCAGCGTCGAGGGCTCCCGCATGCTGCTGGCATGCGGGAGCGCCAAGTTCTCGCTGCCGGCGATGCCCGTCGAGGACTACCCGATGCTGCCGACGTTGCCGGAGGAGACCGGTGTGATTTCGGCCGATCTGTTCTCCGAGGCGGTCGGTCAGGTTGCCGTCGCCGCGGGCAAGGATGACACGCTGCCGATGCTGACCGGCATCCGAGTCGAGATTTCCGGGGAGAAAGTTGTTCTGGCGGCGACCGACCGATTTCGGCTGGCCGTCCGGGAGCTGAACTGGTCGGCCGCAACGCCAGGGGTTGAGGCAGCTGTGCTGGTGCCGGCGAAGACCCTGGCCGAGGCCGCCAAGTCGGTCAGCCCCGGATCGGATGTGCACCTGGCCCTCGGCGCCGGTCAGTCCGTCGGCGAGGAGCGGTTATTGGGCCTGCGCAGCGGTGGTCGCCGGAGCACCACGCGTTTGCTTGATACGGAGTTCCCGAAGTTCCGGCAGTTGCTGCCCGCCGAGCACACCGCCGTCGCAACCATGGGTGTCGCCGAGCTGATCGAGGCCATCAAACGTGTCGCGCTGGTCGCCGATCGCGGGGCGCAGGTGCGGATGGAGTTGTCCGATGGTGCCTTGCGTTTGTCGGCGGGAGCTGACGGGGTGGGAATGGCAGAGGAGGACCTACCGGTCGAATTCGCCGGCCAACCGTTGACGATCGCGTTCAACCCAAGCTATCTGACCGACGGTCTGGGTTCCCTGCACTCCGACCGGGTGACGTTCGGATTCACCACACCTAGCAAGCCCGCGGTGCTGCGACCCGCCGGGGACGGTGGCGGTCCGGACGGCCCGGGACCCTTTCCGGCTGTCGAGACCGATTATGTGTACCTGTTGATGCCGGTCCGGCTGCCTGGCTGACCGGAAATCTCCGTCGAGAAGGAAGTACATATGCAACTGGGTTTGGTGGGTCTGGGCAAGATGGGGTTCAACATGCGCCAGCGGCTTCGAGACGGCGGTCATGAGGTCATCGGATACGACCCGCGTCCGGAGGTGTCGGATGTGCCGAGCCTGGCGGGGCTCGCCGAGGCGCTGGCCGCTCCGCGGGTGGTGTGGGTGATGGTGCCCTCAGGGCCGGTTACTCAGCAGACGATCGCGTCGTTGGCCGATGTGCTCAGTCCGGGGGATGTGGTCGTGGACGGGGGAAACTCGCGCTACACCGAGGACGGACCGCATGCTGACATGCTGGGCGAGCGGGGTATCGGATTCGTGGATGCCGGCGTCTCCGGCGGTATCTGGGGACTGACTGAGGGATACGGCCTGATGGTCGGTGGTAGCGATGAGAATATCGCCAGGGTGATGCCGATTTTCGACACGCTGCGGCCGGCAGGGGATGCCGCCGACGGGTTCGTGCACGCCGGGCCGGTCGGGGCGGGCCACTACGCGAAGATGGTCCACAATGGCATCGAATACGGGCTCATGATGGCGTACGCCGAGGGTTATGAACTGTTGGCCGCCGAGCCGTTGATCGCCGACACCCAGGCCGTCATCCAGGCCTGGACGAACGGAACCGTGGTCCGCTCGTGGCTGCAGCAACTGCTGGCCAAAGCGCTCAAGGAGGACCCGAACTTCGCGGCTATCTCCGATTACACAGAAGACTCCGGCGAGGGTCGTTGGACCGTCGAAGAGGCCATTCATCACCGGGTCCCCACACCGGTCATCGCGGCATCGCTGTTCGCCCGGTTCGCGTCACGCCAGGAACAGTCCCCCACGATGAAGGCGGTGTCGGCGCTGCGCAATCAGTTCGGTGGCCACGCGGTCAAACGGATCCCGCTGTCCGGTTAACGATGTACGTCCGCCGTCTGGCTCTCCGCGATTTTCGGTCTTGGTCCCAGGTTGATCTGGAGCTGGCACCGGGTCGGACGGTCTTCGTCGGGGCAAACGGTTTCGGTAAGACCAATCTTGTTGAGGCGCTGTGGTACTGCGCCACTCTGGGATCGCACCGGGTGGCTACCGACGCACCGCTGATTCGTACCGGCGCGGACCGGGCCGTGGTCTCGACCATCGTGGTCAACGACGGTCGCGAACTGGCTGTCGATATCGAGATCGTGGCCGGCCGCGCCAATAAAGCACGGCTGAACCGATCATCGATCCGCACGACCCGGGAGGTCCTCGGAGCGGTCCGGGCAGTGTTATTCGCCCCGGAGGATCTGGCGCTGGTGCGGGGCGACCCCGGTGAACGTCGTCGATATCTTGACGAGCTTGCGACTTTGCGGCGACCGCGAATCGCCGGTGTGCGAGCCGACTACGACAAGGTTCTCAGACAACGCACGGCCCTGCTGAAGTCCGCATCCGGGTCGCGGGTCAGGTCTGACGCGGGGATGCTCGAAACCCTCGATGTCTGGGATGGCCATCTTGCCGCACACGGCGCGCAGTTGATGGCGGCCCGGTTGGAGTTGGTCAACGAACTGGCCCCCGAGGTGGAGAAGGCGTACCAGCTGTTGGCGCCGGCCTCGAGGCCTGCGGGGATCGTCTATCGGAGCGCTGTGGAGGACACCAGCGTGGCCGTTGAGGATCTCGAAGAAGCGCTACTGGCGGCACTGGCGCGACGGCGCCCGGCTGAACTCGAGCGGGGTGTCTGTTTGGTCGGACCGCATCGCGATGATCTGGAATTGCGGTTAGGCGATCAGCCGGCAAAGGGTTTTGCCAGCCACGGCGAATCATGGTCATTTGCCCTCGCGCTGCGGTTGGCCTCCTATGAACTCCTGCGCGGTGACGGCGGGGAACCGGTGTTGATCCTCGATGACGTTTTCGCCGAACTGGACAGTTCGCGCCGCCGGGCGTTGGCGGCGGTGGCAGCCGGCGCGGAGCAGGTGTTGGTCACGGCGGCGGTTGAGGACGATATCCCGGCCGACTGGGACGCGACCCGTATCGGTGTGACACTGCTGGACGATGACGCCGGCCGGGTGTCGGCGGTGGTCAGACCGTGACGGACTCCGACGACCCCACTCCCCCGGATCATCTCGCCGGTCTCGCCGGAATGGACCTCGTCCGGCGAGCACTGGAGGAGGCACGTTCCACCGCCCGGGGACAGGGTAAGGATGTGGGTCAGGGTCGCCGGGCCGCATCGGCACGCCGAGCGGCCAGGCCGGCCGCCCGCCGCCGCTGGTCCGGTCCTGGGCCAGATCAGCGGGATCCGCAACCCCTGGGCCGGGTCGCGCGGGAGTTGGCCAGGACCCGGGGCTGGTCGCCGCGGGTCGCCGAGGGTTCGGTCTTCGCTCAGTGGTCCGAGGTGGTCGGAGAGCAGATCGCCGAACATGCTCGGCCGACCGGTTTACGTGAAGGGGTGCTTGCCGTGACTGCCGAGTCCACCGCCTGGGCAACCCAACTGCGGCTGGTTCAGGCACAACTACTGGCCAAAATCGCCGCAGCGGTCGGTGACGGTGTTGTCACCTCGTTGCGGATCACCGGGCCGACGGCCCCGTCGTGGCGTAGGGGCCCCCGGCACATCTCCGGTCGTGGTCCCCGCGATACCTACGGCTGAGCACCACCCGGTGCGTTATCAGCGGACCAGCGGATGACCTTCCGATACCCATCCGCGGGTACCGGCGCCGAGCTCGTAGATGGTTCCGATACCGGCATCGCGCATCGCGGCCACCGCCGGCTGAGAGCGATTGCCGCTACGGCAGTAGACCGCATAGGTTCCGGCCGGGTCCAACGCCGCGATCCGGGTCGGGAAGTCCGGGGTCCGGATCGGTATGTTCACCGCACCTGGGATGTGGCCCGCGGCGAACTCCTCCGGCGTGCGCACATCGATCACCTGAACGTCCGGAGATCCGGTCAGCGCCGCGAACTCGGCCACACCTACCCGCATCGGATGCGCCTGCCCCGCCTCGGCGCTGGCCGTGGTGACGACAGGTCCCGACGAGCATCCCGCCACGGCGCCGGAGAGCACCAACGCCCCAACGCAGAGGCTGAGCGCGATATGACTCGGCACCGATTCCGTAGCCCTTCTCATACCCCTGAGGGTATATCACTCGCGGTGGGCGCTGGGTCGGGTGGGTCATTAATAGAGTTGTCTCAGTGCCATCAAGCCGCCATCAAGCCGCCATCAAGCCGC
>Ga0180434_10004347_pt1 | contig 17309 bp, 16 predicted proteins | sample SS_ome_7_FD_132453 | JGI IMG/M metagenome (GOLD analysis project Ga0180434, IMG submission 132453) | Hypersaline lake sediment archaeal communities from the Salton Sea, California, USA - SS_1_D_2 metaG | ecosystem: Environmental > Aquatic > Non-marine Saline and Alkaline > Hypersaline >...
CAGGCGGGAACACGGCAGGTGGGGCCTACATCGTGTTTCTCGCCTGTAGACAGGGTGATCTGCTTCTGGCCCACCGCAGACATGCGGCACATGTTGTAGAACATGCTGCCGAACTGTCCTTCGTCGGGAAAGATCTGGTCCTGCATGGGGAGGAAGGCACCGGCCGAGTCGGCGATGTACACACAGTTGAGCCCGCAGTTCTCGGCGATCGCCTGGGCACGGAGATGCTTCTTCAACGTGATCGGGAAGTAGGCGCCCGCCTTTACTCGGCTGTCGTTGCCGATGATCATGGTCCAGTTGCCGTGTATCCTTCCGATTCCCGTGACCACCCCGCCGCCGATCACATCCGGCACGTTCGGGTAGTCCATCCCGAACCCGGCGAGAGTCCCCAACTCCAGAAACGCGGTTCCCGGGTCGATCAGCTTCGCGATGAGATCCCGTACGAGTTGTTTGTTCTGTTTGGCCAGCTTTTCGATCGCCTTTTCCCCGCCGGGGAACATGGCCTCCTGCATTCGATCCGCCAGTTTCTGTTCTTCGGCCAGCCAATGGTCCCTGTTCGCCGCATTCAATGGGGTGGTTTCCTCCATGATTCCGAGCCTTTTCTGACAGAGGTTATAAAATGACTAAATGTTCTGTAATTGTGAAATTATACCTATGGTGAAGGTTAGATGTCAAGAAATATTTTGTTGTCATCTAAATTGGGCGTGGTTGCACAGACGAGGGGGAGGGGAGGCTGCGAAGCAGACGTGATTCTGGGGTGCCGGACGGTGTTGCAGGGGCTGGTTCTTCAGGCTTCCAATGCTGTTCGAAGCGGTCTCTGTCTTGATTTTGCTGCCTTACCTCGCCGAAGCCTCTCCACGCAGGCCGGGCAGGTCCATCGGTCGCCGTCTTTCTTCCAGCCGCACAACTTGGCGAGGTCCTTCAAAAGGATGAGATCCACATGTTCCATCTTCCTGTTGCAGTTCCGCCGGTCGCACTGGATATAGCAGTATTTTCCTGCAGTGGTGATCAAACTCATGACACCTCCATATGAGAATCCCATAGAATGGTGTTTAATTGTAAGCGCGGCGTGATGTGAATCCTCTTCTTCTTTCTTACTAGAAATTCATGATGAATTGCAACTTATTGTTTTGGATTCCATACCAGGCCCAATCGATTCAATTTCCTCGAAAGGGTCCTGCGGGAGACGCCCAATGCCTCTGCCGCCAGGGTCTTGTTTCCCTGGCACTGATCGAGTGCCTTGCGGATGACCGCCCTTTCCGCATCCTCCATGTTGTCCGACAGGCGGAGTTCCTCTGCCGCCTTTTCCTTTCCTTTCGGTTCGGCAGGGTGTATCGGTTCCGCCGTTTCGAAGGAATCACCCGGAATGAACTCGATGCGCCCGACCACGAGGTATCGCTGAATCGCGTTCTGCAGTTCACGCACGTTGCCCGGCCACTCGTAACTCATCAACGTCTCGATCACGTGGCCCGGGATTCGCGGCATCTTCTTGTCGTCGGTCTGAAGCTTCAGGAAGTGTTCAAGGAGAAGGGGGATGTCTTCCTTTCTCTTTCGCAGGGGCGGGATCTGGATCGGGATCACGTGGAGCCTGTAGAAGAAGTCCTCCCGAATGACCCCCTTCTTGACTTCCTTCCATGCATTGCGGTTGGTTGCGGCGATGATGCGAAAATCGGAATGCCAGGTCCGGTTGTCTCCGACGGGCGTATACCCTCCTCCCTCGATGGCTCGGAGCAGCTTTGCCTGAAGCGCCAGGCTCAAGTCTGCGAGTTCATCGAGAAACAGCGTTCCCCCGTTCGCGATATCCAGGTAGCCCTTCTTGTCGGCGTGGGCACCTGTAAAGGCGCCTTTCTTGTGCCCGAAGAACTCGCTCTCGAGCAGGTTCTCCGGTATGGCCGCGCAATTTACCGGTACGAACGCATTGCCGGCCCGGTTGCTCATGTCGTGGACGGCCCTTGCGACCAGCTCCTTGCCCGTGCCCGACTCTCCGTAGATGAACACGCTTGCACTCGTCGCAGCTGCATTCGATACGAGTTCATAGACGTCCTGCATGGCAGCGCTCTTCCCCACGATATTGCCCAGGCGATAGCGGTCCTTCAGGGAGGAGCGCAGACTCACGTTCTCTCTTCTCAGGTGCTCCTTTTCTTCCTGCATCGACATCTCTCGGTGCCGGTCCTCTGTTGTGTCCCTCACCGTAACAAAGACCGTAGGCTGGTGTTGCCACCGAATGAGGGTCGCCTGGCCCTCGACCCAGATCTCACGCCCGTCCCTGGTCAGGCAGCAGGTCTCGATCGGCTTGTCCCTGGACATCCCTCGTTCCAGGCCTTCGAAGGTCTGTCGGAAATAGGTCTCGTAGCCTTTTGAGAAGAGGTGGTCGATATCCTTGTCGAGGATCTGATACTTGTCCCGAATGCCGAAGATGCTCACAAAGGCGTCGTTTGCGAAGAGGATCTTCGAGTTCTGGTACAGCATGGCGCCTATGGGAATTCTCTCCGCGAGCATTCTATAAAGGACCTCGCTGTCGTGCAGGGCGTCCTCCGTCTCCCTGAGTTGGCTCAGGTCCGTGCCCATGCCCACGATGAAGGGGGTCCCCTCGATGATGGCGCTGATCCCGGTCCAGAAATACGGGATGGTTCTCCCGTCCTTGGTTTCGACATGTGCCTCTGTACAGCCCTCGCCCGTATCGAAGATGTGCCGGATCGTTGATTTGATCCGCTGCCAGTTCTCTCCGCGAAACAGATCGTGAATCGATACGGACCTGAACTCTTCTCTCGAATAGCCCGTCACCTTCTCGAAGTTCTGGTTCCATCTCAGAAACTTCAGGGAAGGGTCAAACAGATAGAAGACACCCGGCAGGCTCCTGATCAGCATTTCGAGGAAGGTGTTCGAAAACCAGTCCGTATCACGAAGATTGGTGGGAATCTCCGGCCCCTGGGTGAGATCGTCTTCGGGTGGAACGGTGAGGTGCTTCGCCTTACTTTCCTGGGTCATGGTGGGCTCCTCTTCTTGTCTCCCAGACATCGCCGTAGGGTCGATCTAAATCCGGGGTGCAGGGGCGGCCTGGACAGGAGTGTCCTTATTGCCCCATACATGGACACTCCTGACATAGAATCCTGTCAATGTCAACTCAGGCCAAAGCTTGACGAACCCAATAGAAATAGGCCCTTACGGGTCATGTCCATGTGGGTGTCCAGAGGACGGGCAACTGTGACCTCAAGAGGCCGCCCGGTGGTCTTCTCTGAAAATATAGAATAATTACAGAGTCTTATGTGAATTGACCTTCGTCTGCAATGCTCCTTCAGGACACATGTGTCCCACATTCCTGAGGAGAGGAAATCGGGGATCCTGACCCTCACTAGAATTTATCTATTAAAATCAGTAATTTACGAAATTGTATCGGCTTGGCATCCTTCTTGCCTTACTGTTCGCCAAGCGTCGGTTCAACCAGCGTTACCACGGACCAGCTCTCAGATATCCGATCCAATTCCACACAATAGCAAGAGAGGAGAAAGGAGGCGGTGCAGATGGCGACATGCAAGGAATGCAAATGTTTCTTCGAAACAGAGGGTACCCGGGACAGGGGGGACTGCGTCCACAGGGTGGTCGACCCGAGGCAGGCCTACTACAAGGCCAGGCCGGTGAGTGCGGACCAGGACGCCGCGAGTTGTGAGTCGTTCCAGAAGAAGTAGACGAACAGAACAACCCACGCAATTAGGAGGGGCCCTTATGGCAACACCCGTAGACCAAGACATCCTGGAACTCGAGAAGAAACAGGAGTGGTGGTGGGCAGCGGAGAAGAAGCGCAGCAAGAGGCTCGACTATCTGAGAAAGGCACTCTGGAAGAAGGGCGCCATCGGCGGCAACTACAACCCGGGCATCAAAATCGATGTGGAGTTCGCCGATCTCCTGACGCAAGGATACTTCGATGATGAGGCCAGGCACGACGAGCAGATGATGAGAAAGGCAAAGGCCCTGGCGCACGTGATGGACAACATTTCGATCTTCATCACGGACCAGGCGCAGCTGGTGGGCTACGTGGGAAGCGGGCCCCACAAGATCATGTGGCGCGTCGACGCCGCGACCATGATGAGTGAGGAGGTGTACAACGAGCCCGGGGTCCATGACGAGCCAGAGGAAGAGGCGCTGAAGAAGGTGGCAGAGCTCATGACGAAGTGGGGCGGGGAGGCGGCCGTGGACAAGCTTTCGCGCCTGCTCGATCCCGAGGATACGGTGAAGTTCATGAGCGGCGCCATCGGCTGGGGCACACCTTCCTCCGGGGCCGTGACGTACTCGACCAAGGACTACGAGTACATCATGACCGGCAAGCGGGGTTTCGAGGACGTTATCGCCGAAATCGACGCGAACCTCGATGAGGCGGAGGAGAAGACCACCGGAATCCCGGGGCCGGGCATCCTCCCCATGTACAAGAAGATTCAGAACTGGGACGCCATGAAGGTCATCCTTGCGGCGGCCATCCGCTTTGCCAACCGGTATGCCCGGCTGGCCCGTATCGTGGCCGAGAATTTCGAGAGCGATCCGACCCGCAAGGAGGAGCTGCTCCGTGTGGCCGAGACGTGTGAGCGGGTTCCCGCCAAGACGCCGAGGACCCTTCAGGAATCGCTCCAATTCGACCACTTCATCCAGGTCATCAGCCGGCTGGAGGCGAACGAAGGGGCCTGGCCGGCACGGCCGGACTATTACCACGGCCCATACTACGACAAGGACGTGAATATCGATAAATCGATTACAAAGGAAGAGGCCCTGGACCTGGTCGGGGAGTTCCTGATCCGGACCCACGAAGTCGGCCTGTTCCTCCCCAGGTGGACCCGGGAGGGCGTGCAGGGAATCACCGGCACATGGGTATGGACGATCGGCGGGGTGAAGCCGGACGGCTCGGATGCCTGCAACGACATGACGATCGCGCTCCTGCAGGCGGCAAGGCTCGTTCGTGTTTCGAATCCCACCTTCGGCTTCCGCTGGCATCCCAAGGTGACCGACGAGGTGATGCGCGAGTGCTTCGAGTGTATCCGTCACGGGTTGGGATACCCCTCCATGCGGAACGACCCGGTCCTCGTGCAGAACACCACCCATTGGTACGGGCATCCCGTGGAGGAGGCGAGGCTGTGGGTGCATCAGGCCTGCATGTCCCCCTGTCCGCCCACCAAGCACGGGAACCAGCCCTTCCGCATGGCCTCTGCCACGGCCAACTGTGCGAAGATCGTGGAGTACGCCCTGCACGACGGGTACGACCACGTGGTGGGCATGCAGATGGGGCCCAAGACCGGTGATGCGCGGAAGTACACCGACTTCGAGCAGCTTTTCGAAGCTTGGGTCAGTCAGATGGAATGGCTCTTCAGCCTTCTGGTCCGGACGTCCAACTTCGGCCGGTATATGGACCCGGAGTTGTTCGGCCGTCCGTTCCTGTCTTCCATCTGCGAGCGTTCGGTGGAATCCGGACTCGACATCGTCAGCCCTGAGGGAGAGCGGGGCAACGCCTGGGTGACCGGCTTTACCTGGGTGGAGAACGCGGACAGCCTGGCAGCCGTCAAGAAGCTGATCTTCGATGAAAAGAAGTACACGATGGAACAGCTCATTGATGCGCTGGAGACCAACTGGGAAGGCTGCGAGGAGATGCGGCTCGAGTTCGTCAAGAACGCACCCAAGTGGGGCAACGACGAAGACTATGTGGACGACATCATGGTTCGTTGCCTCCGTGAGACGGCCCGTTTTGCAAAAGTCCTCAAGTGCACGAGCGGGAACAACTGGCCGCTCCTTCCGGAAAACGTGAGCGGGAACATCCACTATGCGAACATCGTCAATGCCCTTCCGAACGGCCGGAGGCTGGGGGACGCCCTGTACGACGGCGGGATCTCACCGGGGCCGGGCCTGGACAAGAAGGGGCCCACCGCGGTGCTCAAGTCCTGTGCCAAGATCGACCACGTCACCGACGGTCGTGCCTTCCTCCTGAACCAGCGCCTCTCTCCGAGCCAGCTCGAAGGGGAGAAGGGCTATCAGCTCTGGAAGGCCTACATGAAGACCTGGGCCGAGCTTGGGCTCGACCACGTGCAGTTCAACATGGTCTCGGATCAGACCCTGCGGGCTGCGCAGCAGGATCCGGAGAAGTATCAGGAGGTGATCGTGCGGGTCGCGGGCTACAGCGCCCACTTCGTGGACATCAGCCGCAAGACCCAGGACAACATCATCCAGAGAACCGTTCAAGGAATCGGCTAACCTGAAGGATTGGGGTTAGCAAGAACACAAGATAGGGGCAAGCAGGAAGTATTTACCTGCTTGCCCCTATCTACTTCCCTCCAAAAAAACCCTTGACAGATTCCGTCTGTCGTTCCACCATTCAACGACACATCGCCGAATCTGACCCCCCCAATGCCCCCCCCCCAAGGGAATCAAGAGGAGATACCGCATGGCCTTTCGCATTCGATGGCTGGGTACGGCCTGCTTCGAAATCAACCTGGACGACCGGAAGACGATCGTGATCGATCCCTTTCTGGACGATTCGGTGGGCGCACCGATCCGGTCGGATCAAATCGAGGGATGCGACTCGATCCTGCTCACCCACGGGCATTACGACACGTTCTGGATGTGGGCAAACTGGCCGAACGCTTCCGGCCCTCCATCTATTGCAGCCAAGAGGTCGCGAATGCCTTGATCGAACATCAGGGCATCGGTCCGGAACGTTTCACCTCGATTAACGTGGGCGACACCATAGACAGCGACGGACTTCGGGTCGAGGTGGTCCGGGGTGTACACGTGGATTTTATCGCTGAGTATCAGCGGCTTACCGGTAAGGAGATCACCGGCGAAACCGGCGGTGACTTTTCGAAGATGCTGCGAACAGGCCTGGAGGCATTCCTGGGGCCGATCAGCCCGCCCGAACAATTGGAGGAATGGATGCTCAAGTACCCGGCCGGAGAGCAGCTGAATTTTGTCATAGACACCGGAGACGACAGAAGGATCTATATGGCCGGATCCTATCCGGACCCCAGCCTGATCGAGGTGGCCCGGAACGCCCGGCCCTTCATGACGCTGCTGCAGGTGATTCCCGGCAGGACCCTCGATGGGATGGAAGAGCGGGTGGTGCAATTCGGTTTGGCGTCCGGTGCGCAGATCATCGTTCCCCAGCACCACGATCCTCTGATGAGAGGGGCCAGCCCAACGGACTTGGGCAGGCTGCGATCCCTGTTCGACGGACATGAGGTGGAGTTCCAGGAATTCATCCCGGGCCGCTGGTATACCTATCTGTAGGGCGCGTGACAGAAGAGCAGCACTTCTTTCGCCCGAACGAGCAACCCCCTCTCCACCTGCGGCAAGGCGTGTGTTTCGTCCGTTTCCGGAAGGAATCCGTCCAGGCTCGCCTTTCCTCCGGATCTCTTCGACCTCGTTATAGAGCGCTCCGGGCACAGATGCAGTTTTCTTGGGACCGGAACAGGCCGGGAAAGAATGAGGACAGGAGATCGGGGAGACGCGGAAAACCCCCTAAACAGGAACGCTTATTCCCGCGGACACATGAACCCACGGGGGGTGGAGCATGGCGACAAGGAAGAAAATGCGCTTGGTCTTCTCCAAGGCAGGCCTGGACCGTCACGACCGGAGCGTGAAGGTGCGCGCCGCCCTCCTTGGGAAAGCGGGATTTGAAGTTACGTGCCGCGGTCTATACAATACTCCGAATATGGTAGTATTCTGTAATTGGGGTCAGGTCTCAAATTTCAAGTTTTCGGCTTGCATAACTTGAAATTTGAGACCTGACCCCTATTGATTGATTTTTTCAACCACATGGAGTGAAAGGAGGAAGGAAGGATGGCTGGTATTTGTTCCTACGGTGGATACGTGCCGCGGTATCGTCTGAATCGCGGTATCATTTTCGGGGCCATGGGCTGGATGAATGCGGCGAACATCGCCAATGCCCGGGGTGAGAAGGCGGTGGCCAACCATGATGAGGACAGCATCACCATGGCCGTAGCGGCCGGTATCGATGCCCTGAAGGGAACCGATCCGTCGCAGGTGGGGGGGGTGTATTTTGCCTCGTCTACACTGCCGTACAAGGAGCGGCTGAATGCGGGCATCGTGAGCTGTGCGCTCGGCATGGAAGATCAGGTGCGGGCCGCCGATTTCACCGGTGGACTCAAGGCGGGCACCACGGCATTGCTCGCGGCCCTGGAGGGCGTGGAGAGCAAGCGTGTCAACAGCCTGCTCGTGACCTCGGCGGACTGTCGCCTCGGCAAGCCCGCTTCCCCGCAGGAGATGATCTTCGGGGATGCGGCCGCTGCCGTGCTCGTCGGCAACGAGAACGTGATCGCGGAGTTGAAGGATTCCTATTCCGTGACCTACGATTTCGGGGACCACTTCCGCGGCGCTCAGTCGACGTTCGACAACCAATGGGAAGACCGGTGGATTCGTGACCTCGGGATCGATCAGTTCATCCCCGAGGTGGTGAAGGGGCTGCTCGAGAAGACCGGACTTCAGATGGCCGACTTCGCCAAGGTGATCTATCCGGTTCACTATCCGGCGGCCCGCAAGAAGTTGAACAAGGTGTTGGGCATCGCTCCGGAGGCGGAACAGACCAATCTCCAGGCGGAGGTGGGCGAGTCCGGCGTAGCCCATTCACTGGTGATGCTCGTGCATGCGCTTGAAGACGCGAAGCCGGGAGACAAGATCCTTGTGGTGAGCTACGGCAGCGGCTGCGACGCCCTTTGTTTCGAGGTCACCGAAGAGATCGAGAAGATGCGGGACGGAAGGGGCATAGGCGCGGCCCTGGCCAAAAGGGCGGACCTGGATAACTACACGAAGTACCTGGTGTGGAGGAATATCCTGCCGGCCGACTACGGCAAGCGGGGCGATGAGGACGCATGGACGCGGTTTTCCGCCATGTGGCGGGTCCGAAAGATGCTGTTCGGTCTTTACGGCGGCAAGTGCACCAAGTGCGGAACCGCCCAGCTTCCTGCCCAGGACATCTGTGTGAACCCGGAGTGTGAAGCCGTGGGCACCCAGGAACCCTACCGGTTCTCGGACAAGATGGGGCACATCGCGAGTTTCACGGGCGACAATCTGGCCGCGTCTCTCGATCCGCCGGCCATCTACGGTCAGGTGGAGTTCGAAGGGGGCGGAAAATACATGTTCGATTTCACGGACTGCGTGCTGGACGAGTTGACCCCGGGCATGAAGGTGGCCGTGAGTTTCCGAAGAAAATACTATGACGAGAAGCGGGATATTTCCGGGTATTTCTGGAAGGCCGTTCCGGTCAAGGAGGTGAAATAAGATGGCTGACGGAATCAGAGACAAGGTTGCCGTTCTGGGCATGGGCTGTACGCGATTCGGCGAGCGATGGGAATCGAGCGCATACAACCTGATGGTCGAAGCATTCGTGGATTGTCTGGCGGACGCCGGTATCGAGAAGAAGGAGATCGAGGCGGCGTACCTGGGTACGCATTTCGATGAGGTGAATGTCTCCAAGGGCGCCACGCCCCTTTCGATGACCCTGCGACTGCCCTTTATCCCTGTGACGCGGTGCGAGAACTTCTGTGCCACGGCGACCGAGGCCTTTCGTGCGGCCTGTTATTCGGTTGCAGCCGGTGTGTACGACATCGTCCTGGCCCTGGGTGTAGAGAAACTCAAAGACACCGGTTACGGCGGCCTGCCGAATATCGGTTCTGTCGACGGCTTCATGCTGGGTGCCAACGGTACGGCGCCGGGCCTGTTCGCTCAGCTGGCGACGGCCTACAACAGGAAGTGGGGCACACCCATGGAGACGATCAAGGATGCCATCGCCCACGTGTCGGCCAAGAGCCATGCCAACGGCGCGATGAACCCCAAGGCCCACCTGCGCCGTGCCATCTCCGAAGAGCAGATCAAGGCGGCGCCGATGATTGCCTATCCGCTGGGTCTGTTCGACTGCTGCGGTGTGAGCGATGGTGCAGCCGCTGCGATCGTGACCACACCGGAGATCGCCAAGAGCCTGAAGCCGAACCAGGACCTCATAAAGGTCAAGTCACTCCAGGTATCGGTCAGTTCGGGAGAAGAGGCTCAGTACACTGCGTGGGACGGCGCCCATTTCATGACCACCCGTGTCGCGGCCACCAAGGCCTACGAAGAGGCGGGTATCAAGGACCCGAGGAACGAGATTTCCATGATGGAGGTTCACGACTGTTTCTCCATCACGGAGCTGGTCACCATGGAAGATCTTCACATCTCCCCCAAGGGTGGCGCATGTGACGATGTCCTGAACGGATTCTACGACCTGAACGGCCAGGTGCCCTGCCAGGTGGACGGCGGCCTCAAGTGCTTCGGACATCCGATCGGGGCCTCCGGCCTGCGGATGCTCTACGCCATGTATGAGCAGTTGCTGGACCGGGTGCCGGATGAACGGAAGGTGAAGAACGCGCGCATGGGGCTTACCCACAATCTGGGTGGTGTTCCGTCCTGGAACGTCTGCGGGCTTGCGATCATCGGTAAGGATTAGCGTCTTATTGGGGTCGGTGAAATCGGGGACAGCCACCGATCTCTGAAGCATAGGGCAAGCAGGAGTTTTGGAGATCGGTGGCTGTCCCCGATCTCGCCCCGATCCCTCAGCGATTTTCGCGAAAGAGGGAGAAGACGATGGATCTCAGAGATGTGGTCGTCGTCAGCGCTGTTCGTACGCCTATGGGCGGTTTCGGTGGAAGCCTGCGAGACATGCCTGTCTACGAGATCGGCAAGCAGGCCGTGAGCGAAGCCGTTCGGCGGGCAGATGTCCCGGCCGACGAAATCGACGAAGTGCTCTACGGCAACACCCGCCAGGCAGGCAACGGGCCGAATCCGGGAAGAACGGCCGCCCTGTTAGCCGGGATTCCTACCTCTGTGCACGCCTCCACGGTCAACAATGCCTGCCCCTCCTCGATGAAGGCAACTATCATCGCGGCTCAAATGATGTGTCTCGAAGAGGCGAAGATCATGCTCGTGGGAGGGATGGAGAGCATGAGTACGATTCCCTATCTCCTGAAGGGGACCCGGTGGGAGGGCTTCCGGATGGGGGACAAGGTCCTCGAGGACGGCTGGGGCGATTCCGTGGACCCTGTCGTCGGCTATGGGATGGGGATCACCGCAGAGAATCTGGTCGAAAAGTATGGGATCGGCAGGGAAGAGATGGACATTTTCGCGGTCTCCAGCCACCAGAAGGCGGCTCGGGCCCAGGACAGCGGATGGTTTGACGAAGAGATTACGCCCGTCGAGGTTCCGGCCAGGGGAAAGAAGCCGGGGTTCCTGTTCGAAAAGGATGAGTCGATCCGGCGGGACACGAGCGTGGAGAGACTCGGCAAGCTGCGGGCGGCCTTCAAGAAGGAGGGTTCGGTTACGGCCGGGAACGCCTGCGGCATGACCGATGGTGCCTGCGCCATGGTGATGATGACCCGGGAGCAGGCAGGGAGTCGGGGGCTGCGCCCTCTGTTTTCGCTCGTGGCCCACGCCTCTGTTGCCGTGGACAATGCGGTCATGGGGGAGGGGCCCGGAGAGGCGATTCCTGCGGCCCTGAAGAAAGCAGGGTTGACCCTGGCGGACATGGATCTGATCGATGTGAACGAAGCGTTTTCCGCGCAAGTCCTGGCCAATGAACGAGTGCTTGGCTGGGACCGGGACAAGGTCAATGTTCACGGAGGCGCGATCGCCCTGGGCCACCCCACGGGATGCAGTGGCGCCCGCATCGTCGTTACCCTGTATCACGCCCTCAAGCGTGTTGACGGTGAATTGGGAGTCGCGTCGATCTGTGGGGGCGGGGGTGTGAGCTGCGCCGTCATCATGCGACGCGAGACCTGAGCGTGATGCCCCGTTGGACGTGGGGCACCAAACCACCTGGCTGAAAGGGAACACCACATGGGTTATCTGGACGGCAAAGTAGCGGTCGTTACGGGTGCAGGACGTGGCATCGGGCGTGAGATCGCCCTGATGATGGCCAAAGAGGGGGCCAAGGTGGTTGTAAACGACCTGGGCGCTACCGACCGAGGCGAAGGAGAAGACACAAGTGTGGCGGCCGACGTGATCAACGAGATCAAGGCCGGCGGCGGCGAGGCGGTGAGCAACCCGGACTCGGTTGCGTCCTGGGACGGGGCACACCGAATTGTGCAGACCGCGCTCGACCACTTCGGCAAGATCGACATCGTTGTGAACAACGCGGGGATTGCGCGGGACCGGATGGTGTTCAAGATGAGCGAGGAGGAATGGGACGCCGTCGTCGGGGTGCACTTGAAGGGCACCTTTCACTGCATCCGCGCCGCGGCACCTCACATGAAGGAACAGAAGTCGGGGGTGTTCGTGAACTTCGCGTCCACTTCCGGGTTGATCGGAAACATCGGCCAGGCGAATTACGGCGCTGCCAAGATGGGTGTCGTTGCCTTGAGCAAGATCACGGCCATGGACATGAAGAAATACGGCGTGACCTCCAACTGCATCGCGCCCTTTGCCTGGACGCGGCTGACCGCCACGATTCCCACCGAGACAGAGGCACAGAAGAAGCGGGTCGAAAAGCTCAAGAAGATGAGCCCCGCAGACGTGGCCTCCCTGGCCGTGTTCCTGGCCGGCGACAAGGCCGCCAATATTTCCGGCCAGGTCTTCGGAGTGCGGGGCAAGGAAATCTATCTCTTTTCCCAGCCTCGTATCGTGCGCAGCATCCACAATTCCGATGGGTGGCAGGTCGAGGACCTTGCCGAGGTGCTGGAAGCCACAATGAAGAGCCACTTCGCTCCGCTGGACACCTCGCCCGAGTACATCGGCTGGGACCCTCTGGTGTAGGTTGCGCAATCGATATGAATTCCCAGATACTGAATGAGATTCGTTTCAGCTACCTGCACACCTACCGAGTGGCAGGCATGTCGGAACCCTGGTCCATGAAGATGGAGGCGACCCTCGCGCTGCTGAAAGAGCAGGGCATCGGTGCGATTCTGACCCTCACCGAAGACAACCTCTATGGCAAGGATTACTGGGCCGCGGGTTTTCTGAACCACCATGAACCGATCGAGGACTGTGAGCCTCCTTCCGCAGAGGGGATGGACCGGGCGATCGGATTCATAAACGCATGCCTGGAGGAAGGCTTCGGCGTGGCGGTTCACTGTCTTGAAGGGCGGGGCAGGACAGGGACCGTTCTGGCTGCGTGGTTGGGGCGCCAGGAGTCACTGAGCCCACAGGAGGCAATCAGGCGGGTGTACGACTTGCGGGAACACACGATCATCACGCCGACACAGCGTTGCTTCCTCGACCGGTACCTGAACGGCGGGAGAGGGTGAAAAGCGCGGAAACCGCAACGTCCGGTCGATTATGCTGAGTTTCATTTTTGCTTCGGACAGGGAGAGGGTCTTCATCGGATCCGTCTCTACATCAGCGTTGTGGTACAACTTGAACCCCTGCTGCCCAGTGCCTGCATTCCACCTCTCCAGTTGGGTCAAGAGTTCCAGGGTAGCTTGTTTCGTTTGGGCGCCCGCGGTACGGAGGCTTATGACCTCCATCCATCTCATCCAAGAGAGGAGAGTGCATTCGCGTGGATCGAAACGAATTCTTCAGGCAGGCGACTGTTCGGATCTGTGGGAGCCTGGATATTTAAAAGGCCTTGAGGCTCTGTTTCGAGTACCTGGAGGAGTTCCTCCCCCTCAGGGCGATGCATCTCAGGCTGTACGATCCGGACCGGCCGGTATACGGAAGAACATGCCCGACTCTTGCTTCTGCTGCACGAACCCTTCGCCATTGCCATGCCTTTACCGTTGACTCCTTGATTCGAAGGATCTGACTCACCTCGCGCGTGGAGAAGCCCCCAAAGTCTCGCAGACTCATGACAACTTCATAGATGTAGGGCATGGAAGCAACACCCCTGCGGATATGACGACGGAGTTCTTCGTTCGAGGCGCCCCTTTCCGGATTCTGTCCTCACCCTGATACTCCGTTGGAAGCAACCCTTCCTTCATGCCCGGGATTGTCGTGTCGAAATAGCCAATGTTGAGTTCATAAGGTGATTCGGATCCATTTTCTAGATCAGGGAATCAATCAGACGCGCCAAACTGGCGCACCACACGTCATTTTGGCGTGAAGGTCTACCCCACTAAAACACAAAGGAATTCAAGGAAATCCATAAGCCACTTCCGTCGTTCTGGCGTGTCGGCCAATCTTCCCCATTTTCCCTCACTAGGGCCTCTCCTCAACCCAACTCCCGTAACCCCCCAGTAATTGCAGGAGATTTCCAGGCCTCACGTTAGACACCCTTGCCCTGGCATGATTAGTGGAGTAGAGGGAGCGGCATAACCGCAACATATTGGCTCTTCGAGAAGGGCCGACTCCTTTTTCATAGAAACGGAAATTCAGATCTCGACGCTTTCTTGAAGTGCGACCTTTGTGATGGAGATCCTGAGTGTGTCAAGTCTTGCCCGTCCAAGGCTGTGGAGTTTGTTGAAGACACTGTCTCCACACGATCCCGGGAAAAGGCATTTACCGAAAAATTCAAGAAGGCCTTCGAGGAGGTGAAGTAGAATGTACGCATAGAAACAAACCGTTCTACGAGTGAACCTCACAAACGGCAATGTAATCCGACAAGCCCTGGACCCCAAATCGGCCGAAATGTACATCGGCGGCCGGGGCCTGGGTACAAAGCATTTCTATGACGAAGTGGATCCTAAAGGATTCCTCGCTATTCTGCTGGGGGGGGATGACGTGGTCGTCCCCGGGGAGGCCCGATTCCCTCTGATCTACTGCAACAAAGAGATCCCTCTGGGTTGACCCGTCCGATGGGACGGAAAGGCGAGAGAAAGGAAGATTTCCATGGAAAAGGGGAAGAAGGGAGTTTCCTTCAAGAGGCAGCTTGTCGTGGAAGACGGCCTGCCGCGCCTGTACATAACTGTTCCTGGCGAGGAAGGTCAACCGGCCGAGAGACCCGCCCCCTCGCGCGAGGCCTCGCGGGGCGCCAAGAGCCGACACCAGGGGGAATCGAAACACGAGCGTGCCATGTTCTTTGGGCATCATATCGGCAGGCTCCTGGTCCAGGACGAAGAGGCTAAAGAGGATTTCGCCACCCTGGATCGACAACTGGCTTCAACGAGAGTCGCCATCCGGAACAAACTCAAGAGCGCGCAGGCCTCGAAACGGATCGAACGGGGAGGGATGGTGGAAGATGAAGAGGAAAGACATCGCCGTTTCGTGGAGGAGCGGAACGCGGCACAGGAGGAGCTGTTCCGGGATCTGGTCCGACACCACGAAAGATTCGAGACGGGTATTGACGAGGAAGAACTATGGTCTCTTTTCGATTTGATGAAAAGAGAGGCTCGCCACGAGAAGGCCTGTTCTCTCGGGGGAGACCTCAAGGATGTCGTCGAGTGCAGTCTGCTCGCCATCTTGCGCCAAAAGGCCCTGGAGAGCGCATGGAAGACTCTTGAGGCGTATCTTGTCCGCTTTGAAATCCCTTTCCCGTCCTCCACCTCCATGGAGGTCCCCGATGACCCTGTTCGTAACGAGAAGGGCAAGGAGGAGTTCAAGGCATCGAAACGGAAGGATTTCCTGAGAATATCGGCAGACCTTATGGCCGATCTCATCCTCGGCAACGTTCCGTATTGGGTCTATTCCTATCCGGAAAAAGATACCTATCTGTGGAGCTTGACGGTGTTCCAGGCGATTGCCGCCGGAGTCGCGGCAGACAGGCTGATGACGTACCTCTCCACCTGGGAGGGGCACTCCGAGGAGATCCTCGACAAGATCCGCGAGAAGTTCGTGGACCGGATTCAGCAGGTTCGCCGGCAAGGAGAGGCTGCCGTGGAGATCCCCGAGGTCCTCTCGGTCGCGAGGGAGGTGCAGCGAATAAGCGGCGAGCAGATACCCGAGGAAATCTGGAAAGAGCTGTCTTCGAGACTAAAGGAACGAGAATGAAACACCTGCCGACAGCACGCAGGTCTGTCCCGGGTGCGCCAACGAGGGGCACGACGCGGATGCGTGCACAATAACAATGGTAGTAGCCAATCATAAAGGAGGTCCAAAATGGCAATTGAGACTGGTTCAGTTCACAGCCAAGTAGCCTTAGATGCCCACGGCATCACCAACACCAACCAAATCTTCTGGAATTTATGCACCCCGGCGCTGTACGAGCAGGCGATCCACCGCCACGAGGGGGTGATGGCCCACTTGGGTCCTCTGGCGGTGCGGACCGGCCAACACACCGGCCGTTCGCCCAACGATAAATTCACGGTGCGCGAGCCTTCCAGCGCCGATTACATCTGGTGGGGCAAAATCAACCGTCCGTTTGAGACGGACCGTTTTGAGAGACTGCACCGCCGGCTAGCCTCCTATGGAGATTCGACGCGATTACCCGCATGCAATTCGGTGGAAAAGTAGAGCCGTACGGAGTGTATTTTTTCAAATAGGTCGCGTCTTATTGTATCACTGCCTGTAAGACCAATAAGAGCTTCATCTTTCCCTCCAATCCCGGGCTTCCCAAAGATTTATTCAGCCCACCGGAATCTCCTCGTTAAAGGATCTGGAGAAAGTCTTCAGGCACAAGGTCCTCCGGATGCTCCTGGCCAGGGGCAGAATCACCCAGGAACTCATCCAGATGATGGGGGGATGGAGGCATTCAATGTTCAATGTTTACTGTGCCCCAGGATCTCTCCCGGGGAGAAAAGGGCCCTGTAGAATCTGGCCGCCTACCTGATCCGCTCCTCCTTCTCTCTGCAGAGGATGGAATGCCTTCGCGATCAGGCCAAGGTCGCCTACTGTTCCAAGGACCGGAACCAAAAGAAAACCTGCGATGCCCTGGAATGGATGGCCGGCATGGGAAGCCACGTCCCCGAAAGAGGACAGCAGTCTGTGCGCTACTACGGCGCTTATGCGAATTCCACCCGGGTCAGAGAGCGGAACCGGGAAGCTGACGAAGAGGTTCCAACCGTGTTGGAACCGAATCTCTGCTCAAGGGAAGTGATACGTTTTCGGTTCCGCATCGATCGGCCAGCTCATCTATCGTTTCGCAGAAATCAGAGGCAAAGAAAAAATACCGCTCGAGAAGCAGCATGTCCGACTCGATATTGAAGAATCCCAAGGCGATGCTTCCAAAGTTGAGTGATTTAGAAGCTAGCGGCATGGATAGGTTGCCTCCCCGTGTAGGGTCATCGGTTTACTTTTTGAAATATAGCCGCTCCGCGTTGTGGCGTGCGATGTTGAGACGCGCCTTTTCGCTCAAAGTCTCGAGCAGGGTGTTGTACCTGGCAATGGTTTTCCCGTGTGTGCTGAAGTGGCCGCAGAGGTCCGAACCGATCATGATGCGGTCGCAAAAATCTTCGCATAGACGTAAAAACCATTGCCAGGTA
>Ga0180434_10004348_pt1 | contig 17308 bp, 16 predicted proteins | sample SS_ome_7_FD_132453 | JGI IMG/M metagenome (GOLD analysis project Ga0180434, IMG submission 132453) | Hypersaline lake sediment archaeal communities from the Salton Sea, California, USA - SS_1_D_2 metaG | ecosystem: Environmental > Aquatic > Non-marine Saline and Alkaline > Hypersaline >...
AAATCCATGGCTTTGCCTGCCGTTGATCCAGGATTTGATTTAGAAGAAATGGTTCACACAATGATTTGTGCGGGACCCGTCGTCACTTGGCATGTCTTTTGGGAAAGTGCGTTTGCGCCCGGCGCGAAGTTTCCAGACCTCAATCGCAGCCTCTTTGGCTCGATGATTTTGTCTGTGATTTACCGATCCAAAGTTTCCTGCAACGACTTGCTCAATATTGTGAACCGAATGAAGGGTTTTGTGGATTCAAAGCTGGTAAACGAAAAAATGGGCGATCGCGTTGACGGCCTGCGCCAAATCTTTGAAACCATTTTAGGTAGGGCTAATCCTTGTGTTCATAGCGGTGGTCATCGTGACAACTACAAACCCGACTTTGAAACTCGAAACACGGCACTCTTGAAAACACTCAAAAAGGATTTGCGTGATTTTTCGTGCGCCATTCAGGGAGGCCTCTTTGAGCGGTGGAAAAAGGCTAATGGTCTTTTGGCTGGTGAATTGAGGGGAGGGCATGCGGAAGTAAGGGCCTTGTTGATGGCGGCCCGGGATGAGGTGACCACGAATCCAGAGTATGTGTATTTTTGGGCGGATAACATTCGCAATGATTTGGTAAGCGTCAGTGACATGCAATCCCCAGAAGAGTTTGGAGTAAGACTTATGGGCAAATTCAAAAAACAATTAGGGATTCATGACCGCAAAGACCCGCGGTGGGCCATTTTGCTCAAGGCCGCCTACCTGGCCCGCCGTGCCAACTATAAGAATCTTCTCGCAGACTATGCTGAAATAATCATTCACCAGATTGAACGGCACACGGGATTATTGATTGGCCCACTTATCCAAAACGACCCGGTACTGAACACCTTGTCGTTGGAAGACCCGCTGATCTGGCCTGAAATGGCATATGATTCTGAATCATCGGACGATGATAACAAAAACTTTCCGGAGACGTGGAAAATCTTGGACCACTTTTACAACCGGTGGGACGAGTGTGACGAGTCCAAAACCGATGAAACAGCTGCCGCGTGTCTTCTTAAAGGGTTGGAGCACCACGAACGTTATGCGCGTGAAGCTCAAGTCTTTGTCAAGGTGAGGCGGGGAAGCTGGGAATCAACGGCTCCATTGCCTCGTGATTTTGAATGGGACCTATTGACCATGTCTCCAGAAGAATGGATAGAGAAAAGAATCGATTGAAATAAATTTGTCTTCAACTCTGAAGCTTAGTCCCTTCCCCCTTTTCCCCCAAAAATAACGGTATCCTATATTCTTTGGCGATACGGCAATGGGTGTTTATTGTTTTACTCCTAGGGTTACTCTCGTGAACACGAATAACAATAGCGTTTTCCGTTGCATGCACAGGATGAGCGGTGCCAGAAAAATTCAGGCGAGATTTGTCTTTTGATTGATGTGGTGCCCAAATCACCTGACGCATGAGCTTCTTTCCAAGAGGTATTGAAAAAGGATCGTAGGTTGGTCAAGGCGTCTACAATCGACAACGGGTCAATGCGGTTTGCCCCTTCAGTCGCAATGCGGCAATTGATGCCGTCCATTCCGGTAATAAACGTCTCAAACAGCTGGGTTTTGGCGTTTACCCTTTGGCGGGCCAAGTCGTGCCGCCTCACCCTGGTTTCCCACCCCTTTTCATCAATTTCTCCAGTCAAGTACGCTAAACGCGCCAACCTTAATGTCTTGTCGCTAGCAAACGGACCACGAATGCGCTGAATGGTGTGGGCAAAGTGGTTGCGGAGAGTCCATGCTTGGGCAAGAACGGACAAACGTGTGTGCCGCCCTTGAAGGGTGCGAAAACGCTGGAGGGATTGGTAGTCCGCCTGGTTGATGCCCATCCGTTGTCTTGCAGCGTCACCCAAGGCCCCAGCATTTTGCATCAGCCATTGGGTCATGTGGGGGTTGTGTGTGCGCGCCGCGTTCAACACGCGCAGCGTGTTCCAGCAAAACGCCGTGTGGCATGCCGTGCACCACATGTGGGAGCAGCCTGAAATGCGGTGAATGGGCGCGGCACAGGAAGGACAGGGCTTGGAGTCCTTTTTCAAAAAAGCCACAGACGCCAAATCTTCTTCCTTGCACACATGGTCCTTGTCCTCGTACGCTTTTTTGGTCTGGCGGCACTTGGCACACACAAAGACTTCACACACACCGCACTGGGAGCGCTTGCCAATGAAGCCACGGCAGCCTTCGACGGGGCACCCCATCGTGGCACGCTCGACTTGGTCTTTGTCCTTGTCGTCGCCTTGATTGCCTCCATCCAGAAACGATCCGTCTTTTTGCTCCACCATTCGTCGCACACCCGACTCCAAGTCACGATGGAGAGCATAGGTTTCGCGGTGGGAGCGGTTTAGCTCCATGTCAATTTCACGAATCCGCTTGCGAAGTTGGCATTTTTCTACTAGAATGGCCTCTCGCCGGTCGGAGGAAGCCTTCCACCGCCTGTACATCCGAATCCAGGGCTGGGAGTCCGGCAGGGCATTGCGCTCCCGGTCCATCACCAGCCGTTGCATGTGGTCCCGAAAGGGTCCCGTCCAAAACGTCTTGGTGCACACGGCTTGCACAAAGGAATTCAACCAAGGCTCCTTGCACGCCATGCAATGGGCGGCGTCATAGGTGTCTTCGCTCAAGTACTTCATCACACACGCCTTGCAAGCCTTGAAATTGCAGGCGGCCAAGGGGCAGGTGACACACGGTCTCTTCACCTTGGTGTACGGTTCACAGCAAATGGGGCAATCTGCCTTGTCCTCCACAATTTTGCGTTTCTTGGTGGTCTCTTTCACCACCCGCGGTTCTTTTGCTTTACCAGGCGACTGTCGCCTCATTTTTTTGTCAGGGTTTTGTGCGTAACGCTTCAATGAAGAACGCGTCACACTCATTTTTTTATGGTTCAACATGATCAGGTGTCAGTGGTTTGAATGCAATCAAAATAACACTATCAACGTGTATTGTGTTCAATGACACACCAAGATGTCTCGACACATCTTTCTTGTCTCTGCCTTTACACCGAAAAATCATGTTGAGTGGAGCTTGCTTGATTGACGGAGACAAACCAAGCGACAGGTTCTTGGCCGTCACACCAAGCCGTCCACTGTTTGAGTTGCTCAAGGCTCAGCTTGGCCGACTGTTTCACTACGAGGGCGCACCCAAGCCGTACGAGGTGTACGTTGGCAAGGACGACAACACCTTGCTTTTCGTGTCAACCAACGACATTTGCGAAGAGTCGGCAGACCCTTGTCGCCTCTTGACAGCCATGGCCAGTGGAGCGATTGAAAGTGAAGACGTGGTGCTCAAGATTAACCCACCATCCATTCTGCCAGACATGCCCCCCATCTACCTCAAAGCGTGTGCCACATGTGAGCCCGATTACCCGGCTCTTATTGCTGTACAATCATTGTAATTTATTGACTATCCGAAAGCAAAGAAACAATGGGAAAATCAAGAGTGGTCTTTGTGTCTTGAGCATCCAAGGTAAACAGAACACACAGGGACACAACGTCATAGTCAAGGCGTTTCGCCAGGGCACCCACCTGCTCGGCACGTCGACCAGTGGCCAAAATGTCATCCACCAACAAGACACGTGAGCCAGACTCTAAAAGGTGTGGTGCCCATCCAACAGCAAAGTGGCCACCCGCCGAATCCCCCTCTGCCCATTCCACAGGGTAGGGCACCAGGTCGTCGTGGACGTGAGTGTGGTAGAGGAGAGACGGGTTGGGCTTGCGGAGCATGTAGGCCAAGCACGTCGTCAGCGGGACTGCCTTGGCTGACACGGCAACAATTGCGTCAATGCGTGTCTGAATGTCCATCGTCTTGAGGAGGGCTGAAAAAATGTACATGCAGGAAAAAAGGGTGGATGGGTTGGCAAAGAGTGAGTTGGTGTCGTAGTAGGTGCCGCCGCCGTAAGAAAAAGCACGCGATTTCAAGTCCTTGGACAAGTCATCCAACGACGTCACGTCCTTGAGGGCGGGCAAAAGAGTGGCCGCAAAGTAACGCCGTGCAATCTCAATGAGGTCCTCCTTGGACCCAAGGTTTGGAATGAGTGTGTCGGCAAAGGGCAAGGCTTCAGCAGGTGCTGAGGTTGTCAAGTGGAGAACAAACACCTTGGAAAACTTTTGCCTGAGGTAACGAATTTCGGCTTCACTCGACAAGTCAGACACCATAAACACAGTGGGGGACCGGGAGCGTTCCCAGGCCTTGCGGCACACAATCTTGACGTAGGCTGTCGCGTCCACCGACGTCAAATCCTTGTACCGTGTCTGGAGGGCGTCAACTTGGTCCTGGGAGTAGCCACCTGAAGCATAGCCTTGGCCGAGAACATTGGCAAGGGTCAGATGGCGGGTTTGGAACCCCCAGGCGCCAAGCCAAGGACGAAGGGTGTCCACGAGGGTGGCACGGCCCGACCCCGGGACCCCAAGGGTCACAATCACCGTCGAAACCTCAAACAGGGACTCCATCTGGACACGTTCTTCTTCTTCAGCCTGCACGAGGGAGTAGACCGTCAAGGGCTGCATGGACTGGTGCGAGTTGCTCTTTGGGGGCTTGACGGGCGAATCGCTACGTGACTGGCTGGACGAATGGTCAGGCGACGAATAGCTACGCAACGAATGGTCGGGCGACACATCTTGTGTTTGGGAGGACTTGGACCACCACCTGTGCCACAGGTAGCCAAGACCCGTCAAGGCAGTCAAGGCGGTCACAGAGCCAAACAGTTTGGAACGGCCAGAATGGGACGAAGACATTTTTTGAATGTGATTGTTTTATGTTGATTTTGGTTCAAACCATAAATTATGGTTGTTGACGCCTGCCGTCATGACAACAGTAGCTAAAAACCCAAGAGCCATTACGTTATGTGAATACAGCATCATGCTGCCTCCAACTGTCTGTGGGCGTTTCCAAGTAAATAAACGTATTTGTGCTACCTTTAAAGGTGATGGAAAGCGGAATATTGACGTCACCCTTGTCATCTTTAAGAAAATTTTCGAGGGAAGAAAAATTATTCATCAATAACACCACTGCCAAAGGTATTCTCCCCTGCGTAGGTAATGTACAGCATGCCGTCTTGTTTGTCCTGGTAGCGTTCGTAGACGGCAGACATGATGGCAGAGGTGGGCGGAATAGCGTTTTTGCAAAACAGGAAAAGAGCCTTTTCGCTTGACAAGGTAAGGCGTTTGCGAATCACGTAGCCAAACTGGCCCATGGTGAGGTCGGCGGGGACCAAAAATTGGTACTTGTCAAGGTCTGGCACGTCTGATCCGGCTTGTTTCTCCACAATGACGGGAATACGGGTGGGAAACTTCATGCGAATGGTGCGACACCGTTCCTGGCGGTCGGCCAAGGAGTATCGTGACCGGAATGGGATGACACTTTGTTTTGATGGCATGCTTTTTATTAAGTGTGACGGTTTCGTAAACGAGACGATCGACGTAAAGGTTGGACATGTGCAGGGGTTTTGGCCTTTTTTTGAGGTTTGGGTTTGTCATCCACAAGAGGTGGTTCTTGCACACTTTTTCTTTTTGTTGGTTTCGTGTTGGTCTTGGAGGGTTTCTCGTCCTCCGAGTCCGACACAAAAAGAGAAGCAAACGGATCTCGGTTGTCCTCGGGTTTAGCGTCTTCTTCTGCTTTAGCCCGTATGTCGTCAATCGCCCTGGAGACGGTCGTCTCCATGGCGTCCACGTCCGTATCCGCACACCCGTGGGATTTGATCAACATGGTACGCACCGAAAGGGGGTACCGGTGGGGTGGCGGTCTGCAAGCCGCTTCATACGCCGCTCTTGTTTCGTTTTCATGGTCTTGGCAGACGTCATTGTCCATCATGGCAGCCATCATGGTCTTGGGAATCCCCACAGGAACAACCTTTTCTTCACGGTCCTTGGTTTTTTTAAACAAGGCTTTGAAGTCCCGTGTGAATGGTTGCCCTGGATGAAGCTTGGATTCAGGCAAGGCCGAATAAAACTTTTTGCACAAGGCCTTGTCGTCCTCTGAAAAATTCGAAAAGTGCTTCCGTTGCCACTTGACCCGGTGTGGCATGCCCTTTGGCCAATACTGGTGCTCCCACCGGTTGCGTGGGTAGTCCATTCGGTGGGGGCCGTCACCGTCACCATGTGAGTCACCGTGTGCGTCACCGTCACCACCATTCAAAGCCGTGGACGCACCAGCCCGTTCAGGCACCTTGTCCTTGATAAACGCGTAGCGCTTTGACGGCAGGTAGCACGGCGCCCAGGGCGGCAAAAGGTGTGACGACACCACAATCCATTGATTCACCCCAATAATGGTGTCGTCTGCCAAGGGGGTGCACTTGTCCACATCGCCCCCCGCGTCGACAAAGTCCTTCCAGTAGTATCCCTTGATGTACGCCCGAAAAGCCCGTGATTGGGCTTTGCCGTCAAACACAATGTCTTGCCTCGAAGAGGAATAAGTGCAAAAATTGTGGTAGCCAAAAAGACACTCAATCAGGGCTCGACGGTCCTTCCACGGCCCCACAACCATCTTGTGCTTGAAGGAGTACGGTTTTTCGGTGCTCGTGTTGGTGCAAAACCGGTCTCCCACGTAAAACGTTGGCTGAGTCCCGTCCGTGGGTTTCAGCCGCTTGCGCTGTTGTTTGGAACTCATCCAGAGTTTATTCAATGTAGTAACAATTCTCTGAATAAAAATTCAACCGACACATTATATTATTAAAAACACGCATTCGGGGAATGAAAGCCGTTCACGAGGCCTGTGGCCGGGTCACGGGTGCACGGGTTGGGGGGCAAAAGGGTGCGCCCCGCCTCGTCCTTGGGGAAAGCCACTAAAGCCTCAATGGCCTTGGGCGTTGAAAAAAAGGGGTGGTAAAAAACTGAATCTGTAGACAGTGTGTCATTGGCCGCATGGTTTCCCTTCAAGGCGCCCATGGACGCGAACCACCAGTCACCCCAACGGAGGGCGTAGCCGCCCTCGTCCAGCACAAAGGAGTACACGTGGGTGGTGTGCACCATGGACCGTGTTCCCCCTGGAACGTTGGTTGGAAACACCCAACCTGACTTGGTTGTGGCACAATTTGTGGCGCAATGGACAGGATGCCAAGGGGTGATTCCGCCAGGCACGTCTTCAAAGCAAACCACGTCTGCCTTGTTGTCAGTGCACGCCGTTTTGACAATGGCAACAATCGTTTTAGGGCCTGACGGCGTCTCGACAAGCGTCCCAATCTTGACGTGTCCTGCTTGGAGGACGTCTCCACCCGCAAGTGTAATCGGTGTGTCTCCCGTCACACAGGTGCCATTCGGGTCGTGGTACGTGGCCATGGACGACACCCCGTGACTCGCGTAGGTGCCCTGGGTGGGAGGCGGCAAGGAGCCGGCAGGGGTTTTTAAGGCCAAGTAGGCTTCATCAGCTTGATCCCTCAAGGTGGTCCACACAACCCCCTGGCCGTAGGCAGCCACACCCGGGTCTTTAAAGTTGTTGCACCGTTGGTCCCTGTGGGCCATGGCTAAGGAGGGCAGGTAGTGCCGCCCCCAACGGACGTACCAATCCTCCCGCGACAGGGCCTGAGCCACTTGGTCATTCAAGTCATCCACCACGGGTTTGTAGGCAGGGATTTCCTCAAAGACTGACCTTAAATCGTGCACTTGCTTGTTAAAGGCGGGTGTCAACCTGGCAGGCGCCTGCACCAAGCAATTGTACAGCGCCGTGCGGGCCTGGTACAGGTCAAACGCGTGACGGTTGTCTGCCATGGACAGAGGTGCAATGGGGGGAAACGCCGACTCAAAGGCGACGTGGCGGGTGCCCACCCAGGCGCCCAAGCACAGGCGGGGTGTGACCTCCTTGAGAATAAAGTGGCGTTGGGTGCCCACCCGGACGTCACCCAATTCCTGCCCGTTGGCTTTGACGGAGTGAAAAACCGTTGCCTTGAGGTTGGCCCAGGCGTGCACAAACACGGTGCCCACCATGCCGGCGTCCGGAATGAAGGAGTAGGACCCGTGGCCTGCAAGCGCCATGTCGACCAGGAGGCGGGAGTCAAGGCCGTACCCAAACCCAAAGGTGTGAACGGGGACGGGGGTTGTCCTGGAACGTGCCTGCACCATGGCCACTTCGCCGCGTGGTGGCCTCACATTGGGCATGCCATCTGTCAGGACAAAAAGGGCTGCATTGCGGTAGCCGGTGGGCGCCAAGGAATCAAAAAGAGCCAAGCCCGTGTCCACCCCTCCCCACAGGTTGGTGGACGTGGTTGGCCGCATAGTGTCCAAGGCCGCAAAGGCGACGGCCTTGCCGCCTGTGTCCATGGGGGTAAAGCCCAACAGGGTGTGCACCTCCGAGGCAAAGGTCACGAGCGCCAGGCGGTCGTCGGGCCCCATAGACGTCACCAAAGCCTTGGCAGCGTGCCGCACAACGTCCAAGACGGACAGGTTGGTTTCTTCACGTGTGGGTGTTGAGGTTGAGGTGCGTGTCGCCATGGAGGCAGACACGTCAATCACCAAGCAAAGGTCGGTGCCCAAGGGCGTGTCCCGGTCGGTTTCCAGGAGAATCTTGGCGTCACCCATGTGAATGAGGGTGCATCGGGGCGCTTCATCTGAGCCAACGGTTTGGGGTGATTTATTTGGTAACGATCCGTTGACCAAATCACCCTCTGGGTGAATGGTTGATTCTCGTTGGGAATTGACCAAATCACCCTCTGGGTGAATGGTTGATTCTCGTTGGGATTGCCACTCCTCAATCGCAGTGCCCAAGGCGCGGTTGGGTGCAAGCATGGCGGCAGTCAAGGGGTTCCGGGTGACGGGGGAGGTGGGGTTGTGCCCCAACCAGTCCTCAATGGCCGACCGTTCATAGGAATGGCCTTCAGGGTCAATGACGGGGTCCACCATGACCACTTGGGTCAGGGGGCACACAAAGGCGGGCGGCGGTGTGTGTGATGACATTTTAAAGTGATTTTCTAATACAGATAAAAAAGATGTCATCAACATCCAAAGAATTTTTAAAGTCCTTTCGAAATGAGTCGGCTCAATTTTTTGTGTACGTGGCGTCATTGATTTCGTCGCTGGCCATCAACAACATTGTCCAAGAAGAACTGAGCAGTAAACCGCTGGGGTTAAGGGTGGCCATCACCCTGTCCATCATCATCATATCCCTCCTGCTGGTGACCCTCGTGTCTTTTTGGATGAAACCCTCCAAGATGTCACATGTAAATGACACGAAAACTCCGCGAGAATGAGGTTCACCTTTCGGTTCCATTCTCTTTCATCTCCAATGTGACCATGGTTTCCGGCCATCCAATGAAGCGTTTCGAGAACACCCCGGGTAGCAGCCAAGGATGCTCCACTCGAGTAATTTGGCAGACACTTTAAATTTATGTACACCACTTTTCAATAAACAAATGTCTTCTCCCATCCCCTACACCTCCTTGCCCCTTGAAATCAAGTCAACCAAGGACGACTTGAGTTTAAAACATGAAGATGCATGGGGTGGAACGCCTTATGTTGTGACACGAGTTGATTTTCCTCATGAATTTGAGGACACACCGTTGACAAGAGTAACATCAAAAGGATTTGTGAATAAATGTGAACCGCTGCCCTTGAAAGGCATGATTCGAGTCTTTCCAGATGAGCCCGACAAAACCGTGGAGGTGCCTTACGCGATTGACCTGGACAGGTACTGTGCGGCGACAACAATGCCCAAACCATTGACATTCCATTCATAAAAAAAGAAGGTGTCACGTTGCGTTTGACGGTTATATTGTCTTTGGATGAGAACGGGTTCATTTTGGGTTGTCCAAAAATTATAAAAAATTAAAAAATTGGTTGAAATTGTCTTTCTTTGAACCTTTCCCCATGGTAAAACACAATTTCAGAATGAAACTCCAATTGGTTGCCATTCTTGCCCTCGTCGTGTTTCTGTTGATTGCCGTTTTTGCCATTGTCTCCCAGAGGCGGGCCATGGCCACGTGCCAGTCCGACAATGAAGAAATGTCCAAGAAGCTTCAGGAGATATCCTTCAAGTTGCGGGAGGCGGAGCGCATCAAGGAGGAAGGAGACGACGAAGTTGAGTCCAAGGTGAAGGAGCAGGAGCAAACCATTGCGGATTTGAAGGCAAACTTTGAGGCGTCACTGAACCGCAAGAACGAGCACCTGTCCCAGCTCACCACCCAGTTGCGCCAGACGGAAAACGCCAACCAGATGCTCATGGCAGAAGTCCAGCGCCTCCAGGCCCAAGTCCAACAAATGGCGGGGGCGTCCACCGCTCATGGGTCCGGCCAGGCCCAAGGCCAACAACCTCAAAACGTTCCACCGGCTGGTGTGAAGCCGGCAGCGGCGAGTGCGGGTGAGCAACCGCCCGCTAAGGAAGGTGCAACCTGCAACCTGGCCACTGGCCAGTGCAGTGCACCCACGGCCCAAGACCAACAGGAGACCATCACCAGCCAGCCCACCTTTTCCGCCTCTATGTTCACCACCCAACCTCCAGCACATGAAACCGTGGTTGCCGAGCACACCCCCACCGCCTAAAAAAAATTCCAGTCCTTAAATAAAAAACATGGCAACTGCAACCGTCAAGGTCGAAAACCAGACGTCTTCCCCCCTCTACGTTTTGCATGTGACTTCGGCGTCGGTCGCCAGCGGCAAAACGTCCACCGTCATGGTGGACAAACAATTGGCTCTAGCCCACTCCAACCGCACTGTCAAGGTGGACGCCCCCGCCAACGCGCTTCTCTTAATCACCAACCAAAACGTGGACGTCAAGACGGGCGGGACGAGTGTCACCCTCCAAACCCAAGATGTGCTGTTTGAGGTGGGGGGCGGTGGCGGCACTGTCCTCGTGGGCTCCGGCACCGTCCTGACCAAGGCCTTGATGTGGGCCTTTTTCGCCCTGATGATTGCCCTCATCATTGTCGTGATTGTCCTCCTGGTGGTTCACTTCAAGCGGGTGCACAAGCAGGATGAAGTGGCCGCCCACGCCGCGGATTCCCTCGTGGCAGCCAACGACGCAATCAAAGCACACCACTCTGTGGCGGATCCAGCCAAGGCTTATGCTGGAGGCGACCAAAACTAGGCACCCTTCTCTCTTTACATTTTTTAAGATGTCTAAAAATTTTAGTCTCACCTAACTAATAAAATGTCTACCCGTGCTCCTCTGTCTTGTGGTGCTACCTCCATCACCAACCCTGCCGGTACCCAATACAAGTTGAACGACTGCACTTGCAAGTTCCAGCCCAAGCCCGCCGGGACCTTTACCCCCCTTGGGTTTTCCTTCTCCACCTGCCAGAACCCTGCTGACCGGTACCGGTCCTGCTGCAACCGCCCTGCCCCTTGCCTGGACGTCAAGCGCCGCCGCCTCCAGGGCTTCACCAACACCATCCAGCAGCCCATCCTGTCCACCGAGTACACCGTGACCCAGGGCGCCGCCATTGGCAAGTCGGGCAACGAGGCTCTTCTTGCCGCCTTGGGCGAGCTGTGTGACATGGACAACTTGCCTCATCAGGTTTAAATGTTTATTTCCGGGTCAAGCTATATCCCGTCTAAATAAAAAAAAATTCCATGGTTTTCTTACAAGTTGTGTTTCTTGGGCCCTCTGCGTCGCGGTTGGGAGGGCGCACCACTCTGGGCCCTGACGCCCCCGCCCTCATCAAGCTGTTTTCCATTCTGCTTGAACTGGCCACAAAAGACGGGTATTACTTCAGGCTCGTCTACTGTGAGACCAACGACACAACCGCCGTCAATGACGCATTGGCGTCCTTTGGGCGGGCTGTGCACGCAGGCCACGAGGTCACCCACTTGGTCATGGTTGACTCCCAGCGCGTTCTCGAAAACCTGTCTGCGGCCATGATTCGCACAGCGATTGCGGGGCTTGAGGGCCGGACGGCCTGCACCTTTATCCCTGGCACGACCAGCGACGACTATGACGGGGTGGCTGATTTCTTTGACAAGGATGGTTTGACCCTCAAGGACGTCCAGGCGTTTGCCATTATGCATTCCTTTGCCGTGGTGCACACGGTGGACCAGGAGGCGTTGCTCAAGGGTCCCTTTTTGCGGTTGGGTCAGTCCCGTGGTGACGACCCAGACGTTGTGGATGAATCAGGGTGTGACGAGGTTGCAATTAATATGGGGACGCCAGTCAAGGGCAACAAACCCAGACGGCGCAAGTCGTCAACTCCTCTGCCGTCAACACCCCTTCGCCGCTCATCGCGCTTAAACCCCACTCCCGTATAAATTTTTACGTCACCGTGAAGCGGTTGCCTTTGTTTTTGTGGGTCATCAAGTCTCCCCTCCTTACCTTGAGCAACGTGTTCAACAGCTGGACACACAGCTCGGAATACTTTCCATCATCGTCAAAGAGAATCAAGTCGTACAGGGTGTGTTGGTCACCCCCAAACAAGTCCACACACTGGGCACAAATGGAGAATTCTCCAAACTCCGTTCCGGCCCATCGAGTGGCGTCGCAGTCATAACACGTGGGCTTGGTCTGGTCGCAGAGAGCACAAGTGTAGTCTTCATTAGCCTCGTCGTCACACGTCAGACATTTCTTGGGGGGTGGAGCACCTGAAGCCATGTGTCGGGATTTTATGAAAAAGTGAGTAAGTGCATGGTGAATATATTCTCGACTCTTTAATAAAAAAATGTCTGGAGTTCGTCCATCTGCCGTTCAGTCCTATGTGTGTGACGAGTACAATGGCTGTGTGCCCGCCACCCGGCACGGAATGTATGCCACCAATGGGGAGTGCTACCTGAACTGCCCGGCCGACCAGGCCATTCCCACGTCCAAGCGAGTGTGGCGTGCGGCTGATTTCAACCTTGACGTGGACCCCGCGTCGACGCGGACCCAGCCACCCCTCCACTCCGCGTTGAAGGTTGCCCAGACGGCCACCAACCCCCGTGCCGTCCCGTCCTACGTTGACACCTTTTGCACGGCGCACCCCCTCGAAACGCCGTGGCGTGGAGACAAGCACCTAAACATTTCGCTGCGCCCAACGCCTGACTACCCCCGGTTGTAACTTATAAAATAAAAAAAATTAACATTTTATTTTTCCCCTCCCTCCAGCAGTGGAATGCTTTGTGTTTTCCAAGGCGTCTGCCTACGTGGATCCAGACGCCAAAACAATTGAGGTTTGGGACGCGTTTGGTGGTGACTACCGGGAGTTGTCAAGGGAAATCCAAGCCCTTGTGGTGAAGACCCTGGCATTCGTCAATTGTTCTGGGTGAGGAAGCGTACTATGAACTTTGCCACACCTTTGACCTTTGCCTGATGTGTGACGAGGCATGGGATCCCCAACGGGACATCCCTGCCGGTCTCAACAATGACGTGCACGCCTATGCGATCTTTCCCCGCTATTGTTACTTCATCCGAGACCCCCTGCACGAGGACGACACGGTCCTGGACCACTACACCCTGTCATCAGAGAGCGGCAAAGCCTACCTGACAGGGCCTCAACAAGTGGCAGCCATGGCAGCCATTGAAAAGCAAAAAATCATTGAGCGGATTGAAACCAATCTGTCGTCTCTTCAGCTGCATTTTCCCCAAGTCAAAACCCAGACGTCAGGGTCCCTGTGCAACGAAACAGCCTACTCTAAATTTTCGCTGGTCATTCTCCAAGGGTTTTTTAGAATTGACGAGTCGAAATAAGATGATAAAAAATCTCCCTTCAAATAAAATGCAATCCTCTCAATTGGGCGTGTCCCCAGGTCAAGCCCGGCGCAACCAGCAGGCCATCCAAGCCGCAATGCTCTACGGAAAATCAGGTACAGGCAGTGGCCATGGGCCGCCCTACATGCCAACCTCCGGCACGGGGTTGCCACGCCCGTCCACCTCGTACGGCTACAGTGCCCCGGTGGGTGACTTGGCGGCCATGCCTCCGGCAACCGCCTCACCCTTTGCGGACCAGTTCGCGGGCACCAAGACGCTCAAATTCATGAAGATGATTTTTCATTCCACCAACAAAACAGGCGACTCGGCGTCGAACGCCGACTACACAGTGGACATTGACAAGGAAACCCTGAACAACCTCCAAGTCGGCATGATTTCCCTGTCAGACGTGATTTTTCCGGCCGGCCAGTACCTCATTGAAGACGCCTGGAACCACATTGATTACTCGGAGGGCATTGTGCCCACCACCTTTTTCCGCGACCTCTACGTGCGCTACAAGGACGACGCGGACCCAACCAATTACTTTTTGGAGCAAAAGGGGATCCTGCCGTTGACCTTTAACGCCATTGAGTCCATCATTGTGGAGGACGAAGCCACCAACCTGTACCGCTTCCGCACGGCTGAGCCCTACGGCTCGGACATTTCCTGCATCCAAGACTACTTTGCGGCCAACCTGTTCATTGGCGCCACCCGGTTCAACGAGAATGGGGCCCAGTCGCTGGCGCGGGAAGCCGGGGTCCGCGTCACCAATGTGCGGGGCAAGCACCGGTCCAACGAAAACGACGGCCGCACCATTGAAAACACAATTGCCCACGAGTTTCGTGCCAACCTGCCGGCCTCCATTTCGGCGGCCTTGGCGGAACTCAACCCCATCATTTCCTCGGACTGCCTGAACGTCAGCAACGGGGGGCTAGGCTACCTGATTGCGACACCCCTGGCGGACCCCACCGCCCTGGCCACCATTGCCACCAACCTGCTCAACGCCGCCTTGACCTACCGCAAGAACCGCTTTGACGAGGACGACGTGGAGGCCACCACGTCCTACATTGGCTTCCAGTACGTGATTTCTTGGGACCCGTTGGACGACCGCTTTTACCTGCAGTACCAAGTGGCGTCAGCGGCCGTGGCGCCCCCCATTGACGACGAGGACATGCCCACCATTTACGGTGAAATCTTTGAGTACATGGGGTTCAAGGTGCCCTTCCAGCTGCCGGGCTTCCGGGGGGGCACCACCACCCGGAAGATTCGGGCCCAAGCCCAACGCCGCAATTCCGTGTTTAATGGGACACGCCTGGAGCCTGGGCACTACATGTCGGGGGCGGCCCTGGCAGCCGGCTTGGAGGAAGCGTGGAACGGGTCGTGGTTTGGGCGGGTTGCAGACCCTGTCAATGTCTCCAACCCCAACCCCTTTCTGATCACCGCCGTGTTTGCCGGCTCGTGCTACACCGTGACGTACTGCCCTGGCCGCTACACGCCCTTTGAGTTGGCCAACATTTTCAATTCCACCATGCTGTCCGATTACTCCATCCCCATCCGGATGGAGCCACTGTTTGACGGCTACGTGTGGTTGGGCATGCGCTTCTTTTACGACACGGGGGCGCCAGGTGCCACCCGGGGCATTGCACTGCCCTTTGACCTGCCCTTTGCGGACAACACCCTGATGAACCTGGACCCACGCCGGCTTGGGTACAAAGCCCAAAACTACCGTGGCAAAAACGCGTACTACCCAGTCAACTACCCGCCGGCGTTTCCCACCATTATCCAGTACGACCTGGACACCTTTGTGCCCGCCGTGCAGCACTACCGTGTGCGGTACGACGAGTACCTGCGGCGTCTTTCGGTGACCTCGGAGCCCTTTGCCCCTGAACTGGCCTGTGTGACGTCCGTCACGGACGACCCCGACTGCCAAGTCCTGGTGCTCGACCTGCCCATTGCCCACGGCGCCGTCGCCGGGCAGCACATTTACGTGTCTCTCATTCCGGAGGGCAACCCGGTGGTGGACGACGTCACTTGCCCTGAAATGACCGAGTGCACTGGGGCGGCAGTCGCCCTGCGCCAAACCATTTTGGGGTTGCTGTGCTCGGACCCGGAGCTGCGTGTGCGCCCCGACGACATGGTGTCGTGTGTCGTCTTGCCCGCCGAGAGCCTGGACGACGAACCCGGCTTCCACCGCGGGTACAATGTGCCACCCGGGGCGCCCACGACGTCGGGTGCCCGCGGCGCCCTGGCGCCCACCCAGTTGCGTCTTTCCTTTGGGGGCACGCAGTCGTCGTCGGTCATTACCCGGCTGGGGCAAGGCCTCGTCGGGCGCAAGATGATTGTCAACTTTACCGCGCCCAACATGTGGTCCTGGAATTGTTCGTGGAATGTGGTGGATTGCATCCAGCGTCAAGTCGTGGGCGTGGACCCCGTGTTTTACGTGTTTTCTTCCGCCTACCCCTTGGCCGTCTCCGACACGTCCTTCAAGGACACCGTCTACGTGTCTGGCGCCGACGCCTTTGCCAACCCGTCCCGGCCTCGGGACGCCATTGTGCTGTCGTCCACCATGTCGTTTCCGGCAGTGAACCAGGGCCTGGTCCTCTCCGACGTGTCCACCTTTAACCTGCCCCACGTCATTACGCTGTTCCCCTTCAATGACGTCTACCTGATTGTCACCTTTAACTCCAAGGCGGGTGACGGCAACACAATTGGCCTGGAAACCACAAAGTCGGCGACGGCGGCTCGCCCCACGGAGCCTGTCCGCCGCCGCCGTGGTGACGTGATTGACGAATCGAATGAAACCAGTGGCCTGGTGAACGGCTCCCAAATCAATGCCTTGGCCCACATCTTGATTGGCGCCCGTGCACCCTTTGGCATTGTGGACCTCCATGACCGCCTGTTTGAAATCCAGTACGTGGGTGTCCAAAAAATTGCCACTGTTCGCATTCAATGGCTCAACCCGGACGGCACCTACTACCACTTCCACGGCAAGGAAAATGCGGTGGGGTTGCTGCTGTCCACGGTTCAGGAACACATGGTGACGTCCCAATAAGAATATATCATATATCCACACACACACACAAACAAATGTTCATCATTGTGAAATCCCTCATGGGTGAAACCTTTGTGCTTGAGGTGGACCCCCGCAAGGACACGGTGGGTGACGTTTACACAAAAACCGCAATGAAAATGAACCAAGAGGAGGCCAGTCTACGCATCATTTATTACGGAAAACTCTTGGGCGACAAAACAGCCCCCTTGGCACCCCTTGAACTTCACAAAGCATGCTGCCTTCACGTCGTGGTCAAGACGGAATAACATTTTAATGAGAGACTAACCCCTCCTTCCTCAAGAAGCACACCATTCTTTGCTGTGTGCGCTCGCGTGCTTGTTTTGGTTATTTAGCAAATCAAGGCCCATCAAGGTTAGGCCGATAAAAGTTTTTCTCGAATGGCGCCAATGATTGGGTTGGTTGTGCCGGGGCAAGAGGCGGCCAAGAGGTGGGGCAGGTCCAACGTGGCTCGATCCTCCCACATGACCCACCGCCACGCCCCGTCCAAATCCTTGACTAGGAAAACTAGAGAGAGGCGGGAGCCGTCGTCCCCGACCACCTTGGAGGCGTGCACCGTGGGGCGGGTAGAAGATGACAAGATGACGACGGCGACGCGGCGGTGCAGGAGGCGGGCAAGGGCTTCAACCGTCTTGTCTACGCGTTGGTCGAGCTTGACCG
>Ga0180434_10004349_pt1 | contig 17307 bp, 20 predicted proteins | sample SS_ome_7_FD_132453 | JGI IMG/M metagenome (GOLD analysis project Ga0180434, IMG submission 132453) | Hypersaline lake sediment archaeal communities from the Salton Sea, California, USA - SS_1_D_2 metaG | ecosystem: Environmental > Aquatic > Non-marine Saline and Alkaline > Hypersaline >...
GGTCGTCGGTGTGGGTTGCAGGACGTGACTCGTGGCGCAGAAATCGTAATGGAGAAATCGTATGACATCGTATGAGACGCTGTTTATTGTCCGACCTGATATAGATGAAGAGGCTCTGAATACGGTAGTTACCCGTGTGGAAGACGTTGTCAAAGCAACTGAGGGCACAATACTTGACTCAGAAATTTGGGGCAAGAGGCGTCTCGCTTATGAGGTGAAGAAATACACCGAAGGAATATATGTCAAGGTAAACTTTGATGCGCCACCCACAGTTGTGGGGAAACTGCGGGAGCATTTTCGCTTCAACGAGGATGTAATCCGGGAGCTTATAGTACAGCAGGAATATAGTCAGGACGAGCGGCGTGGCGCCGAGAAAGACGCGGACGCAGGAGACGACGAGGGCTGAAAGATGGCGAGACTATCGATGATAGATGTCAACAAGGTGCTGCTGGCGGGCAGGCTCACGCGCGATCCAGAACTGCGCTATACCCCTTCCGGTGTCGCGGTTACCACGCTGGGGCTTGCTGTTAGTAGAAAATACACGTCAAAGACCGGCGAGAAAAAGGAGGATACTTGTTTTGTCAATGTTGTTGCCTGGCAGAAAACAGCCGAACTTTGCGCGGAGTACCTGGCAAAAGGCCGCGCGGTCTTCGTTGAAGGGAGGTTGCAGAGTAGAAGTTGGGAGACCGAAGGTGGCCAAAAGCGGAGCGCTATAGAGGTGCGAGCGGACCGCATCCAGTTTTTGGAGTGGCCGGAGAAAGAAGCACCGGCTGAAGCGGCTGCTTCGGAGGAAGAGGAAGAGACATCTGAAGAGGAGGTCCCGTTCTAGGACGCGAGGACGTTATACGCGGTATTCTCGGTAAGGGCGTATCTACCTGAGGTGTTGCTGGAGAGTTTTTCATGGCGGTGCGAAAAAAGGATAAGAAACGGCGAAGTTTCAGGAAGAAGGTGTGCCGGTTTTGCGTCGACAAGGTCGAGTTTATTGATTACAAAGAGTGGCACAAGCTGAGACACTTCACCACTGAAAGGGGTAAGATTATCCCGCGGCGCATTTCTGGTAACTGTTCAAAACATCAGAGACAGCTGAGCGTGGCTTTGAAGCGCGCAAGACGGATCGCCCTCTTGCCGTATGCATCTGATTGACCCGATGGTTTGAGAGGGTGTTGTTGTAAGGGGCACGTGTCGCCTGCGTGTACCGCGGTTCAACGAGCGGCACTCCTGAAGCGCGACACGATCGCGATGCGTATGAGTTCGCCTTGTACGTGACGTCGGTGGTGCATAATCTGGGGAGGGTTGCGTCGGGCAAAAGTATCCTCGGAGCCGTCATCATTGGTGGTGCGTAGCGTCGCCGGTGGCACAAGTGAGCGCGGTTCACCACGTCCGCGCCGCGCATCTACCGTAAGCAGGGAGGAGTGAGGGGTGAAGGTCATACTCAAGAAGAAGGTCGACGGTCTCGGCGATACCGGCGACATCGTCACGGTTGCCGACGGCTATGCGAGGAATTATCTGATACCGCGCGATCTCGGGACGCGCGCCGACGAGGGAGACCTCAAGCGGATCGAGCATGAACGAAAGCTGATCAGGGACCGCGAGGACAAGGTGGTCAAGGAAGCCCAGCACCTTGCGAGTCGGATCGATGAGTTCTCGTGCACGATAAGCGCTCGAGCGGGTGAGGAGGACAAGCTTTTCGGGTCGGTAAGTGCGGCCGATATCGCGCAGGCGTTGTGCGAAGCGGGTATGGAAGTCGACAAGAGACATGTGCAGCTCGAAGAGCCTATCAAGGAACTGGGCGTCTATTCAGTCCCCATCGATCTTGGTCGAGGAGTTGCGGCACGACTGAAGTTGTGGGTGGTGAGGGAATAAGCGATGGAGGCACGGCTTGCTCACGGTATATTGCCGCTCGACCGCGTCCCTCCTCAGAATCTCGATGCCGAGCGAAGTGTGCTGGGAGCGATGCTCCTAGACACGGACGCAATTCCGCGTGTGATAGAGCTGTTGGAAGAGGACTTCTTCTACCGGGATGCCCACCGGAAAATATACCGAGCCATCGTGACGCTTTTCGACCGCAACGAGGCGGCCGATCTGCTGACCACCGTCGAGATGTTGCGGAAGCAGGGATCTCTTGAGTCCGTCGGCGGCGCCGCCTATGTGGCGGAACTGCTCGACGTTGTCCCGACCGCCGCAAACGTCGATTATTACGCCAGGATAGTACGTGAGAAAGCACTAGTACGAAGCCTTATTGCCGCCTGCACCCAGGTGGTAACCGAAGCGTATGATGAAACCGGCGAAGCCGACGACATGCTCGACAATGCAGAGCGGTTGATTTTCGAGATCGCCGAGAGAAAGCTGTCCGGGCCGCTGGTGCCGGTCGGCGATCTCGTCGTCGAGAGCATGGAGCGTCTGGAAAGCATAGCGCGAGACAGATCGGGCATAACCGGCATACCGACTGGATTTCGCGATCTCGACCGGAAGTTGTCCGGCCTCCATAACTCCGAACTCATAATAGTTGCTGGTCGTACGGCGATGGGGAAAACCAGTTTTGGGCTGAACATCGCCGAGCACGTGGCGATCAAGGAGGGGCGGAACGTCGCGATATTCAGTCTGGAAATGTCAAACGAGCATCTCGTACAGCGCCTCCTCTGTTCACTGGGACGCGTCAACTGGCACCATTTGCGCAGCGGCTACTTAGCCCACGAGGAGTTCGCGAAACTGCCGATGGCAGCCGACAGGCTTTCTCGTGCCTCGATCTACATAGATGACACACCTTCCATTTCCGTCCTGGAGATCAAAGCGAAATCGCGTCGGCTCAAGGCCGCCGGCAAACTCGACCTGGTTATAGTGGATTACCTTCAGATGGTCCAGGGCAGGGGCCGCACCGAAACCCGCCAGCAAGAGGTATCCGAAATATCCCGCTCGCTGAAATGGCTTGCCCGCGAACTGAACGTCCCGGTCATAGCGCTGTCGCAACTGTCGCGCGAAGTCGACAAGAGAGAGTCGCATCTCCCGGTTCTCTCGGATCTGCGTGAGTCCGGTTCGATCGAGCAGGACGCCGACGTCGTGCTCATGCTCCATAGAGATTGGGAGTACACTTCGAACGAGGAGCACAAGTACAAAGCTATCGTCAAGGTGGCGAAGCAGCGCAATGGGCCGACCGGCACCATCCACCTGATATTCGAAATGGACTACTCGAGGTTCGAGAACGCCGAGACGGTTCAGGAGGAATTTTGACGAGTCTCTTGGAGAGCTTGGGCTCGTTCTCGCTCGATTTGTTTCAGAGGATAGGCGAGCTCTGGCTTCTTTTCGTCCGGACAGTAGGTTACTGCAGGCAAGCTCTTGCGAACCGGCGCCTCATTTTACTCCAGATGGTTGAGATAGGGGTGAACACTGTTCCGCTGGTAGCCATAATGGCATTGTTCACCGGCATGGTTATCGCCGTTCAGACCGGCTATCAGGCGGTCAGGTTCCATCTCGAAGGTATGGTTGGTCCCATAGTCGGGCTGTCGATGACGCGCGAGTTGGGTCCGGTGATGACCGGTGTGATCGTGGCCGGGCGGGTCGGCGCGGCGATAGCTGCTCAAGTGGGCACCATGAAGGTCACCGAGCAGATTGACGCGCTCGAGACGCTCGCGACCGATCCGGTCGAGTATCTGGTTATGCCACGATTCGTTGCGGCGGTAATCATGCTGCCGGTGCTCACCGTCTGCGCGGACATCGTGGGCATCGCCGGCGGATTAGTCATAGCGGTGACGCAGCTCGACCGGGATCCTCGGCTCTTCATGACCGGCACGTTCCGGGCGATGGAAGTGTCCGACGTCCTAAGTGGTCTCGTTAAGTCGGCTTTCTTCGGCATGATTGTCGCAATTATCGGATGCTATCAGGGATTGACAGCGACCGGCGGTGCGGAGGGAGTGGGAAAATCGACGACGCGCGCGGTCGTGTTGTCGCTGATGTTGATCCTCGTGAGCGACTTCTTTCTGACGGTGCTCATTCTTGGCGGAAAGCCATGATATCGATTCGCGACCTCCACAAGAGTTTTGACGGGAACCACGTGTTGCGCGGCGTCAATCTTGAGGTCGACCAGGGCGAGACCATGGTCGTCATAGGGCGGAGCGGTTGTGGAAAGAGCGTGTTGCTCAAACATATTATCGGTTTGATGAAGCCCGATCGGGGCAACATTGTCGTGGATGGGCGCGACGTCACCCGGATGGACAAGCAGGAGCTGAACGAGCTCCGCAAGACGTTCGGGATGGTGTTCCAGTCGGCGGCGCTGTTCGATTCGCTCACGGTCGCCGAGAACGTCGGATTCGGTCTGCGCAGGTTTACGACCATGAGCGAGGAGGAGATTGCCGCTAAAGTGGCTGAGAAGCTCGAGCTCGTGGGCATGTCGGGAGCCCAGACGCTCTATCCTGCCCAACTCAGCGGCGGGATGAAGAAGCGTGCGGGGCTCGCTCGTGCCCTTGCCATGGGTCCACAGATCGTCTTGTATGACGAGCCGACAACGGGAATCGACCCGGTGCTCGCGACCTCGATCAACGAGCTCGTGCGCGATTTGAACACGCGGTTAGGGGTGACATCGGTAGTGGTAACCCACGATATGGCGAGCGCGAACACCGTTGGCGACCGTATAGCCATGCTCCATGAGGGTGTTATCCGGTGTGTGGCAACGCCGGATGAGATAATGACCAGCGACGACCCGGTTTGCAGGCTTTTTGTTCGGGGTGGTGCTGAGGAACCGATTGAATCAGGGGGGAGCGAATATGTTTGAAGGATCAATGGTTGCTCTGGTGACACCGTTCAACAATAAGGGTCAGGCGGACAAAGAGAAGATAAAACAGCTCGCCGAGTTTCATGTGAGTAAGGGAACCGACGTGATCGTACCGTGTGGGTGCACGGGTGAGGCGGCCACGCTGACACACGATGAGCAGAAAGATATTATCCGGTTCGTCATCGAGACGGTTGCAGGACGGCTGAAGGTGGTGGCCGGCACCGGTTCGAACAGCACGGCGGAAGCGCTTCACCTTACCCAGTACGCCGAAAAGGTGGGTGCTGACGGTGCGCTCATGATTACTCCCTACTACAACAAGCCGACGCCGGCGGGCCAGTATGAACACTACAAGACTGTCGCTGAGAAGGTGACCATACCGATCGTGCTGTATAACGTACCTTCGCGGACCGGGATAAGCATGCTGCCGGAAACCGTGGCGAAACTGCACAAGATCGACAACATCGTCGCCATAAAGGAGGCAAGCGGGAGTCTCGACCAGGTGAGCAACATACTGAATCTGTGCGATATCACGGTGCTCTCCGGCGACGACTCGTTGACGCTGCCGATCATGTCGGTGGGTGGCAAAGGTGTTATCAGCGTGGTGGCGAATATCATCCCGGACATGATGGCGGATATGGTACATAGCTTTCTGGACGGCGATGCTGCAAGAGCGATGCAGGTGCATCGGCGTATCTTTCCGCTGTGTAAGGCGCTGTTCTACGAGACGAACCCGATACCGGTGAAGAGAGCGTTGAGCCTCATGGGGATGATCGAGTACAACTTGCGGCTGCCGCTTGTGCCGATGTCCGAGGAAAACGAGACGCGGTTGAAGAAGGTGTTGAAAGATTTCGGGCTGGTATCGTAGGGCCGGTTCGTGAACCGCCCTCTACCGGCCTGTCAGGAGAGCCAGGACAATGGCGGACGAGCAGATCAAGCTGTGTATTGCCGGCGCGTGCGGTCGTATGGGTCAGCGGTTGATCGCGCTGGCAGTGGCGGACGACGCGTTCGGTATCGTCGGTGCACTTGAATGCGCGGACCATCCTTCCGTCGGCCAGAATATTGGGACAAGCGCCGGTGCGAAAAGTCCGATTATCGTGACGAGCGACCTGAGCGCCGGTATCGCGAATTGCGACGTGGTGCTCGATTTCACGGTGCCGGAAGCCACGCTCCAACATCTCGAAGGTGCCGTTGAGGCGAAAAAGGCGATGGTTATCGGTACGACCGGGTTCACGGACAAGCAGAGAGCACGTCTGAACGAGCTGGCAGCGCGCATACCGTCTGTGGTGGCGTCCAACATGAGCCTCGGGGTGAACCTGCTCTTCGCGCTCGCGGACGACGCTGCACGGATTCTCGGTCCGGACTTCGATGTGGAGATTATCGAGGCGCACCACCGGTTCAAGAAGGACGCGCCGAGCGGTACGGCGAGACGGCTCGCGGAGATACTGGCGGAACGGCGCGGGCTTGACGTAAGCAAGGATCTTCGCCATGGTCGCGAGGGTATCGTCGGCGAACGACCGCCGGACGAGATAGGTGTCCACGCGGTGCGCGGCGGCGACATCGTCGGCGACCATACGGTCGTGTTCGCCGGGTTGGGCGAACGTATCGAGCTCACCCACCGTGCGCACAGCCGCGATACGTTCGCTCGCGGTGCACTCCGAGCCGCCAAATTTATCGTCAAACAGAAACCCGGGATCTACACGATGCAACAGGTGCTGGGCCTGAAGTAGCGCACCCGCAATCCGCAGTAAAATTGGTGAGCATCTCAGCGAGTAGTTCCTGCCCGTAGGGCGGGCGTCTCGCCCGCCGATCCCTTCCGCGATAGGGGTGAAGATGCATGACCGATGATTGAATAATGTCTGCGCAGCCCTGTATAATGCACGTGTGAGCGGATACTTATCATCGTGAGGGAAGGCCTTTGAAGAAACGTACGGCAACCAGCGAACCCAACACTGGAAACGGCTACGACTGGACCGATCACAAGCCCAAAGTGGGGATCAGCACGTGTTTGCTCGGTGAGCTCGTGCGGTACGATGGGGCGCATCGGCGTGATCGGTATCTCACTGACACGGTGGGAAGATTTTTCGAATGGGTGCCGGTATGTCCCGAGGTGGAATGCGGGTTGCCGGTTCCGCGCGAGTCGATGCATCTCGAGGGCGACCCGGAATCGCCGCGCCTCATCACCTCACGGACACATCTCGATCTGACGGAGCAAATGCTCACGTGGTCCCGGAAGCGGCTGAAAGAGCTCGAGCGCGAAAATCTCTGCGGGTTCATATTCAAGAGCAACTCGCCGAGTTCCGGGATGCAGCGTGTGCGCATCTATAATAAGAAGGGTATGCCCCAGAAGATCGGTGTAGGTATCTTCGCAATGCAGTTCATGCAACATTTCCCGCTGCTGCCGGTCGAGGACGACGGTCGGTTGCACGACCCGCGCATCCGCGAGAACTTCATCGAGCGCGTGTTCTGCCTGGAACGGTACAGGTACTTCCGCGGCAGCGACGGCACTATCGGCGGGCTTGTGAAGTTCCACACCGACCACAAGATCCAGATCCTGTCACATAGTCAGAAGCTGCACCGCACGATGGGAAATCTTGTCGCGCACGCGAAAGAGTATCAGCGGGCGGAACTTCTCTCGCAATACGAGGAATTGCTCATGGAGGTGCTGCGAGTGCCTGCTACCACACGCAGCAACGCCAACGCGCTCATGCACATGGTGGGGTACCTGAAAACGTTTCTCACGTCAGACGAAAAACAGCAACTGCTGGAGCTTATCGACGAGTACAAGAGCGAGCTCATCCCGCTCATCGTCCCGATCACGATGGTGCGCCATTACGCGCGGAAATACGGCGAGCCATATCTCCAGCGCCAGACCTACCTGAACCCGCATCCGATCGAGCTGAAGCTGCGCAACCACGCGTAGTCGCGTCCGGCTACTGGTTCTGTACCTTGTTGATATAAGCTTTCACGCCGAACTTCGACTTGCATCCGCCGTAACTCATGTAGCGGACCTTCCCGAAGATCGGTCGCTCGAACCATGGTCGGTCATGTACCCCACCTATCGACCAGGCTACCCCCGCGTACCCGTTCGGATCGCGCCCATCGAGCTCGTACTTATCGTTGAGATAGATGGCGACGTTCAGCGCTTCCTCAGCGGTGGGCGTCCATTCCAGTATCTTTTTCCCCCAGTACATGCGCATGTACCCGTGCATTTTCCCGGTCTTCACCATCTCGATCTGCGCCGCGTTCCACAAGTCATCGTGCGTTGCGGCATCCTCGAACTGTTTGCATGAGTAGGTGTATGTTCTGCGGTCCTTCTGATGGTCGGCGAGCGATTTCCCAGCCCAGTCGGGGAAGCATGCAGTCGAATCGTAATCCTTGTTGTAGAAACACAAGTTGTCCGACAGCTCGCGTCGCACGATAAGCTCTTCGAGGAACGCTTCTTTAGCTTTCCTTTTCGCGTCCGAGCTCTGAACTTGCAGCGCCACCCGCTGTGCCGACAGGTGGCCGAAATGAAGGTACGGCGACAGGTTCGACTGGCCATCTTCGGTCGGGTCGTTCCTTAGCCGTTCGTAATGTGCCAGCCTGTTTTTCACGAAGTGCCGTAATGCACGGTGCGCCGCCTTCTCGCCGGGCATGATCCAGTCGACTTCAGGGATGCTGCGGTCGACTTCCAGTAACTTTATAGGTTTGCTCCAGTTCGTCTTGGCAGTCTTACTGCGCCACGCTATCGGGTGTTTCCTCAGTCTCGGGAAGTCGCACAGAAACTCGGGAACCGCCCGTTTGATCTTCGGCCGGAACGTGTACGCGGCATACTCCTGTTTGGGTGATGCAGCCCAGCACGGCACGATATTATGAGCGTCCACTTCGTGGAAAGGCACATTGATCTTCTCCGTAACCGCTTTTTTCCACGCTCGTTTGATTCGCAACGGGTCGAAATCGGTGACGAGCATGCCGGCCCCATGTTTTCGGACGAATTTCGGTATCTCGTCTTCCGGACTGCCCGTAAGCAAGAAGAAGCCGATGTTTTTCTTGTCGAGCTGTTCCTCTACCTGCTGCAACCCTTTCAGCATGAATCCATACTGCCGTCCCGTCGCCCCGAGAAATGTTCGCACCAGACAGAAGACCACGGCGAACGGCTCCTTTTTCTGCAGAGCGCGTTTCTGCGCGTGGAGAAGCGCCCAATTGTCCCGCACCCGCTGATCACGGCTCATCCAGTACACGACCGGCCCTGCGCGCTCTGGAGCTTCTTTCAAACACCTCATTCGGTTCTCGTGCATGCCGAGTTCACCCTCGATCTGCTGCAAAATCGAACAATACCGCATCCGTTTGCAAGGGAATTAGGTGTCTCTAACATAATGAAGTGCTCGCTGCGTGGCACGGGCATTTTGCCCGTGACTTGGCGGGCGAGACGCCCGTCCTACCCTCGTTTTGTTAGAGCCGCAAAGTTCGAGAAGCGCGTTGACAGTAGAGTTCGTCCCTTCAGTTACTCTGGCTGGAACTCTCCCGTTTGATAGCCCAGTACGTGCCGCTCACGAAGTAAATCAGTGTTGGCCAGATCAGACCTCGTCTGAAGAAATCGAACCGCTCATCGTACCCGATTGGTCCTTTCAGGAAAATCCAGAGCGGCCACACGAGGCAGATGAGGAGGCATCCCAGTGCGATACCACCAGAAATCCACAGCAGCAGGGAACCGCCCGCGGTTTGAGGTTTCCTCTGTTGGCTCGGTGCAATAGTATGCTGCTTCTTTGGCGGAGGTTGCTGAGTAATAGGCGGTCGGTCTTCAGCGGCAAGCGTGGGAGTTCGCGCACCGGCAAATGCCGCAAAGAGGATGTACAGCCCGACGGTCAGGAACCATACCGGAATGAAGAGGAAAAACAGATGCAAGGTATCGGTTTTCTCGAGCGTTATCGCTACGGCGATGGCTATACCCCAGCTCAGCAGCGCCGGCCAGCTCACGATGAGCTTCTTCTTGTCCGCCCACATCTGTGTGAACCCGATTTTCGGGAAGATCCAGTGTTCAGCGAAGACGATCGCTCCTACCGGCATCAGCAGCAGGCCGTAGTATCCGACGAAGTCGAGCAGTTTGGTAAACACGAAAGGGAAACATGCGACGACGGTCGTCACAACACCTATGCACAACGTGACAAGCCACCGGGGCCAGTTCGGCGTTACTGCCTGGAGCGCCAAGCCTGCACGGTAGAGCGTCGGGTTGGACGTTGTCCACCCGGCGATTACCACGGCAATAATCCCGGCGACGCCGAGCGCCTGCATGGCGAGCTCGCCGGAGTCGATGTTGCTAAGCTCGGTTCGCAGTATCAAGGCGGTAGCCGCACCCATGATCCCGGCGCATATCCACGCGCCGTAATGTCCCAGAATCATGCCGAAAGCGGAGAACAAGCCATACGCGGGTCTCCTGGCATAGCGGAGCAATGCCATGTCCGAGAGCCCGACGTGCATCGCCAGGTTGCATATCCAGGCGAACGCCGCCACGTGCCAGAACCCTATCGACGGCTGGCCGTCCGGCGGCACGCCTGTCCAGATGGTCTGCGTCGCGATCGTCCAGAAATCTGCAATAGAGCGTATCTCACCGTGATCCAGCGTTCGCAACGCGAGGCCCGGCAGCAGCGCCAACCCTCCGGCGAAAAACATGAGTATCATCCACGGCGAACAGACGGAAGAAAACTGTGCGAGACTCTTGAAGCCGAGAATGGCGAGCGTGATCACCACCGCTCCAACGACCAGCACAACTAGGACGAAGCGGAAATCTTCGGGATACCAGTTCGTCTGCGCGGGAATGCCGAACGGTATCCTGACCGCCGAGGCCGATACCGTGATCATGCATCCGCCGAGAATACAGAACAGCACGGCGTTCAGGACGTTGTATACAAAGGTGGCAGCCGGTCCGGCGATCCTGCGGAGGTACCAGTACAGGGTCAACCTGGTCTGTACGGCTATCGGCGCGCATATCAACGTCCAGCTGAGCACCGCCATTAAGTTGCCAAGAAGCAGCCCGAAAAATATGTCGCGTGGCGTGGCTCCCCACCCGACGAACAACGCTCCGATGACAAACTCCGTTCCGGCGACGTGTTCCCCCGCATACAGTCCGGCGAAGTATCTGCCGGGCTGGAGACGGTTTTCGGATACTGGTTCGCGGTCGAACTCGTAGAGCTGGTCGAGCCGTTCGGTTAGTGAACGTGGTCTTTTTCGTTCGTTCGCCATGAGTCGATGCCCCGTTAGTCGTTTCCCCTCCCAGAACCGGATGACTGCGTTGCCCACAAGAGCGGAATCTCCCGCGGCAACGGCGGGTATTCTACATGATGTTTTCCCTGTTTGTCCAGAACTGGGTTGGCGAGATGCAGACGCCCCGCCAGGGCGTCTCTACGGTCGGCGTGAGAGTGAATTGACAATCGGAGCGGTAGGGGATCCTTGCCGAAACCGGTGTTGCCGCTCGTTCAGGAGATTCTTACCGCGAGAGTTGCGAGGACAGGTGGGTTCAATTCGGCGCTATTGAGACAACCGCTGGCGTTCGGCGATGACCTGCGGCATCCCGGGCGCTCCTCGGTCAGCCCTCGGATCGTAAAGCTCCGCCAGTGACGGATCCGCGAAGTCTATACCTGCAGGACGGTACGGCAGGTTGAGACCAGCCCATTCCCGAGTAAGCATGAACGTGACCGTACCGTCGAGCCAGAGCACGTTACCGCCGGCTGGGACGTGGTTGCGGTGTCTTGCGTAGGTTTGCCTTCCGAGCGCCGGTCCGCCCATCAAATCCCACATAATGGGCACTTTCGGTATCGGTCGTTCCGGCGGCGGGATCGTTATCGGTGCAGCGGTATACGCGCCGAAGTAGTCGTAGCTAATGCGATAACTCCGAGGTGCGTCCAGAAAGGTGTTTATCGGTACGTCCTCACGGAACCGGTCCTCGTCCCATCCCGGCGAGCTGTCGGACGGACAGAGGAAGACCCTTTTCTCGGGCATGTACTTACCGTAAAAGTCGATAAGACAGTCGGCATTGCCGTTGCCGCCGCTCCACGGTAACTGTCCATCGTGCTCCTCGGCATACATCCAGACAGCGGCGCCGAGCTGCGACAGGTTGTTCAGGCAACTTATCCTGCGGGCACTCTCACGCGATCGGGCGAGCGCGGGAAGCAGTATCGCCGCCAGAATGCCGATGATGGCCATTACAGCCGACAATTCCAGCAATGTGAACCCGGTTCTTTTCACCGCTGTTTCACCTCAGACCAACGTAATTCGCGAACAGTTCTATCCGAGGACAACGTCACTTCACCAATTATACGTGCGCTCGATACCACGAAGTCGCCGTCCCTGATCTCTCCAGTCGAAAGTATCGAGTACGCTCCCGCTCCTCCGGTAGGTTTCACCTGCACGGTGAATCTTCCTTTGCCCAGCGAGGTATTCGTCTCACCGCAATAGTCGCTTCCTGGAACGCGCAGTTCGGCCAGCGCCTTATCCACGCCGCCTTCGGCGATGTTGAGGCATAGCTGTTTGAATTCCGCCTGATGCCGGTTCGACGCGGTACGGTTCAGATACGCCAGGAAGGTCGAAGCGAAGATGGTCATCGCCGCAAGATACCCGACGGTTATCAGAAGTGCAGACCCGTCCTTCGAACGGGACTTCGGCATAAAGTCCGTCAACTTCACTGAGCGACTCCTCTCATCGCAGCTGTGAACATGTGTGGTACCTCTCCTTGACGTCTGTTCCCTTCGTTCCTGACACGCAGTTCGAGCGATACAAGACGCGCTTTTTGCGGAACGTTCTTATCGTATGTGAACCGGACGGACTCAAGGTCAACCGGATACGTGACGAACCGTTCGGCGGAGTAGACACTAGTCTTTTCCGAGATAACCAGCTTGCTCAACCTCGATTCCGAGCCGATGCGCCCGAATACGACGTAGCGTTTTGGGCTACTTTGACGTCCGTGCATCGACAGCTCGAGGATAAGCTGCTCGCTGTCCGAACGATATTTCCCGACGCCGGGCAGGATAGCGGAGGACTCGCGTACAGCAGCGACGAACTCGTCGCGAATGTCTTCTACGACACCTGCTCTGTCAAGGGAGGTCGTGCCGAGGACGGACAGACGCGAGCTCGTGATGAACACCTGCGCGGCAAGGTTGATGACAACGGCAAGAACCGCCGCGCATCCCAGAAGCTCGAGCAGCGTCATCCCTGCCCTATCAGGCCATCGATTGGTTCTCATTCTTACATCCTACCCGTCACGCGCGATACCCTAAACCCACCACAAAGGCACAAAGGCACAAAGGCACAAAGGATCTTCACAGTACTACCCTCTTTATTCCTTCCTTGATGAGCGGTACGTTGAAGTTGATGAGCAACCCAAGACGGTGGCCAGATAGCTTCAAGTACGTGAGTAGTTGTGCCTCGTGAACAGGCAACAAAGTTTCCACCGCCTTCAGTTCTACCACCAAGCAGTTCTCTACCAGCAGGTCAAACCTGAGGGCAGCATCTAAACGGATGCCATCATAGGAAACCGGTAAGGCCACCTGTCGTTCGACTTTCAAAGACCGTTTGGTTAATTCGTGTGCCAGGCAGACTTCATACACATTCTCGAGTAAACCTGGGCCCAGGGCTGAATGCACGGTGAACGTTGCATCAACAACCTGCGTCGCCAGCTGGTTGATTTTTTCAGGAATAGGTTCTCTTTGTGTCTTTGTGCCTTGGTGGTTCATCATGGCGTTTTATCTGCTATAAGCGTGGTGACACTTTTCTGTATCGTCCGACCGTTCTCGCCGGTCCACGTGATGCTTACCGTAATGTGTTTCAGCCGTTTTGAAGCTTCAGCGTAGTCGGTTATGGTGACGTTAGGCTTTGCGTTAACCAGTCGCGACAGCTCCGGCGTCTCGCTGACGAAGCTTCCCTTGTCTGTGTTGTGCAGCTCGGGGAAGGGGAGCGATCGCAACGTCTCTATTTCGTTCTGGATAGCGTGCATCGCTACCGTGGTCTCGTTGAGCGCGTGCATCTTGTTCAGCCCGAAATGGTACATCTGAATCACGCCGAACATGCCGACAGTGAGCACGAACAGCGCTGCTGTCAGCTCAATCAGCGACATTCCAGACTGGTTCTTCAGCAGTCTCTTATTACGTCTCGTCATCTTATTGCCCCGGCGGCGGCAGAACCCGTCTCAACTCCTCGATCGTCGTTGTACCTTTCCTGACTTTCTCCAAGGCGTCGTCAGCGAGAGTGACCATGCGGTTGCGCAACGCTGCCTCGTGAAGCACGCTGGTTCTCGAACGTGCGAGGATCAGATCAGCGATCTCCTCATTCACCAGCAGCAGTTCCCCGATTGCTATACGGCCGCGGTACCCTATCCCCTGACATTCCTCACATCCCGCACCGCGATAGAGGGAAGTTTCCTTATCGATTATGCCGAACCGGTTCAGAAGGGAGGCTTCAGGTTTGTACACAGCGGCGCAGCGAGGACAGTTGACCCGCAAAAGCCGCTGCGCGAGAACTCCTGTCACCGAGGATGCGATCAAGAACGGCTCGATACCCATGTCCAGCAATCGTGTGAATACTCCTGCGGCCGTTCCGCTATGTATCGTGCTTATCACGAGATGACCGGTAAGTCCCGCTTGAACTGCGGTTCGTGCCGTCTCGGCGTCGCGTATCTCGCCGACCATGATCACCTCGGGGTCCTGCCTGAGCGCCGACCGGAGCGCTTTCTCGAAGGTGAAACCTGCGTGCGGGCTGATCTGTGTCTGGGAGATGTTGCCTAACCTGTACTCGACCGGGTCTTCAATCGTCACGATATTTGGTGCGGGCTGACGCGAAGCGGACAGCTCGTGCAACAGCGCGTAAATCGTGGTCGTCTTGCCGCTGGAACTCGGTCCCGTCAGGAGCAGCGTCCCTTGCGGTCGAAAGATCAGTTCCCGCAAACCCTTTACAACCTCGTCTCGGAACCCGAGAGATTCCAGCGCGAGCAAGTTGCGGCTCGAATCGAATAGCCGGATCACCGTTTTCTCGCCGTAGACGGTGGGGAAAGTGGATACGCGCATCTCCTTCCCGCAGCTCGTCTCATCCGCGTTGATACGGCCATCCTGCGGGACATCCTTCTGGTACACGACCATCCTGGCCAGTATCTTGATGCGGGCGATAATCTTCTCCTGGTACTCCTTCGGGAGTCTGGCAACCTCCTGCAGAATCCCGTCGATTCTGAACCGGAGCGCTAGACAGTCGTTCCATGGTTCGAAATGGAGGTCGCTGGCACCGTGAAACACCGCCTGGCACAACGCCAGGTCGATCGTGTCGGTCACGCCTGATTGGCCGGCTGAAAGATGCTCGACCAACTCGTGTTGGATCTCGTTGAGTGGTATAAAATCTTGTTTCTCAGGGTGTTCCGACTTTTTGTTCACATATATTCTAAGCTTCGCCATAAGTCAAATCCGCAATTCTTTCTGTCCCGGCCGGTGCCTGCGTACCTTGCCCAGATTTCTTCCTCATGATTCGCACTCATTTCAATCGCGCGGCGCTACGATCAATACGATCCATTAGTGGTGAGACCCCATAGACAAAGAGCCGCGACTTCTTCTCGCATTGGATAGTAGAGGTATCCTCGCCAAATTTCGCAGCTAGGCATTCAGCGAAGTTCCGAAGCTGCGTTTCGTCATCTATGAGTGATTCCCGTCTGAGTCGATCGACGGGGTGCCAGGCGACGCCGATCGCCGTTAAGCTGAGGTGTGTACCGTCATTCCGGCGTTTCAGCACGAACTCCCAATGTCCGCCTACATGCCGGTTCTTACTGGTCAATCGCCATACCAAGTCGCTGGGTGGTTTGATTTCGCTTGCAAAGACGCTCACCTGTTCGCCTGAGGAGAACGTCGCCGTCCAAATGGTTGTTCCGTGTTGCTTGCTGCGAATATCCACTCCTTTAGCCTGATGCAGCCATGCCGGCAGGTTTCCGTAATCGGTGAGGGTCTCGTAAATCGCTTCAGGATCTTGGTTGAGCGTCATCGAAATCAAGACCACACGTTCGGACCGAAGCGTTTTGCCAGCGGCATAGGAAGCAAGAACCAGTAAAAGGACGAGCGCTACAGTGGCAGCACAGGAGACCAGTAGCCTTTTCGGCCTTGCTTGTTTATGCCGTTGCGCAAACACGAATCTCACTCCTGACAGTCTAATCGTTGTCCGTTGTACATTCTCACTGATCTGTCATCTGATCCTTTCGCCGGCACCTGTTACACCTGAAACAGAACCGGCAGACAGTCTTCTAGCCTGGCATTGCAAGCGTGTCCATGAGTCGCACGGTTGTCGCGAACCATGCCAAGGCAACGAAAAGCGTGACGCAGCCGAGCGCCACGACACCAATCGGCGCGACCACGTCCAAAAGTATCTTGCTGACCTTCGCCGCCTCACGCTCATAGAGACGGGCGACCCTGCCGAAAGCTTCCGGAAGAAGCCCGGAACTCTCCCCTATTGACACGATGCTACGGAAAGAGGCAGGGATGCTCGGCTCCTTCTCCATGGCACTGGCCAGCGTCTCGCCATCCTGTATCTTGCTCTTGATTCTTAGCAACGCGGCACGATACAGCGTGTTCACTTCAATGGATGCGGCGTCTTCGAGCGCATCGGTGAGAGGCACGCGAGCCTCGAGCAGCTTCTCCAGTGCGAATGCAACGCGTGCCAAGTTTCCCTTCACGAACATGGTGCGCAGAACCGGGACCCATATGAATATCCGACCAAGAGCGGCGCTCAATAACCCGCGTCTCAGGGGCAGCAAGCGCCAGAGGACGATAGCGACGCAGACTGCAATGAGAATCGGCAGCCATCGCCAGCTCGCCAGATAGCTGCCAATCGCATTGAGTGCAAGGACCGGTCCCGGAAGCCTCTGGTTGAAATCAGCGAGAATTCCCGCAAATACAGGGAGTACCCTGATCAAGAGGAAAAACGTTATGACGCACTGGATCAGAAAGACCCCACCCACATACAACGTATAAATCGAAATCGAATTGCAGAGCGACGATGTACGGAGCACGCCCTCGATCAGTTGAGACAGGGTCTCGTCGAGTCTGCCGGTATCCTCGCCAACCTTCACCATGTCGATGTAGAACCGAGGAAAGAACCGTGGTCGTTTCCGCATCGCCTCGGCGATAGATAGCCCGGAAGAGATGTCGTGCCGCAGCGCGACGAAGATGGATTCCAGCCCGTTCGTGGGTGCATCGAGCGTCGCCGCCTCCAGTCCGCCCACCATTGGTGCGTTGGACCGGACGATCGCGTTCAGTTGACGCGTGACGGCAATCAGGTCACGCCGCCAGGCACCTCGGCGCAGGTACAGGGGTCCTGCCCAGCGTTCTCGTGGCACGCGAGCCAAGACCTGTGGCGGTTTTGCGACCCGTTGCCTGTGAGACAATCGTGCCCAGACGGGCAGCGTCACGCGTGGCGGGCGATCACCGCGCAGTAAGCTGACAACATCTATATAGCCGATATCTCGCCAGTTCATAGGCCCTGTATTGCATCTCCAAGCATGAAGATCGGCAGGTACAATGAGATGATCAGGAAACCGATAACTA
>Ga0180434_10004350_pt1 | contig 17306 bp, 16 predicted proteins | sample SS_ome_7_FD_132453 | JGI IMG/M metagenome (GOLD analysis project Ga0180434, IMG submission 132453) | Hypersaline lake sediment archaeal communities from the Salton Sea, California, USA - SS_1_D_2 metaG | ecosystem: Environmental > Aquatic > Non-marine Saline and Alkaline > Hypersaline >...
GCCAAACCGAGCGATTTCAGGTCGCACTGGAGTATCTCCCCCTTGTACGGTCTGAACCCGGTGAGCTGGTGTCCCCCAACGAGCCTGACGTGTTCCGCACCGTAGTTTCGGTACACGACCGGTGCCTGTTCGCTCCCGCCATCTTCAGGACCGAGCGCAAACGTCTCGTCAAGATGATATGTGCCTTCACGTGCGAGAACCGTCGCGCCGTCAGGCAGTCTCCCAGCGGCTCTCAACGCGCGGATTTCATCTCGCGCCTTTGTGAGGGTAGCGCACGGCCCGTCCGTCTGAATCGCGTTGGGACTGCTCAGCCGTCCCGACCACGCGTCATTACCGTCGCCCGCGACATAGAGCTCCATTGGAGCGGCTATCGCCGCAATTATTGATGGTGTCATTGTGTAAAGCAGCACGAGCAACACAATGACCAATCGTCGTGCCGCAAGGAATCTGCCATTCTTTGTCCTCATGTAGAAGCTCCTTAATATCTGCTACAGGCAACGCGCATCGTCTCATTCTCCAGGCGCGTCGGCCCTGGCAGTCGAGTAAAACGTCTTGCCGTCGTGGATGGTGCGGCGGAGTTTGCGGGCGCGTTCGAGCGCTGCCAGGAGCTTCAGCGTTTCTGCGAGATGGATTCCCGCCGCTGCACTGACCTCTTCGGCGGTTACCGGCCGTCTCTCGGCGAGAGCCAGTATTGCCGACTCGTGTTCTGCCGCTGCCGCGGCGTACCGTGGTTCAGGTTCGACCTCCGCGATAATCTCGGCCTCCGGACCGAACAGTTGGCGAGCAGCCTCCATCCCTTCGTGGCTGAGCGGTTGGACGCTGGTCTCGGCAGGTGGACGAACCGGTGTGTTGAGTTGGACGCGATCCGGTCGAAGCCGCTGAACGAGCCGTGCCAGCTCGCGCACGTGAGCCTCATCGTCGTTCACGCCTCTTACAAGCATCACCTCGAGCCATATCACGCCGGCATACTCCTGCCTGAGCTGTTTTAAGCCTGTCACCAGGCATTCGAGCGTGAGCGATTCGTGCGGTCTGTTGATCTTCTGGAAGACGTCCTCCGTCGCGGCGTCGAGCGACGGCAGTATGAGATCGGCCTCTCTGACCGCCTCTCGGACTTCGGCGCGCACAAACATGGACCCGTTCGTCAGAACTGCCACCGGTTTGTCCGATACCTCTTTCAATCGATGGATAATCTCGCCGATACCGAGTTCAAGCGTCGGCTCGCCTGAACCTGACAGTGTTATATAGTCAATGTCGGACCGGGAGCTGAGCACGTCGCGTACTTCGTCAAGGAGCTGCTCGGGGTGCGAGAACCGTCTCCGCTCGACTGTGGGGCGGGGCGTTCTTCCGATCTGGCAGTAGATGCAGTTGAACGAACACGTCTTCATCGGGACGAGGTCAACGCCGAGCGACATTCCGAGCCGGCGCGATACTACCGGACCGAAGACTCTTGCGTGTTGCGCGGCCATTTCATTGAGTTCCTCTCGAAAAAGGGTATCGGAAATCGCCACGATCTCCGAAACGTCGTCTCGTTTTACATCGCGTCGTACGCCACGTCTATTGCGCGTCGCCCGCGCCCACGGCTCATTGAAGTCGCACAAGATCACCGGTTTTCACATTGTACACCGCGAACGAGGACCTCCCCCACGCTTGCGTAACGAGGAGAAGCTTCGTGAGGTCGGGCGACGGCAGCAGCCGGCCGAACGGTTTCTCCACTGTGGCGAGACGGTCCATCTCGCCGGAAGTGAGGTCGACGCTGGTGCATACGGTCTCGTTACTGGCCGTTATCGCGACGAAAAACATGCTCGCCTCCTCGTTCCAGGCGGCATAGAGCACACGGTTGAACCGTTCCGGCAGCGGCAGCACGGTGGTGAAGGCGATGTTCATAACGTTAAGGTAACATTTCCCGGTCGCATCCTTCCAGAAATAGCAGACGTTTGTCCCTCCGGGGGACCAGACCGGCACCATGTAAAGCGGGTTGATGACCCGTTTGGGATGGATTCGTACCGTTCCGACGTCGCTCACCACGTTCATCCAGAACGCCTCCGTCGGGCGCATTGCCGTCCTGACGGGAGGCGCGGCGCTCGTCATGAACGCTATCGCCTTGCCGTCGGGAGCCCATACCGGTGGTCCTGCCAGGTGGCCATACTGCACCACCGGCAACGTGTACCGTTCGCCTTCGATCTTGACCAACCGGAGATACAGCTTCGCCTTCTTGTCGGCAGTATCGTCGCCGCCGCCGCGGTAGCCGAACGCGGCCGCGAGCGGGTTGACCGGACCGGCGGCGAGAAGGAGCTTGTTGTCCCGTGATGCAGGCGACGAGCCGTCGAAAAAGACGCGATGAACCGGTGGATGGACGTCATCGAACGTATCAACTGTCTCATCGTCGGTGTTCAACAGCAGGATGGAACCGTCTTTCTCGACAACGATCCGTGAGCTATCGGGACTCCACCCGAGCGCAACGCGTTTCGCGGGACTGCCCAGGCCGATCGTGTCCGGAGCGCTGCGGTCAAGGTGTGCGATCTGCACCAGGGCTTCCCCTTCGCGTGGTACAGAACCAACAGCGATACGCGCGCCGCTCGGCGACCATACGACTGCTTGAAACCGTTCACCTTTGAGACGTGTCTCGGCGTCCGAGCCGTCGTTTTTAGAGACGCGCAAAGCGTCCGTATCGCGTGCCTCTCTGGCGATGAACGCGACGTTTGTCGAGTCCGGCGACCAGGACGCACGGAGCGGTGCCGATTCCAATGCAGTTGACGACGCTGCCTGTGCCGTCAATGTTATACCGGCAACACAGACGAAAAGGGCGTGTGAAAACTGCGGTGTCGACCGTGCTCTCGTGATCAATCTCCTCACATTCCTCTGTGGTCACGCGTTGTCAGGGGTTCATGCCATGCCGTAGTTTATCATGATGTGCGCCAACCTGCCAATCGTAGATGACTCTCGCCGCGAGACTGCAGGGAGCGACAACCGCCTTGACAGCGAACCCCCGGCGCGATAGTCTCTTCTTGGGGCAGATAGGGGGGCAAGCGACTTCCCGGTGATAGGAGGAACGACATGAAAAGCGCGATGGGGACACGCGACCGTTTCTTGAGAGCCTTGTTCGTAGCGCTGGCGGTCGGTCTTGGATGGGGCGTTCGCGGCGATTTCGGTCACCTGCTTGGGGCGATGTTCCCCGGCGCGGCGCTCGGACTGGGGTTCGCTTACGTCACCGGCCAGAAGTCCATGTTCAAGTGGATGCCGCTGCTCGGCGCGATAGGCGGGTTGGGCATCTCGACCGGTGGCGCGATGAGCTACGGTATCCTTCACGGGTACGCCAAGTCGGATACGTTCATCAACTACTCGTACGGTTTCTTCACGCTCGTCCTGCAGGGTGGTGCATGGGGATGTTTTGGGTGCGCGCTGCTCGGGTTGGCGCTCGAGAAAGAGCGGCTCAAGGCGACCGAGCTGGTCAGCGCGATCGCGACAGTATACATTACCGGTGCGGCCGTCTACTTCCTCGTCGTCACCCTGGGCGGTTTCCACATCAACCCGCCTCGGTCCGATCTCTCAATCGGGTATACAGGCGGCGTGATAGGGCTTTTCGTCTGGCTCGTGCTCAACAAGAAACGGTACGGCTTCAAAGGTGCTCTGTGTGGCTACATCGGGTTCGGCCTAGGTATGGCGCTGGGCAGATTCCTGGCGAATGTGAGCTATCTCCAACCGTTCTCGGTGAACCACTGGAATATCATGGAGGTTAGCTGCGGATTCATCGGCGGGTTTGTGTTCACGTTCGGGATGCTCGGGAAGAAGTTCCCGGAACTGCCCGAGGGCGAGGGGTACCCGCTGCTAAGCGTGTACGGCGTGTTCTACGTCATGGCGTTTATTCCGGTCATGCACAGGCTGCGCAGAATCAGGCCCGAAGAGAAGTTGCAGCAGTGGGCGGCTTCGTTGGAATCGTACGGTTATGCGAACCCCGAACTGTTGAGCCGGATGATCCTGGCTGCGATCCACGTCGTCTGTTTTCTTGGGTTCGTCGGGGCAGGAATCTGGCTCTACCTCCATTTCCGGAACAAGCACCGGTTCGCGGCGTTTCCCGTGCTCTACTTTTCGGGTCTCATGCTGCTCATCCAGAACCTGAACGCCCTGTTTCCGTTCTACCCGCGGCAACCGAGATCGATCAACATGCACTTTGTCTTCTGGATACTGTATGCGCTCATGATCGCATACGCCATCTTGCGCAAACCACGTGATGTGACCGACCCGGACGACGTGGCCGAACGGATCCACTGGCGCAAGTGGGTGGCGGGTGCCGTGGCGGTCTTCGTGTTCATCATCGTCATGGCAGGGTTTGTGAACGGCGAGAAAACGATGGCGTCCGCGAACACTCGGTGGCCGCTCTGGTCATGGCGACAAGGTCCGCACACTCGGTAGAGCTAGCTTGAACAGGCGCGTCGCTCTTCCGAGAACCGGCAGGGATGCAGGTAGGACGGGCGTCTCGTCGAAGATGCGCCGAGGCGTACCCGTCGTCTCATGGGCAAGATGCCCGTGCCACCCCGATACTGGTTTATCTCGTTAGAGACTGTTAGTCTGGCCGTTCGCGGCCCGTTATCCGCCAGGCACCGTCGGCCTCTTTCGTCGCGACGAGCGCCATGTCGCGAGAGCCCATCGGCGAGTCGAACGTGATCGGGCCGAGCTTTGCCGTGTTACCTTCGATCTTTATTTCGGCGTCATCGACCAAGACTTCCACCTCGAACTCCTTAAACCTCGGTACAAACTCGCGGAGCCGAGAGACCATCTCATCGTAGGTGCCGCCGCGCGAGGTCTGGTAGTTTTTCGAGTACAAGCTGATGAGTTTGTCGACGTCCCCCTCTTCCAGGGCCGCCTTGTAGTTCGTGAGCAGTTCCCCGAGCAGCTCCTCATCGCTTGGTCCGCCACGCAACATGGCGCACCCGGTCGCCACGTAGAGCAGCGCTACAGCCATTGTCAACACCGCAGCCGTTCGAACGTTCTTCATACCGTTCCACCTCCCTCCCAGATGTCTCCTGCGTTAGACCATCCCCTCCGTCGGAAAAGTCGTACTCCGCGCGGAATCTTATCACGGGTGAGCAGACAGGACAAGAAGAAAACCGCGTGCACAGCGCGTGCTGCTGTGACGGCGGACAGACATTCCTCTCTGTCAAGGCAGATGCATGAGGTGCGAGAATCTGCGGTCGCCCCAGAAGAAAGGCGCCTCGCCCTTATTTCTCCAGTTTACGCCAATTTCCGGGACGGGATGACGAACGTTCTATCCGAACGTCGAGGATATCCAGTCGCCGACGTAATGGCTTATGACGACCACTATCAGGGCAATGCCGACGTGCTCAGCAACCATCTTCCAGCAGCTTGTGGCTTGGCTCCTGGCAATGCCGTAACTGAGAATACCCAGTACGGCAAGGCCCCAAATCACGCTGACCACCATAGCGGTTTCAAGCTCGCAAAGCAGGACGGGGACAATAAATGTCAGTGCAAAAACGAATTTCGAGGCGAACGTGGCGATTGTTGATTCCCATATTTCCGCCGCGTCGTGTCGGTTCTCCGACTCTTCGGATATGTGGATGCCCAGTGCGTCGGAGAACGCATCGGCTATCGCTACCGTCAAAATGCCGCCGATAACCGCGAGTCTGGAATGAGTACCGGAATGGAGCCCTACCATTATCCCCAGCGTCGTTATTATTGCGGAGGTTAAACCAAAGCTGAAACCGGTCTTTATGGAATGCTTAATCGTCACCGTCAAATACTCTCAGCCCGAGTTTCTGTTCGTGGTTTACACATATTACAGCAGCTTTTCTGTGTAGTCCACCCTTACTATACCTTAACTGCGCCCGCGGTCGAGCCTGTTTGCCGCAAAGTACGCCGGAAATGCCGCCTATTCTTCCACGCGACCGCCGAGGTATCGTGCGAGAAAGGTCTCTGCCGCTGTGTAGAACCTGAGCCGATTCTCGGGCCTGGCAAGACCATGTCCCTCGTCCGGGAACACCATATACTCGACGACCTTGCCTTTGCTGCGCAGCGCGTGGACGATCTGTTCGCTCTCGGCTTGCTTGACTCGCGGATCGTTTGCTCCCTGTGCGATCAGTGTCGGAATGCCAATCTGGTCCGCTTTGAACAGCGGCGAACGGGTCTTCAGGAACTCCCCTTCTGTATCCGCATCACCGACCCGTTCGTAGAAGAGCGTGCGCATCGGCTTCCAGTACGGTGGTGCGGAGTCGATCAAGGTAATGAGGTTGCTTGGACCACATCCGTCGATCGCGCACGCGAAGACGTCGGGTGCCAGCGCAGCGCCGACCAGGGCGGCGTAGCCGCCGTACGACCATCCGTATATGGCGACGCGTTTGGGGTCGGCGATGCGTTTCATCACAGCCCAATGCACGGAATCTACGAGGTCATCGTGCATCTTGGCACCCCACTGCCGACTGCCGGCGTTCAGAAACCGTTTGCCGTACCCGGTCGAGCCTCGAAAGTTGACTTGCAAACAGGCGTACCCCCGGTTCGCGAGCCATTGCGCCTCCGGATCGAACCCCCAGAGGTCGCGATCCCATGGACCGCCGTGCACCTTCAGCACCATAGGCAGATTCCTGGCTTCTACCCCGACCTGAAGCGTAAGGTACCCGTGAAGGGCGAGTCCGTCACGCGCTCGCAGTACTACAGGTGTCATGGGCGCCAGCGTATACTGGGTGAGCTTCGGCCGGTCAGTGAAGAGCAACGTGGCGTTCTGCGTTTGCCGGTCAAACAGGTAGAACGGGGTCGGCCCGTCGTCCGTGGTGAACCCTATCACCCAGTGTCTGTCGGATCCGTCCCGGTTGAGGAGGAAAAAATCGCCCTGATGAATCTTCCTGATCGCTTCCACATCCTTGTCGATGCTGGTATCAAGCACCTGCACGTGTCCCCGGTCTTTGACGACGCTTACCGTTTGGACTTGATGCGTACGAGGATGGATGATGACGGCGCCGATATCATACTCCGGATCGGAAGCGAGAATGGTCTGTGCACCGGTATCGATGTCAATCTCGACGAGCCGCATGGTGTCGGCGCCGCGGCTGTCACGCAGGTATATTCCTCTACCGTCCGGGGTGAACGCAATCGCGGAACACAGATTATCTTCCGGCTGCCACACCACCAGTTGGCGCCACGGACTGTCGTTATTGTCGCGGACGCGTAAGACAGCGCTCCCGTCTGCAATTATCGCTCGCGCCGCTCTCACTCGGAAATCGTGGTCCGCCAGCCATTCGACCACGTCACCGGGGTTCTCGGTGTCCAGCACCACAGCGCCGGTATCGAGGTTGAACCTGTACACGTCGAAACAGCGTCGGTCGCTAAGGTTGAGACAGAGCAGTATTTGGTCGGGAAAGTCGGGGTCGATACGCAAAATCTGGGCGCGAACGCCGGGAAACGGGGTCACGTCACGAGTGGTATCTGTTGTCAGATCGATCGAGTACACATGCCAGTTTTCGTCACCGTCGGAATCTTGCAGGTAGAGGATGTGACGGTTGTCTTGTGCCCAAAAGTACCGCCGTATACCGCGCTTCTCGTCGCGCGTGACCACTCTGTCATCGTTTTTTCCGAGGGTGCCCACCCAGATGTTGAGCACGTTGTCTTTGGGTGCGAGATGGGCAATACGGGTACCGTCCGGGGATATTTGCGGTGCGGTTTTCTCCGGGTCGCCGAAAAGGATCTCTCGGGGGATCAGCGGGGAAACCTGAGCAGGTGCTTGGACGGAGATGCACGTCAGGACGAGCGCGTAAAATAATACACGGTTTCTTCTTCTCTGTGGGTCACGTCGAAGCATTGCGCCGTCCCGCTCCCATACGGAGTTGTGGACGCGTACCTCGGTTGGGTACAGCTCTTTCGGTAAGGATATGCACTGCATAATCGCAGTCGCGGCACGCAGCGCAGCAAGCTGACTTCGTATTGTACCGCGGCAGTGCCTTGCTCGGCCGTCGTGCTCATCGCCAGTGCGCTGATGAACTTGCTACACTCCGTTCGACGACACTCCGGTGCTCACGGTGTAGGTGGTGACACGTTCTATCCCGAGCACGCTGCTATTCTTGGCGTTCAGGGGCTGTACGCCCGGTACACCGTCACCGTTCGGAGCCCAGTTCTGTGGCGATATCGTTCTTTCTCGCGTTTTTCCAGAGTGCCGGAGGCCTCGCGCAGTCTTGCTAGTACCTTCGGGGCGGTCCACCCCCTCTTCTTTGTCTGCTACCGCCGCCACCGCCACCGCCGGGTTTCCGCTCCGACCGAGCTTCGTCGACTCTGAGGGTGCGTCCTTTGAAATCAGAGCCGTCCAGTGCCTCCTTTGCTTTCTCAGCCTCGGCCGAAGCAGACATTTCAACAAAACCGAAACCTCTCCCTTCGATAATGTTGACCTGTCTCACCGTACCATGGGCGGAAAACAGCTCTTCCAGCTCCTGGCTCGTTGTCGAGTAGCTCAGGTTACCTACGTAGAGTTTGCTGCCTCGCATCGTGACCTCTCTTTACGTTTCTCTTTCTTCTCTGTCCAATAACGTTTTCCGGGAGGCAGTAGCGAGATAGCAGTACTGCTTGCTCCTGCAGCAACATTATCAAATCAGAGAATCCCCGGTTGAACCATGTTTATCAGAGTTTAGTCAGTCGTTCCTGATCACCCCCTTCCACAGTGATCACCACCGGTCGTCCGGGCACTATTCGTCGGGTTAGCAACGTGCCAGGTATTGGGAGAATAGTCCGGGTCCTTATACAGATAAGCTCCGTTGACCGCGACGCCCGTGTTAGCTGAATTGTCATGCGCCCCGAGGATGCTTTCGCCCCCGGGGAATCGTCGTCGTTTTCACCTGTTGCTTGTCAGATTCACGATCACAACACTTGTTCATCACAGTGTCTTCAACGCCGGTCGGTCATTGAACGCGCGTCGCTAGCGGAGCCCGGAACGCGGGTTGCGAACGAATACCGGAACGTGATGATTGGTCGAACACCCTTATCATACACCCAGCAGGTACTTGATCGCAAGAGAAAATTCCTTAAGCGGCTTTTCCAAGACGCGGTCAGCTTCCAAGGACGTCACGCGCACGAGCCGAGACCTGCCTTCGTGGTCGTTGTTCCGGCGGGTTGTGTGCTGCCACAATGTGCCAGGAGCCCGGAACGCGGCGCTCGGTGTTGACATTACTCCCCGGCCTTTGCTAATCTGCAGCGGTGATGGTGCGCGTACCGAGGTGCGGAACTCAGGCAGGTTTACCAGAACGGAGGGATGCGACATGGGACCGGTTCTGCTGGTTGTAGCGATACTGCTGGGGTTGATACTGCTGTGGTTCGTCCTGACGTACAACGGGCTGATAGGGATGCGCAATCGCGTGCGTAACGCCTGGTCCCAGATAGACGTGCAGCTCAGACGTCGGTATGACTTGATTCCAAACCTCGTGGAGACGGCCAAGGGGTACATGAAACACGAACGGGAAGTGCTTGAAAACGTCACCAAAGCGCGCCAGCAGGGGATAGACGCCACGACGGTCAAAGACCAGGCGGCTGCCGAGAACACCATTACGGCAGCGTTGCGTCAATTGTTCGCGGTCGTGGAAAACTATCCCGATCTCAAGGCGAACCAGAACATGCTCGCCTTACAGGAAGAGTTGACGAGCACGGAGAACAAGATATCGTTCGCGAGACAATTTTACAACGACAGCGTGATGAAGTATAACACCAGGATACAGCGGGTTCCCACGAAGATTGTCGCCGACATGTTCAACTTCAAGGACGAGGACTTCTTCGAAATCGAAGAGGGTGAGGCGCGGGAACCTGTCAAGGTGAAGTTCTAACGGTCCATGTACGAGCTCATTGCCGCCAATAAACGCAACTCGTGGATGCTGGCCGTGGTAATGCTGCTGCTCCTGTGCGCTCTGGGGTTCTTTATCGGACAGGCGTGGGGTGCGTGGCAGATCGGTGTGGCGGGCGCGTTGATCGTCGCTTTGGTGATGGCGTTGACGAGCTTTTTCGGCGGCGCCAAAATCGTGATGGGGATCAGCGGGGCGCGTGAAATACAGAAGAGGGACAACCCGCAACTGTTCAACGTGGTCGAGGAGATGGCCATAGCAGGTGGGTTGCCGATGCCGCGCGTCTTCGTCATTAGCGACTCTGCGCCGAATGCGTTCGCCACAGGTCGAGACCCGCAGCACGCTATGGTGGCGGTCACCACAGGGTTGCTCGACAAGCTGAACAGAAGCGAGCTCCAGGGCGTGATCGCTCACGAGATGTCCCACATCAGAAACTACGACATAGTGTTCGCGATGATGATGGCGGTCATGGTCGGGGTTATCGCGTTGCTCTGCGACTTCTTCTTACGCAGCACGTTTTACGGCGTGGGCCGCCGTTCATCGCGACGCAGCAAGGGCGGCGGGGGGATCGTCGTGCTTATCGCGATACTGCTGGCAATTCTGGCGCCGATCGTCTCCAAGCTTATCCAGCTTGCCGTGTCACGACAGCGCGAGTATCTCGCCGACGCGTCGGCCGTGGAGCTTACGCGAGACAACGAAGGTCTTGCGTCCGCTCTGGAGAAGATATCCGGCGATAAGGAAGTGCTCGAGGTGGCAAACCGGGCGACACAGCATCTCTATATCGTGAACCCGATAAAGCCGTTCGAGAATCGTGCCAAAGCCCTGTTCAGCACGCATCCGCCGATTAAGGAGCGTGTTGGACGGATTCGTGCGATCGTTCCGGGACACGCCGGGTGATCCTCTCGCATCAGCGAGAACGGTAGTTCGCAAGAGCTCTGCCCCCCCGAATCGCCGGATAAATGCATGCTTGTTGATGCTATCGGGTTGCACCGAGTCGCTTCTCTGGCAGCGTGGAGGTGCACCTAATCGGTGTCATGTAGCGCCGCCGTCTCGGCGGCAGGCGCGAAGGCGTCCCGCCCTCGCTGTCGCGGGCGAGACGCCCACAAGACTGCCGGCAAGATGCCAGCGCTACTCCCACTGGCGGGCGATTTGAGTGTCGCGACGCTGTTTGACAACAGCTATCGGTGCTGCTAGATTCCTACGAGTTTGTTCGTCGGGATGGGGTCGATTGCAGGAGGCTACCGTTATGAAACTCAGGATCGGTGCTTTGTTATTGCTCGGACTACTTGCTTGCGCGCTATGCGCAGCGCAGCTTCAGGTTGCGGAAAGCCCTGTCTCGGCCGATACCGCCTCCGAGCGTAAAGCGGACCGGTTCGATGTCCAGGCGCACGCCGGCGGGAAAGGATGGGTGTTTCCCGGCAACATTCTCGAGGCGTTCGAATATGCGCTCGATTTGCAGGTGACGACGTTGGAACTGGATATGAATTACACGAAAGACGGCGTCATCATCGTGATCCATGACCGGAATATTCCGCTGGAGTGGCACATCGACCCTGACGCGACCGGCGCACTCCCACCCGACCCGACTACGGCGAGCGAGGAGGAGTTGGCTATCAAGAACCTCACGCTCGAACAGATCAAGCACTATCGGTGCGAACTGCCCGCCGAGCTCTAGTCGTTTCCCGGTCGGTCTGCCGATACGAAGCTGCTTGCTAGCGCCGGGTATGGAAGGATCCCGACGTTGGAAGAGGTGTTCCAGTTTTGCCGTGATTACGCGACCAGCGAATATAAGAGTGAAGCGCAGCGCGAGAATGCGAAGAAGGTACAGTTCAATATTGAGACCAAGACGCGCGGGTTCGAGCAGGCCGTGGTCGACACCGTCGGGAAGTTCGATCTTGTCGATCGCGTTATGGTACAGTCCTTCGACCACCGCTCGATCGCGACCATCGCACAGATCAACCCGCGTATCCGGACATCAGCACTCGACGGTTTCCCTGACAAGGTCGTGGAGTATACCAAAGCGACAATCTGGTCGCCCCGGTACACGCGCGTGACCGCCGAGAACGTCAGGACCGCTCACGACCTCGGTCTTTTTGTCATACCGTGGACTGTGGACGAGCCTGCGGATCTGACGAGACTGATTGATATGGGGGTGGACGGGATCATCACGAACTATCCCGACAGGCTGCAAAAGATAATCGAGGAACGGGGCATTCCTTACGCGCCCTGATCTAATAGCCGGTGCGGCGCGGATACGGCCGGGATTCTCATAGAGCCGTGAAAAAGAGAGGGTCAGCCGAAGCCGACCCTCTTTTGTGCGCCTTGTCTTCAGCCGTGTCAGGCGTCCTGCGCCCGGTCAAGGCTTATATTATAGTGGTCAAACCTAGCGATATCGGGAAGTCGCCCGGATACTTGATGAACTCGACGTGCCCGTCCATGTAGAGGACGTTACCGCCGCCAGGTACGTGGTTGAAGTTACGGGCTTCGCCTCCGATGCCGTCAAACATGACCACGATATCGCTCGCCGCCTTTGCCGTCGCGGCAGGGTTGTTGATATCGGTGATGAAGAATCGCTCGATACCTTCGCGCAATCTGTAGACCGTGCTGAGCGTGTACTCCCCTTGAGGTGTGACGTCACGATCAGAATCCCGCACGTCGCCCGGAAGACCGTCGTCCAAGAACGCCATCCCGTAATCAGCGAGAAGCGACATAAAGAACGCCATCAACGCGTCATCGCTGTCCATCGCCCAGCCGAAATAGTGGTAGCTGAACCCGTCGAACGCTTCCGGACAGTACTGCCCGTTCCTATCGCGCCAGATCCCGTAAGTGTCCAGATCGGGTTCGCTTAGGCATTTCGAATTACCGGTCTGGAAGGAGCCAAGCCCATCGCTGTCGGACGGACAGACGAACACCTCCGGGTCGGATATGTACTCGGGATACATAGCGTATCCATCAAACCACAGGGTGAACGCGCCGGAGATCGTGTTATCGGGACCCCGTCCGACGCGCGCCTGGCTTCCCATCTGTGGGAAACGACCGTCCCATTCGTTCGCGTACATCTTGAACGTCAACCCCATCTGTTTGAGGTTGTTCGCGCAGGATGCACGCCGTGCCGCCTCGCGTGCCCGTGCAAGCGCCGGCAGCAGTATAGCCGCGAGTATGCCGATGATCGCTATGACCACCAGCAACTCGATCAACGTAAACCCTTTTCTTCCTTTCATTGTCCGATGCCTCCCCATCATTTATGCGTCTGGCTGCCTCCAATAGACAACTGTTCCGTCAACGCAAGCCCATACTTCATTCTGTAAAAGACCGCATCACCTCCCTTTGCCATTATCCCTGTCCATAGTTGCACTTTCTCACTGTACAAAGCAGGTACCTGAAACCGTTCAGCCCGCTGTGAGTTGCGCCTCCTTACTGGGACTGCATGTTCTGCATGACTGACGAACGACCAGCCGTGGTTCGAGAACTATGTGAACCGGCGAGTCAGCGATCGCTCCCTGTTCTCGCAGTATCACGAGTTCCACCGCGCGCTTTCCCAGTTCGACGGTGGATTGAGCAACAGTTGTCAGCGGGGGTTCGCAGAACGATGCAAAGTACGTATCGTCGTGACCGACTACCGCGACGTCATCCGGGACACGCACGTCGCGCTGTCTGAGACACGAGATAAGCTCAACTGCAAGCAGATCGTTGTACGCGAAACAGGCAGTCGGCGGGTTTCCATCGTCCCACCAGTCGGTAAGGCATCTCGCGAGCGTCCCGCCGCGCCAGTCGCACTCAAGAACGAGTCGCGGATCGTACTCGATACCGCCCTCCTTCAGTTCGAGCCGGTATCCCAGAAGCCGTTCTCGAGCACATGACAGATGTTGCGGCCCCGTGATATGGGCGATTCGACGATGCCCATCGCTCAACAGATGTTTTGTCGCCAGTCGTCCCGCCCGCACGTTATCGCTGATAACGTAGTTGCAATGCTCGTCATCCACGTGACGGCTGACGAGCACGAACGGTACCCGTTTGCTTCTCAGCCATTCAATCGGCTCCGCACTGGTCATGGTCGGGCACAACACCACGCCGTCCACCCCTTTGCTGAGAAGCAGGGCGAGACACTCCATCTCACGCTCCCCGTCCTCGTCACTATTTGTCAACAGCACGGAATGGTCGTGTGCTTGTGCGCATTTCTCGGCACCGCGCACGATTTGCGCGAAAAACGGGTTCGAGTTGTCCGAGACTACCAGCCCGATCACGCCGGTCTTGCGGCTGGCGAGCGCGCGAGCAGGCCCGTGGGGGATGTATCCGAGCTCCTCCGCAACCGCCCGCACCTTGAGTCGGGTCTCTTCCGGTATCCGCGTGTTGTGCGTCAACGCCAGCGATACGGTGGCAATCGACACGTCGGCCTTCTTCGCCACATCGTATATCGTCGATCGCCGTGAGAGCTCGTGATCCATCGTGAGGTTGCCTAGAACCCCTTCCCTGCCATACAGGTCCGTTGCGAAATGCCCCGACGGTTCGCTTAGTTAAGCGCTTAACTGATAGCATACCTCAGCACCCCCATTGTGTCAAGCTCTTTTTTCCACTTAATGGGGCATAACCGGAGGCTCGGCGGTTTTTTTTGGGCTGCGCGCGGCGACTGTGTGGGGCCTGAGGCGGTCTCCGCATTCATTGGCAGGCGCCGCGTTACAGCGGCTGCGCTGACAGTTTTGCAAGGTTTCCTCGGCTGTCCGGCACTTGGAAGCACGCCGCGGGTTGACAAATGGGAGCATGGGTGACGTAATATCTCGATGGTGTACTTTATGTTCGAAGCATATGCAGCGGATATCGAATGACCGCAGAGGAATCGTTGTGTCCAGGTCCTGGAGAAGATGACTATGAAACGCGGTTTACGTGGGACGGCCTGGTCGGGCCGTATTGCAGCGGTTGTCCTCGTCCTATCGTTCGTCGTAGGGTGCGAACCGGCTGATAATGTCATCAAGCTGGCGCACATTTACGACCCGCTGGCCGGCGGCGCGAACGAGGCAAACGCCGCATGGATAGACAGGGCGGTGGAACGCTACTGCGAGATGCATCCGGAGGTGCGGATCTCGCTCGAGCAGCTTAAATGGGACCAGATAGACGCGAAATTGATGACCGATTACCGTGCGGGTGCCGCGCACGATATCGCGTGGACATCGCCGCAGTGGATGGCAAAACATTTTGTTACCGGCGATCTGCTGGACCTGATGCCGTTGCTCAACTGGAGTGCGGAGGAGATCGGAGACTTCTCGTGGAACCCCGCGTGGAAAGCTTCCGAACGTGACGGGAAGGTGCTCGGCGTGCCGAACGGCGTTCATACGCGTGTGGTCTGTTTCCGTCGCGATTACTTTGAGGAAGCCGGTCTTGATCCCGACAGTCCGCCCCGGACGCTTGACGAGGTGGTCGATGCGGCAATCAAACTGACGCGGCGCGAGGAAGGACGCGAGGTGTGGGGGCTCGCCGTGTACTGCGGACGCGAGCGGGGGACGATCGAGCTTGCGTTTGCGCCACTGCTGTGGCATTTCGGCGGCAAGCTGTGGGACGAGGCGACGGGACGTGCAACGTTCGCGTCGGACGCGGGTATCAAGGCGGCACGATTCCTACACGATCTCATCTACAAACACAAGGTCTGTCCGCGATGGTGCGCGACCGGTACATATGACGATATGATTCTCGAACCGTTCCTGAACGGGAGGCTGGCGATGGCCTGGGGGTGGGGGAGCTACTGGATCGAGCCGCTCGAACAGAAAGGATGGATCGAGGGACTGTTTCCCCCGACGCCGGACGGCAGAGCGGTAGTGGCCGACGTTTTCGTGACGCCGACGGCCCCGCAAGCGCAGTTCACGAACGCGTGGACGGTTTCCATTCACGCCCTGTCCAAGAACCCACAGGCCGCCGCGGCCCTTCTCGACTTTCTCGTCCAGCCGGAACAACTCGCCGATTTTCCCGATGCCGGTCTGCCTGCTCGCAAATCCATGTGGGCGCGTCCCGAGTATCAGACGCCGTTCTATCGTTCGTGGCGGCTCGCGGCCGAGAAAGGCCGGTCAATGCCGTCCACTCCTCATTATAACGAGCTCGCCGACGGTGTTGGGGCGGCGCTCCAAGAGATCCTTCTGCAAGACACCGACGTGACAGCGACACTCAAGCGAGCTGAGGATGAGTACAATGCGCGGTTCGCCGGCGTTTAGCTCGCGGAGGAACCTCGCAGCCAGCCTGCTGCTCTTGCCGGCGCTGGCGCTGCTTGTGGGATTGCTTCTCTTCCCTCTGGCATCCGGCATAGGTTCTGCGTTCCAGACGACCGGCACCGACGGCACGGCGCGGTTTGTCGGGTTGAAGCTTTTCAAGATCCTCGCGCGCGAGCCGCGATTTATCGCGGACATAGGCCGGTCGGTCGTCTACGTTGTCGGCAACGTGGGTATTTCCTTTCTTCTTGGATACGGGGCGGCACTTGTCATCACGCGCGCGGCACGCGCGACGGGCGTAGTGCGCGGTATACTCATTACGCCGTGGATCACGCCACCTGTGGTGAGCGCCGTGATATTCCGTTCGCTGGTTGACCCGTCAAGAGGGCCGGTATCACATTTGGCCCAGCAAGTGGTAGGCGGCGACTTCATGATTCTTGGAAACGCCCATTCGGCGATGGCGGCGATTATACTGCACAGCGTCTGGCGGTCGTTCCCGTTCATCATGCTGATTATCGCGGCGGGGATCGCTGCAATCCCGCGCGAACTGTACGAGTCGGCGGCGGTCGAAGGATGCGGCGCGTTCAGAAGATTCCGCTATATCACCTTGCCGTTGACGAGGCTGCACTGCGCCATCGTGTTGTTGATTATCACGATGTGGACGATACAGGATGCGGAAGGGGTGTATGCGCTTACCGCCGGCGGACCGGGGTACGCAACGGAAGTGCTGGCGATCCGCCTGTTCCGCGAGTCGTTTCTGAACTTTGACTTGCACATGGCGGCGGCGATAGGCGTCGTGCTGCTGGCGGTATCCGGTGTATTCGCTGCAGTGTATGTGGTGCTGGTCGGGGGAAGGAGGCTCGAACTGTGAAGCGGCACTCTCTCGCATGGTGGCTGGCGGCTGCCGTGTACGTCGTGGTGACGTGCGGGCCGCTCCTGTGGATACTGCGCACGTCGTTCGCGCCGGAACACGCGACGGCGATTCTGCCGTCCGCACTGTCGCTGGAACACTACCGTGCCGTTCTATCGCGTCCCGAGCTACGCCGATACCTGTTCAACAGCGCACTGGTCTCACTCACGACGGTGGGGATCGTCGTGCCGGTCAGTCTCGCTGCAGGATACAGTCTCGCGCGGTACCGATTCTGGGGACAGCGGCTGGCTCCGATCTTTCTCGTGGCACCGCTCCTGCCGGCGATAGCGATCCTCGTGCCTATCACCTGGTTCATGCGACGGCTGGGGTTGTACGACTCGCTCGCCGCGGTGATACTTGCAAACTCGGTGTTCGCGCTGCCGC
>Ga0180434_10004351_pt1 | contig 17305 bp, 15 predicted proteins | sample SS_ome_7_FD_132453 | JGI IMG/M metagenome (GOLD analysis project Ga0180434, IMG submission 132453) | Hypersaline lake sediment archaeal communities from the Salton Sea, California, USA - SS_1_D_2 metaG | ecosystem: Environmental > Aquatic > Non-marine Saline and Alkaline > Hypersaline >...
AGCCTGTTCTGCGCAGCACCAAGACCCGCGCGAATGCTCGACACTGCCGCTATAGCAGAGTCGACCTGCTCGATCGCCGTCGCCGCTTGCGCCATCGCTGAAATCGCAAACCCGGTGTCGATGTTCAGGTCCGCGCTGTCAGCGCCCGTCAAGCTCACGGCTAGCTGCTGACCTATCTGCGCACCAGCCTGGATCGTCACCACCGCCGGCGTCCCGGTCAATATCGTCACACCATTGAACTCGGTGTCCGAAGCAATGTCGTCGATCTGCGCGATGAGCTGGGCGACCTCACTCTGCAGCGCGGACCGGTTCTCGTCCGATACCGTACCACTCGCTGCCTGTACCGCCAGCTCACGGATCCGCTGCAAAATGTTCGTCGTCTCGCTCAACGCCCCTTCCGCGGTCTGCACCAGCGATATCGCGTCCTGACTGTTACGCTGCGCTACACGGAACCCAAGCACTCCCGAGCGAAACCCCTCGGCGATTGCCAGGCCCGCAGCGTCGTCAGCCGCTCGGTTGATACGCAAACCGCTGGACAACCGCTCCAACGATCGGTTCAACCGCAGCATCGTCCGGTTCAACTGCCGCGTGGCGTTCATAGCCGGTATGTTCGTGTTGATTCGCAAACCCATCGGCTTTTCCTCCTTGACTGAAGTTGCGCCTTGGTATCCCTACCTCGGCAAATAAAAGTGGCCCCGGACTGAATCGTCAAGAAAAGGTTCGTGCTCCCATCAAGAACATCGATCCCATCATCACGGTGGTACATGCCTTACGAGGCCGCACCACCGCTGTCTCCCGCCGCACAAACACCGACAGGAGGCCCGGAAAGCCATCTCAGTCCCCGGGCGGAAAGGGTCCCATCCTCTTTCCAGCCCGTCCGGCACGACGCGCTTCGGTCGCCGCCGTGCCCGTGTCCCGGCAGAGCAATTCAGGTTCCTGGACCGGGACGGTGAATGGAGCGAGATTCAGAGGCGTCGCCCCACACCTCAGTTATGTCGTCTGCCACCTCCTTCCACACCACCTATTTCCTGCCCAGCGAGTCTCCACCACCGGGGGCCCGGTGGTGGAGACTCCGTCCAACTACACGACTATTCCCGGACTGAATCGGCTCCACCAAGCGCGCTCCCATCCGACGCGCGATTCCGTGGCGCCGACCGACTCGGGAACAGCACAAGCCCGAACCTCGAACTGCCGGGACCGGAAGGAAACGTTCCGTCGCTTAAACCGCGCAGCAGCCGTCCCGGTCCCGCAACTCCGACTGCGCGTGCGTCCTTTTCTCTCCCACACATAGCACTTATCTCCGCCCGTGTCGCGCAGCATCACTATCGATGCGCGCGAATGTTTGCCGCGAGTTCCATACCCTTAACGGGAAGTCGGGCTTATCCTCCTATGAGCTGGAGCGCTACTTGTGGCAATACGTTCGCCTGTGCGAGAACTGCTATGCCGTCGCTTACCAGGATTTGGTTCCGGGTAAACTCTATCGTCTCTAACGCGATGTTCGCGTCACGAATCCTGCTCTCGGACGCAGCAGCATTCTCCTCCTGGATAGCAAGCGTGGCTATGGTGAACTCGAGCCGGTTCTGGGTCGCACCAAGACCGGCACGGATACTCGACACCGTTGATATCGCAGAATCGACCTGCTCGATGGCGGTCGATGCCTGCTCCAAGGACGAAATCGCGAAACCGGCAGCGATGTTCAGGTCGACGCTATCAGCTCCCGTGAGCGTCACCGTCAACGTCTGTCCGATATTCGCTCCCGCCTGAATCGTTATCACCGAAGGTGTTCCGGTCAAGATAGGCACGCCATTGAATTCGGTGTCTGCAGCAATGTCGTCCAGCTGCTGTATGAGCTGGTTGACTTCTTGCTGCAGCGCGGAGCGATTAACGTCGGAGATTGTCCCGCTTGCCGATTGGACAGCGAGCTCACGTATTCGTTGCAGTATATTCGTCGTCTCGCTCAGCACACCTTCGGCAGTCTGCACCAACGATATGCCGTCCTGGCTGTTGCGCTGGGCGACGCCGTTGCCGGTAACCTGCGAACGGAACCCCTCGGCGATAGCCAGTCCGGCCGCATCGTCTGCCGCGGTGTTGATGCGCAGCCCGCTTGACAGTCGTTGGAACGACTTTGCGAGACGCGATGTGGTACGGTTGATCTGGCGGGTGGTGTTGAGCGCGGGTATATTGGTGTTGATTCTGAGCCCCATGGTCTATCCTCCTTGATCCCTAGGCCTCGGCTTCCTTGCCTCGGCCACCACCTATCCGCGACCAGTTTCGCCCCATGCGCTGGCCGTGAACCGGAAAAGCCGCCTGCCCCTCGGCGGTTTCCCCTACAAGCTGCGGTGCTCTCCCACAAGAGACAACACACCTCTAGCCGTATATATCGGCAGAATTGCCCAAAACTTTAGAGAAAACTGACGGCAATATCGCCCCCTCTGGAATGACACTGCCTTTATCAACGGAAATCCACAGGCATAGAGGATTTCAGGCATCGTCCTGTCGTGCCAGAGCGACTCAGTCTCCCGCACGCCTCCTTCTGAAGGACCTCGCCCTTGCAGAGGAAAACGACCGGAACCGCCGGACTTCACAGACAAGACGACAGGAATGACCAGCGCGGGCGCTGCCACCGTGGCGGACCCCTAAGAAATGACGTATACTCCGGAGCACTTGACGAAAACAGCAAGAGCCGCTACAATGTCTGACGAAAAGAGCCACGAAGGATAACGTCGGGAGGGAACCAAAGGACCTTTGCCTATCAGCGGCGGGGAGTATCTCGAGTGAACACCGGGATGCCGGATACTCTGTTCTCCAGCGTTGCCGGGCCGAGCTAGCAGTTCGATCTCACGAGATAGCTCACCGAACTGACTTTCAAGTCCAGTGTTATTCCGCTGTGGCTACGTGTCACTAAATGTAAGGATCTGATGCTATCTCTATTCTGCCTCAACAGGCCTGCGGCAGCGTGGCAGGGCGGAAAGGGGGGACACGATGAACTGGATAATCAAGAAGAGGAAGGAAAAGAAGCGGGAGGACCTCGAACGGCTGGCTGACCTGATTGAGACCGAATATCAGGTAGCTCAGATGGAGGCGGACATACTCAAACGGCAACTCGAGCCAGATGCCCCGCTGGTGCAGCAGGCATTGAGGCTGCGCGATGCCTTCAACGAGTGGCACGAGAAGTATCGCGACGTCCTCGTCGCCTATGACCAGTTCGAGGCCGAAAAAGCGCGAGTTGGAGCGAGCAGACGGCTGGCGGTCTTCTCGACGTACACGTAACCCGCGCCTGACGGAACTGCCGGAGCAAGCACTTCTCGCCAAGGATGCGGCAGGAGCAACGCCTGATCCGCTGTCGATGGCGGTTGCTGCCGGGAAAAAGGCGTCGCGCGAAAGCCCGCGAAAATTTCAACTTAGCTCGGGATCATAAACCGGTTGCATTACCATTTGTGCCGATTCATTGCTTCACTGGCGACAGTCCTACAGTGATTCTCTCAGTTCACGCAGGTTGTCACGGGCGCTGGCGTTATCCGGTTCTTCGGCAAGGCACCTCTTGAAGCAATCTACGGCATCTCCCGCCCGGTTCATCGACAGATAGACGACGCCGAGGTTGTTCCACGCTACTGCGAGGTGCTCGTTGAGCTGGGTCGCCCGTCGGAATAGGGTTGACGATTCCTCCAGGTTTCCCATGTGGTACATCACCTCTCCCAGGCTATTGAGGAGATCGGCGTTGTCGTGGCATCGGCGGACAATACCGCGCAACACTGAACCAGCCCACTCCGCCTCGCCCTTCTCGATGGCAAGATTCGTGAACCGTTCGAGCATTTCCGGCGAAGGATAGCCGCTCTGAAGTGCCTGGCCATACGCTTGCAGCGCTTCGTCCGGACGGCCGGCTCGTTCCAGAACCGTCCCGAGCGTTCGGTGCACGTCAAAAAGGCCGGGATCGAGTCGCGCCGCCTCACTTAGGTGCTCTATCGACTGCCCGTATTGCCCTGAAGACGCCAGTGTAACGCCCAGGTTCCTCATCGTATCTGCTTGATCGGGCGCTACTTGCAAGGCGCGCTCGTACCATTCCTTCGCCGAACCGTACCATCCCAGTTTATGACACACCGACCCGAGACTGCCCAAAATCACGGCGGAAGTCGGCTCGATTTCCAACGCTCGTTTGTACGATTCGACCGCACCTCCGAAATCGCCCAGCTCGGTGAGCTGGTTGCCGAGCTCAAAGTGCGATTTCGCATCCGCTGGATTATCAAGCACCTTCTGCCTGCCAAGCGCGAGGTAATAGGTTTGTTTGGCTCGCAACTGTTCCGGCGGTTTCGCTCTTCCGTAATGGTGGATGAAAATGTCAGCGAGCTCTCTTGGAATTCCGAGATTGTCGAGCGATTTCATCAGAAGTTCGTGTATCCGCCCCTCAAAGCGAACTTCGGGATGGCTCCTGAACAGACGTGTCTTAGTGGAAGGATGCCACCCGGGGCAGCCGCGCGCGTATGGGTCCTTCGGGTCGCAGGGCACCCACCCCTTCAGTGCGCTGTTGAAGCCATAGTTGCGCGTTACAAAGCGATAGGCAACGTCTTTCTTGGTATCCGTCAACGCTCGGATGCGATCGAGATCCTGCTCACCAACAACCTCATCGGCATCCAGCAGGAATATCCACTCGCAACGACAGTGGCGGAGAGATTCGTTCCGCGCAGCGCTGAAGTCATCCCGCCATTCGTGCTGGCACACCTCAGCACCCAACGACCGGGCACCGCCAACTGTGTTATCGGTGGACCCGGTGTCCACGACCACTATCTGATCGGCTATCGGGCCCACCGACCGAATTGCATCGCCGATGCAGTCCTCCTCGTCCTTCACTATCATCGCTACACTGAGGGTGTGACGTGTCACGCTCGGCCTGCTCCCACACAACCACCCTCCGCCTTGGAAGCTGTCAGAATCTGAGTTCGTATCCGATGCACAGATGCGGCTCCAGCGGATGGCGTTCGATGACTTCGTACTTCCGCGCTACCTCGTCAAATATTTCGGGCACGCACGCGCCGTATATGTACTCGCACCCGATAAAGTCGCGCTCAAGCAGCGACTTGATCTTCTGGCTCGGTTTGATACGAAACCTGTAATGCCGGTGTATCTCGCGCATGCCGAGATGCTGATAATATCCCTGCGCGTTCTCATCTTGGGTCCAAAATTCCATGCGGCGAACGCCCTTTGCTACGAGCCGCTCCTTTGCCTCCCGTATCAAGGCTCTCCCAATGTCGTTCCCTGCATACTCCGGCAGCCTCCCTATCTCCAGGACATATCCGCCGATACTGTCCTTCATGAGGCACAACGTGCCGGGTGTACTCTCGATTTCAACATCCATCAACCCGGCGATCTTCTCACCGTCGAGCGCCACCAGTTTCACTGAATCGTTCGCATAAACTGGCCGCTGCTGGATCGAGTAGTTCCATGCGTGCGATGTCGTCAGGATGATCGCGTGGGCGATGATCCACTCTCTTTCATCCCGGTCCTCGTAATCACGGATTCTGGGGTCCATGTCGTTTGGCTTCCTCTCAGTTACCGCCGCCATCGCCCTCCGCTGACGCCAGCACCCGTGCGACCTCATCCATCCTGCCCAGACGACCGGCAAATCGTTCCAGGGTCTGGCGCACAACTGGAAGATGCGGTTCGCATTCCGCCGCCCTCAACACCATACGATACGCCGCTTCCGTCCGACCGAGCGAGTCAAGCACCGAGCCAAGAGCGAGATACGTCATGGCGTCAGCAGAATCGTGTTCGGCGGCGGCTTTGAGCAATTTGAGCGCCCCCAGACCGTCCCCCATTCCGACCAACTTTCCGCCTTGCTCTCGGGACTCGAACGCTCGCAGCGCCGTTACTGCCGGAGCATATGCAGGGCATAACTGTACGGCTTTGCGGTACGCCGCCTCGGCACGGCGTGTCTCGGCACACCGCTCATGCACTTTCCCCAGGGAGAGGTGCGCTACGACATCATCCGGGTTACGGGCCACCGCCGCCTCGAGCTTTTCCTTCGCCGATGCCACATGTCCGCGTCTCATCAAGATGATCGCGAGATTCACGGAAACGTGAGCGGGCGCGTCCTCTTGCGCTTCCATCCGCTCCAGCATGCGCTCCGCCTCCGCCAACCGGCCTGCCTGTGCAAGTACCTGAACCAGCCCGCTTTGCGCAACAAGAGACTCCGGATCCAGCGAGAGTGCGCGACGATAATGACGTTCGGCTTCTCCCCACCGACCGACCTCCTTGAACTGAGTCGCGAGGTCGGTGTGGCCTTTCGGGTCGTTCGGACGTTCGGAGACGTTGCGCTCACCAAGCCGCAGGTACAACTCGCTTTTCTCCCCGGTGCGCGCATCTTTTCCGTAATGATGAATCAGGATATCCGTCTGGGCAATCCTGCCATGTGCCTCACGTATGCTCCCGACAATAGTCTCGTGCACGCACCCGCGAAACCGATACTCAGGCCTGTTCCGCCACATCCTCACGAGAGGGACGCGAATATAGCCGGAAAAACCACGGGACAACGCGCGGGAACCTTCCACCGGCGTCCACCACATGCTGTCGCACTCGTCGCAATAGTTCGCCAGTATGAACTGTACCGCGTCGAACTCGTCCGCATCCACGATCGACCTTACGCGAGGCAAATCCGGCTCCGCGATAAGCTCGTCCGCATCGAGCATGAGAATCCAGTCGCCCGTCGCATGGCGGAGCGACTCGTTCCGCGCAGCGGAAAAATCGTCGCACCAATCGTACCTGAACGTCCTGGCGCCCAGGCTGCGTGCAACTTCGACGGTATCGTCAGACGAACCGGTGTCAACGATGACGATGTCGTCAACGATCGGCTTCACGATCGCGAGACATTCCGACAGCCGTTCGCTCTCATTCTTCACGATCATGGCGAGTGTGAGAGTGCGATGCCCAGATCTGGAAGACATTGATTCGCCCCTTCATACCGGACTCAGAAAACGATCCCGCCCACCACAGATGGCGCGACGCCACGCTGACGCGTCGCTCAGGGAAGCCGGCCAAGCACAGCCTCGCCCCCTACTCAAGCTGTCTGATTCGCGACACCATCAGGCGGATATGCTCCGGGGTGGTGCCGCAGCACCCCCCAATAATACGAGCTCCCGCAGCCACCAGTTCCTCAACGCCGTCCGCCATCTTCTCCGGCGACTCGTCAAACACGGTCTTTCCGTCAACCAACTTCGGCTGGCCGGCGTTCGGCTCGGCTGCCAGCGGTTTTTGCGTGAGCCGCTTCATCCGACGGATGATCTCGCATATCTCGCCGAGAGGATTCCAGCAGTTTGTACCCACAACGTCCGCACCCGCCTCCGAAAGCTCGTTCACCGCCCGTTCGATGTCAACTCCCATCACGCTGTGGAACCTTTCGCCGTCAGCATCGCGCTTGAAACCCATCAGGCCCACCACAGGCAGCGAGCTGGTCTGCTTCGCCGCGCGGACCGCTGCGGCCGCTTCCTCGACAGCGGACATCGTCTGGACAATCACCGCGTCCGCACCGCCCTCCACGAATGCCGCCACCTGCTCCGCAAACGCTTCCTGGAACTCGCCCCGCGATGTCGTGCCGAGCGGTTCCATGAACAGACCGGTCGGGCCGATGTCGCCGAGCACAAAATGGTCATCGCCGGCCTCCAGCCTGGCGATTTCCGTCGCTCGAAGGTTGAGCTCGTACGCTTTATCCGTCAGGTCGTACGCTGCGAGTTTCAGCCTGCTGCCACCGAACGTGTTGGTAAGCACCGCGTCCGAACCGGCCTGGATGTAGGATCGGTGTATCTCGCGCACCGTCTCGGGTTGCTCCACGTTCCACAACTCATGACAGTACCCTGCAGGCATACCCCGCCTGCCCAGCTCCGTCCCCATGGCTCCATCGAGCACCACTATCCGCTTATCGATCTCGTTGAGAAAGTCTCGCATATACCTTACCTAACTGAGGGAGCGTTCAGCTCCTCCCGCACTCGTCTGCAGTGCCATGCAGAATTTCTACCGCGTGTTTCAGGCTCGGAAGCAGTATCTCAAAGCACTCGCGCACCGCAGCGGTACTTCCCGGCATATTCACAATCAGCGTCGTGCCGAACACGCCGGCGATCGACCGCGAGAGGATTGAGCGCGGCGTCGATTCGTACCCTTTCACGCGCATGAGCTCGCAGAAACCGGGCAGCTCCCTGTCTATCACCTCTCTGGTTGCCTCCGGTGTTACGTCACGCGCCGCGATGCCTGTTCCGCCGGTCGTGAAGATGATGTCCGCTTGCCCTGCAAGATCGCGCAACGCGGCGATAATCTCTCCCCTCTCGTCCGCAACAACCTGTCGCACTGTAACTTCGGCCGGAATCTGAGCAGCAAGCACCGCAAGCGCGTCGCCGCTCGCATCGGCACGTTCACCACGTGCGCTCCTGTCACTGACTGTCAGAATTCCAACCTTAATCATTTCGCAGCTTCGAAATCGCCGCTCTGACCGCCCGTTTTTCGCACAACGCGGATGTCCGTAATGCGAATGGTCCGGTCAATACCTTTGCACATATCGTATACCGTCAGAGCAGCCGCCGCCACTGCAACGAGCGCCTCCATCTCGACGCCGGTCTTCGCCTCAGCCCTGACGCACGCGCTGACCCGCAGCGAATTGCTCCCTTCTACGACGATATCCACACTGACGTCGTCCAGACCAATTGGATGACACATCGGTATCAGGTCAGCGGTACGTTTCGCCGTCATAATGCCCGCTACGCGCGCCACGTCGAACACGTTCCCTTTGGGCAGACGTCCCTCCTCGATCAATCTCATCGTTTCCGCCGAGAGCCGAACCATCCCCTCCGCGGTCGCCGTACGTGTGGTTACAGGCTTGTCGCCGACATCAACCATTTTCGCAGACCCGTGTTCGGTTGTGGCGGTTTGCTTCTTTTGACGTGTCTTATCCTTCATCAGAATGCCAGAAAGCTCCTGTCAGTCGACGAGAATCCTCTCCTCGCCGGAGTATACGTTCATCCGGCTGCCTCTGACAAACCCGACCAGCGTGAGTCCCGCCCGCTGAGCAAGCTCGACCGCCATGCTCGTCGGAGCCGAACGTGAAACGAGCAGCGGTACCCGACAGACAAGCGCCTTGCTCACAGCGTCCACCGAGAGTCGACCGCTGCTCGCCAGCCCGGCGCAGGCAGTATCCACCCCGTCAAGAAACGCGGCCCCGATCACCTTATCGAGCGCGTTGTGCCGACCAACGTCCTCCATGACGTACGTGAGCGCATCCTGATTGAACAATCCCGCCGTGTGAGCGCCGCCTGTCTCAGTGAACAGCGCAGCTCGTCGGCCGAGCTCCCGCATATGTCGCGATATATCGGCAGCACGAAACGTGCACTCCGCCAGCGGTCCCTGCTTCCCGATTTCTTCCAAGATGCGGGCGACCGTCCCGCCACTGCCGCATCCTGACGTCACGAGCATCCTTCTTCCGGAAAGCTCTCCGTGAACCGCCGAGGAGGTGATGACGTCCGCTATATACGTCTTTCCACGTACTATGGTAATCTCACCGAGCCCGTCTCTCGCAGTCAGAAACCCTTCCGACACCAGGAAGCCTGCAACGAGCGATTTCAGATGCGTCGGCGTACATACGAGAGAAACCAGCTCCGACCCGTTCACGTATATCGTGAGGATACCGGTCCTTATTACGGACTCTTCGACACGTCGCCGTCCCTTCTTGTCGATTTTGGTCGCGAGAACTTTCTCGATCGGGCCCGCCTCGTCACTATTCTTCATTGTGCGGCACGTTCTCGCCGGTTTCTCTTCTCTCCTTGATCGCCACGCAGACCCAAATTGCCACCGCGGCGATGAAAAGAGCTACGAAGAGATAATAGATCACGAGCAGACCAAACCCCTAAAGACCGACAGACTGCGCTATATCCGCAACGTCCCGCGCAGCCTGGGACGCCGAATCGAGCTCGATAAGCGGTCTTCCCTCGCTGTCGAAGTCGGTGATTATCCGCTCCTCCTGCACGGTACCGCCAAGCTCGATCCCGACATCATCGATAAGCTCTTGCACCCGAGGCGGAATACCGTCCCGGACCCGGTTCACCACGAGCTTCATGTCGGCAACCCGTATCTCGAGCTCTTTCACAAGATCGCGAATCCTCCGAACGGCTTCCATGCCGCGCACCGTCGGGTCGGTGACGATCAACAGCACGTCGATCTCCCTCATCACCCGTCGGCTCATGTGCTCCATCCCGGCCTCGTTGTCGATAACGAGGTACGGGTACTGATCGGCAACCATGTTGATCACGTCACGGAGTATACTGTTCGCGAAACAATAGCACCGAGGGCCCTCCGGCCGACCCATCGCCAGAAGGTCGAACCCTTTCGACTCGACGATGCACTGCTGCGTCTTGAGCGTGAGCAGATCCGGTTTCGATATGCCGGCAGGCAGGTCGTCCTTGCCCTTCAGCATCTCCTCCGTTATCCCGCCGAGCGTCTCCGCGACGTCGAGGCCGAGCGATTGGTTGAGGTTCATGTTCGGGTCGGCGTCGATCGCCAGTATCGGCACGGCACCCTTATCTTTCAGGTACTTCACGAGCAGCGAGGCAACCGCCGTCTTGCCGACACCGCCTTTCCCTGCGATCGCAATCGTTTTTCCCATCGTCCCGCACCCGTTCTACACGCTGACGTTCAGCGCGCCGAGTATGCCGGCGATTTCATCCCTGAGCCGGTCGCCGTCGTTATCGAGCGGGCTGATACCGCGTCTGTCCGCTTCGATTATCTTGGGATCGTAGCTCATTATCCCGAGCAGCTCGTCGGGACCAAAAGCGTTCTCGATAAACTCTTTATCCTCGTCATTCTGCACCTTGTTCGCCACAATCTTGACCGATTTCAGCCCGATATCCTGTGCAAGCCGTTTCACCGCTTCTGCGGTCCCCACGCTTCGCTGACCGGGTTCCACCACGACAATAAGCGTCTCGACAGACTGCGCGGTGGCCCTGCCCAGATGTTCGAGCCCGGCCTCCATATCCATGATAACGGCATCGTCACGGTATATGAGGACCTCTTCCATAAACCGTTTGAGCACAACGCTCTCCGGACAGAAGCATCCGCTGCCGCCCGTCTGAACGCCGCCCATAAGGATCAGCCGCACGCCATGGTAAGCGCGTGAGTACTTCTCCGGTATGTCACCAACCTCCGGGTTCATCTTGAAAATTGCACCGTAGCCCGGTTTCGCGCCGGTACGCTCGCGAATCAGGTCTTTGAGATCCGCCAGCGGGACAATTTCCGCCGCCAACTCGCGCGGGAAACCCAGTGCCGACGCCAGGTTCGCGTCCGGATCGGCATCTATCGCCAGCACGTTCTTGCCTCGTTCGGCAAGCAGACGCGCCATCACCCCGGCTAACGTCGTCTTACCGGCACCACCTTTGCCGCTTACGGCAACTTTCATCGCGAGATACCTTCTCGGCTAAAGATAGCTACGGTTTCAAGAAACGCCGACGGTCCTGTTTTCGTCCTTCCGCTCGTCGCGATAATTATACCCGCGACCTGCCCGATTGTCAACGAACGGACAGCGATCTACCGCAGTTCAAACAGCGCTGTTCGCAGCGCGACGCCCGCGTTGACTTCTTCCTTGCGAGACCATATAGTGCGAGATACCGTTGGTCGCCAGGGCGACGGCCGGGAGCCGACAGCGCGGTGTGGCGATAGCCTCAGGACTTGCCAGCCGCATTAAGGCACTCTACGACGACAAGTTTGTCGCCTTCCTCGGTCTAAAATGGGACTTCAACAAACCGGTGTTCATAGGCGATACGCTCCGTCTCGCCGAGAGCGTAGCTCGCAAGCGCGAAACCAAACGACCCGACGCAGGCCTCGTGGTGTTTACCATGGCGCTCCTCAACCAGCACGACGACCGCGTCCAGCACGGCGAGTTCAAGATGCTGGTGAGAAAACGCGCCACCGGCGCGTCTGCACGAGCACGCTGACGTTTCACATTCGCTTGTAGGGGCGAACCCGTGTGTTCGCCCGCTAGTGGGCTATGACATTTGATTTAATGACTTGGACGCTTCGGGATTAGCTTGTCGGGAGACATTTCTGTCGCCCCCGTTCGGGGGCTTGGAGTTGGAGGACGTCGGTAACCCAGGGCTCGCTTCGCGTCGCCCTGGGCTAAATTCTGTCGCCCCTCCGGGGCTGGGAGGTAGTGACAGTGCCAGCTATGAGTAGAGCTGTGCCGTTCTTGATAGCAGCATAACGTCCAGCGGCACCTATCCACAAAAAAGAATGTGACGAGCCACTAGGATGCCCTGGCCTCACCGTGGCGTATGTCGCGCCTGCCGCCGCTTCGGAAAGTGCCCAATTCGAAAAGCCTCGGGGTCCAGCGATCGAACGGTCTGCTGCCGAATGTGGCGAAACGTATAGCAAATGTGTGGAAATAGCGCATACAGAAAGCATCTTGGAAAATATATCTGCAATAATGGCAAGTCTTAAGGACGATTTGCAGTATTTTCTTGACAAAATAGGCCTCTTCTTGCTATACTATAAGCACACGGCGGGGAAGGCAGGCAAAAGGGGGTGGTCGTGGCACCCAACTCACCGTATCGGTTGATCTCGTCGGGAACAACAGAAGAACTCGGGGAGGTGCCTGCCATGAGAAACACGAAACTGTCCTTGTTCCCATAACATCTCATTCTCACCAGGTACTCCGACCGATTTCACCAATGATAAGATGATCGTGGTGTTGCCCGACCCGCTCGATAACGACGGTGAGCCGATCCCGCCGTGCGGGGGCCGGGAAGGCAGCGGCACGGGGACGTCCCCGGAGATGTCGATCGAGGAGTTGCTCGCGAACGGGTTCGATCTGACACGCTTCCCGCAGCCTGAGCCGTTGATGGACAACGCCCCAGATACGACCCTCGAGGAGAAGCTGCAAGCGCTCGGTGTCGACGTGTGCACGGATTGCGGCCCACCAAAGCACGATTAGGTCACAATACGCGGAGCTTTGGACGTTGGGGCACGCTGCGCCGTGCCCCACGTTACCCGCACGGCGCAGGGGAGCGGGTTGTCGAAGATTCGACCAGCGGAACGTGAGGCCAGGACGACCTCCCCTACACTGCGGTCGCATGCCCGGGCAACTGGGAGCTTGATCAAGGTGCCCGAGAACGGAGGGACAGCTTATGAAAGATAGACAAGCCTACGCATTGTTCATACTCACGCTGCTGGTCTCCTGTTTGGCAAGCTCTCGCCAGGCTTCCACGACGCCGATTCCTTCGGACTACCAGGTGCTCTCGCTGCCGCTTGATATCCGCCCGGGCCATTGCTGGGCGAACGCAGCGACCAACCGCGTGTATGCCTGGGGGCTGCTCCTAGGGGGCACGGACTGGCGGGTCTACTCAGTCGACGCCGATGCCCTCACCGTAACGGGCGAGGTCGCCGTGCCAAGCAACTCCTGGTGGGAACCGCGTTACTCAGCCCGGCATAACGTCATTATTGCCTTCGTGGAACTGGGCTGGGGTGACGATAGGATTGTGGTCCTGGACGCCGACACGGAGGAGCTCGCTGCCGAGCACCCGCTGGAAGACGGCGAAATGTACGGCGGCTCGGCATTTTTCGATGATATAGACCGGCTGCTGGTCACGATGTGGACGCGCGATGCGGATATGCTTGTGCACTACGACCTCGGCGTGTTCTCCGCACCTTCAATGTATTTGAGGAGCGGACGGTACGCTGGGTCGGCGCTTCGGACGATTATGAGATCATGGCGGTTGACGAAGGGCGGCACAGAGTGTTCTACCAGTACAGCTGTGGCGAAACCGACCTACCCGAGGACGTCTCGGTGGACATCTTTGACGCCAAGAGGATGACGTTCCTCGCGCGGCTCCCGCTGCCCTGCCCGCCTGAACTCGATCCGTACCAGTTCTGGTATTCATGGTCGTGGTGGGACACGCGGAAGGGGCACGCGGTGTTAGAGAGAACCGGCACCCTTTACGGTTCTCTGTCCTCTCACGCCGGCGATTACGGCTACTTTTTCAAGGTTCACGGTTCGCCGCTCCGGCTCGATATGCTCGAACGCTCAACCAGACCGCGTTCTGCGCCGGTCGCGTGCGCGAACAACGTGACTGACCGGGCATATTTCAGCTATCCGTTGTGGTACATGCGGGGCGATACGGATCAGCCGCACCGTGTCGGGGGCGGCGACCTCTACCCCGGTGTGGGCGTGCCACCGGACCGCAGCTACAAGAACCTCATGATCAATGAGTGGACCAACACCCTGTACGCCTACGAGGCCGGCTTCACCGATTACGTTGATATCTACGACGGGAAGAACGAGACGTGGGTCAGGATAGACCTCGGTCGGACGATATACGACGGTTGCATTGACACGACGCGCCACCGGGCGTACTTTGTGTGCTCGAACGATATCCTGAGCGAAGGGTACCTCGTGGCAGTCATCCCGATTGATCCGGACGGTGACGGGCTCGTTCGTGGCGACGAGGATCTCAACGATGACGGCGACCTCGACCCGGGCGAATCCGACCCGGACCTCTACGATACGGATGGCGACGGTATCAACGACGGGTTCGAACGCGGCAGGATGACCGATCCATCGAATCCGGATACCGACGGCGACGGGCTCACAGACCTCGAGGAGGATCCGAACATCAACCTGCTGCTCGACCCCGGCGAGACCGACCCGTTAAACCCCGATTGCGACGGTGACGACCCGTGGCCGTGGGACGCCGAGTGGTCTACCGACGCGGACAGCGACGGGTTGCCGGATGAGTGGGAACTGTACTATTTCGGTTCGCTCGATGAAGGTCCGCTCGACGATTACGACGGTGACGGCTGCGATAACTATACAGAATGGCAGTTCGGTGCCGACCCGACCGACAGCTCCAGTTACGTCCCCGCGATGCTTACCGCAGGTATGCTCGTTCTCATCGCCGCATTGGCCGCTACCGCAGCTCACCGGCGTACAGTTAACGGATCCGGCCGGGTTTCGTAAGAGCGGTCGCGACGGCGGGCGAGACGCCCGCCCTACCTTTCCTTGGAGCGCGGCGCGCAGTTAAGCGAACGGCGCGCCCTGGCGTACCACCGTGTGGAGCAACCGCCGCCTTCGCGACGCGCTGAATGTTGATGTCGCCGGTCTTTACAGTGGCATGGGTGCGGGAAGCGGCGGCGCTACGTGGTACCGCTTTTCCACGAGGAGAGGTATTCGGCCTGTTCGTCGGTCAGCGTATCTATGGTGACACCCATGGATTCGAGTTTCAATCGAGCGACCATCTTGTCGATTTCGTCAGGGACGTTGTGCACTTTCGGTTCGAGCGGGGTCTCTCGTTTCACAACATACTCGGCGGTGAGCGCCTGTACCGCAAAACTCATGTCCATAACGCATGCGGGATGCCCTTCCGCCGCCGCCAGATTGACCAGCCGCCCCTCCCCGATCAGATACACCGTCCGACCGTTCTCGAGGACGTAGGCGTCGACAGATCCGCGTACGCCTTTCCGCACTTCTTTGGCAAGGCGGTTGAGCGCTTTCAGGTCGATCTCGACGTTGAAATGGCCCGAATTGCACAGTATGGCACCGTCTTTCATCGCGAGCAGGTGCTCCTCGCGTATCACGTTCATGTCGCCGGTGAGCGTGCAGAACAGATCGCCTTCCTTAGCGGCATGCTCCATCGACATGACCCGAAACCCGTCCATCACGGCCTCAAGCGCACGTAACGGGTCCACTTCGGTAACGATAACGTTCGCGCCCATGCCGCGCGCCCGCATGGCGAACCCGCGACCGCACCAGCCGTACCCCGCAGCGACCACCGTCTTCCCGGCCATCAACATATCGGTCGCCCGGATAATACCGTCAACGGTAGACTGGCCTGTACCGTACCGGTTATCGAACAAATGTTTCGTGTCGGCATCGTTCACCGCAATGACCGGTATCCTGAGCGCGCCTTCTTTCTCCATCGCCCGGAGCCGTATGACACCGGTCGTGGTCTCCTCCATGCTGCCGAGAATAGCGGGACACAGTTCTGTATGGTTCGAGTGTATCGCGAACACGAGATCCGCACCGTCGTCCATCGTCACCTGCGGACCGTGAGCGAGCGCCGACTCTATGTGCTGGTAATAGGTGTCGGTATCCTCGCCCTTTATGGCGAACACGGCGATGCCGTAATCATGCACAAGCGACGCGGCGACGTCGTCCTGCGTCGAAAGCGGATTCGACGCGCACAACCTCACCTGCGCACCGCCGGTCTGCAACGTTCTGGCAAGGTTTGCCGTCTCGGCCGTAATATGGAGACACGCTGACATGTTCAGGTCTTTCAGCGGCTTCTCCTTCCCGAACCGTTCCCGAATCGAGCTCAAAACCGGCATATCGCGGTCAGCCCATTCGATCCGCCGTTTCCCTTCTGCAGCCAACCCTTTGTCTTTCACGTCACAGTCCATGCGGTCACATTCCTCTCTATACCTAAGCCAGTTTGCGAAGCATCTCGACGTGGTCTCTCAGCTCCCAGGTGAAATCCGGATCGTTCTCCCGGCCAAAATGGCCGTAGGCGGCGGTCTTCCGATATATCGGCCGCTTCAGCAGTAAATGCTCGATAATCTTGGCGGGCCGCAGATCGAACACCTCGCGCACTATCCGCGACAGTTCCCTTTCATCGACGATCCCGGTGCCGAATGTGTCCACCAACACGCTCACCGGTCGTGCTTTGCCGATCGCGTACGCGATCTGCACCTCGCACTCCTTGGCGAGCTCCGCGGCCACCACATTTTTTGCCACGTGTCTTGCCATGTAAGCACCGGACCTGTCGACCTTGGTCGGATCTTTGCCCGAGAAACACCCGCCCCCGTGTCCACCCTTACCGCCGTATGAATCAACAATGATCTTACGTCCCGTGACACCGCTATCGGCTCGCGGTCCGCCGATCTCGAACCTACCGGTCGGATTCACCAGGAACGGTTCCGTCCGGTCATCCAGAAGTTCCTTGGGAACGACTTTCAGAATAACGTGTTCGGTAAGCGCCTTCTCGAGCACCTTCATGTCCTTGACGTCCGGTGTGTGGTGGCTCGACACCAACACGTTCACGACACGTGTCGGTTTACGGCCAACGTACTCGACCGTCACCTGCGCCTTACCGTCGGGCCGCAGGAACGGGAGGGTTCCATTCTTGCGCACTTCCGCCAGCCGTCTCGTCAGCTTGTGAGCCAGTACGATGGGAAGGGGCATCAACTCGGCGGTCTCGTCGGTGGCATACCCGAACATCATACCCTGGTCACCGGCACCCTGCTCGTGGTCGTCCGTGGCGGTGACTCCCAGCGAGATGTCCGGCGATTGTTG
>Ga0180434_10004355_pt1 | contig 17293 bp, 14 predicted proteins | sample SS_ome_7_FD_132453 | JGI IMG/M metagenome (GOLD analysis project Ga0180434, IMG submission 132453) | Hypersaline lake sediment archaeal communities from the Salton Sea, California, USA - SS_1_D_2 metaG | ecosystem: Environmental > Aquatic > Non-marine Saline and Alkaline > Hypersaline >...
ATTAACGCTTGTTGATTGAATAAAGACATCAAATTTTGCATGTTCGCCGGGCACTAAACGAACTGTACCCACTGCGTTTCCGATGCCTAACATATCACGGGCATCTTGACCACAATAAACTTCACCAGATGTTTTGACCCGAAGGGCTACCAGTTTGTAATCCTGAACACGTTTTTCAGTTTTGACCAGTTGATAAAATGCAGCACCTTTGATCCATTCCAATCCAGCATCTATAACAAAATCACGAATTTTACAATCAGATGCAGCAGTCAAAAATTCGACCTGATTGGTGATTTTTGATAGTGCAGTTCGTGCTTTTCTTACAGTAACATCCTGCAAATCTGAATAGAATGATTTGGTCGATCTAGTTCCGGCACTTTTACTGACAAAGTACCCATCAAATGCCCTTGTATTGGTTACAAAAGCTTCCACTGTACCATGATCGGTCAATGTATCCCACTCTTGAATATTACCGATTGGGATTCTATAATGTTGTGAAAAATTTCTAGCAGAACCCAACGGAACTAAAAATGTGAAAGTCCACCGATCAGTTCCATTTTTTACCTCCATTGCTGCAAGTGCAGCATCTACACCCGGATCATGTGAATTATTTTCATGACCATCTGTTACCACACTGATTACAAAAGTAGTATCAGGGTTGCCATCATCCAATTCTTCTAATTTTTTGATAGCACGATATACCGAATCAAATAGAGGAGTCATGCCAGAAGGTTTAAGGTCAGTGTAATCCAATGGTTTTACAGTTTGAACTTGTAAACCACTATATAGAATTCGATGTTTTAAAACTCTATGACCAAATGCTAAAGCTGTCATTGACGCTTCCTGCCCCTGATCCAAAACTGAATCTCGAATCCCTATGACGTTTTTATTATATGCTTCAACGAGTGGTTTTATAATTCTTGAAACTGAACCGCTTTCATCGAGACAAAATGCAATGTGTGTTTGTAACATATACATATCCTTTTTTTTATAAGAGGGGAGTATACTACCTCCCCTCTTTTTAATGGTTAATGTTTACTACTTTAGATTTCGGCCCATTCCCATACTGATGTTGTTATGACCGAGAATTGCTGCGGCGCCTTCAAGACTGGAACCGCTACCGCCACCAATAACCAAAGTACCAGGCATCTTTACGATTTCCGGATTCTCAGTTACTGCAGCAAGAACTTCTTTGATGTATGCTAATTCATACGCTTTATCTTTACCCAATACATTTGCCTGTGCCTGTTGACCTTTTGCTACGGCTTCTAAATATCTCCGTTGCCCAAGACCTTCTTTTTCCTTGGCAACTGCATTGTTGTTAGCAACAGTAATACCGATTTCAGATTTCATCAAACCAGCCTGCTGATCGGCACGTGCTTTTTCCGATTCAGTTGCAACGCGCTCGGTTTGTGCAAGCTTTTCCTGTTTATATGTTGCCATCAAAGATTCAGCTAATTGTTTCCTTTTTCCAGGAATCAACAATGAAGGAGGAACAGCTGGGTCACCAAATCGTACCCACTGAACTGTCAACCCAGATGCTGCACCGGTAGGAACCAATTTTGCATGAACTGCTTTTTCCAATTCTTCACGATGATATAAAAGATCAAGGACTTTCCGTGGGCGAGTTACTGTATGCATCTTTGGTTCGCCTTTAGCTCCTTTAACAACTTTACCTTTCTTATCAAGAACTTCTTCGTGAACAATGTTACCGTCTTTATCTAATACGGGTTCTGTAACTGTTACGTCTTTGGCAATAACATTCCGCAGGATGGAACGATAATTAGGAGTAATGATTTTATCTTCAACTGCTGTCAGACTACCAACTGATGCTACAACAAACGGTGCATTTTCAGGAGTAACCTGAACTTGAACACGAGAATCCTGAAATACATCCCAGCCATCAACTCTTAAAACAACTGCGGCATCAGCAGCATCAGCAGGCATCACAACTGGTTCTGAATGAGCTTCTTGATGAATTTTTCCATCTTCATCAACAGTCAGATCAATCCATTTACGAGTATAACCACCGAGGTATTTCCAGGTTTGAACTCTGGTATCTACTTCAGTAATTTGATACGCTTTTTCATTCATGTAGTAACGTCCAGGTTTCAATACATCTTTCCATACTCCCTGATGTCCTTTAGGAACGATGGGAACCGAAAGAGTAGACGCATCAACTCCGGATGGAAGAATTGGATCTCCAGTGTATTGTTCGCCGACATTTGATTTTACAACACCAACAAAACCTGCTTCGATATTTTTAGATTTTCCTTCTTTTACGTCGAATAGATATCGGTTGATCCGATATTTACCAGGACGAAGTACTGCCAACTGGGCACCTTTTTGACCTCTTGGTCCTTTATAACCATCTTTGCCTTTATCAAAACCGAGGAAATACTCTGCATCAAGCATTTTCTGAAATTCGGCTTCTGACCAATCATCTGCCATATATTGTCCATCTCGCAAAGGCAAGCCGTCAGTAGTAGTTAAGAAACCATAACTACCTTCAGGAACAGTTACCATCGGCAATGTTTCGATATCATAACAAACTTTAACGAAAGGCATAAGTTTAAAACCAGGGGTAAGAATTCTTGCTTGAGCACCTTTTTGCCATGGTGCTGCAATAACCTGACTGGAATCCATGTTACTCATCCCATAGATTCTTTTTAAATGTCCAACCTCATCTGTATCGATGTAAAGGATACTAGTTGAGGCAAAACACAGAATAGCCAATACGACACAAGCGCCACGACAAGTCCATCGTGCCCATCCCAAACTCATCACTTCTTCCTGTCCATCACGATATCGTTTCTTTATATCTTTGATAAAACGGGGTCCTAATGCTGCAGCAATAAGAAATATGAACGTAAATACTAATGAAAACATAAATTAAATCTCCTTTAAAGTTAAAATTAAGGTTTACATCGAAGATCATGATAACCACAACCTTCTATTTTGTGAACTTCTAAGTGACAATTTTTACATAACGTAATAACTTTATCAACATCTGCACTTTCTAATGGTTCCCATCTAACACCTTCGATGTGGTGACAATGTAAACCAACATCTAATTCACTTTGATGTTTACCACATTTTTGACATACATGACCATCAATTTCGAATCTCATTTGTCGAAGCTCAGCTTGAACTTCTCTTGATGTAGCTATTTTAAAATCTTTTTGATAATATTGTTGTTTATAGATGGGACATTCTTTCTTACATCGATCAGAACAATACAATCTATGATCTCCAAAACCAACCGAGTTAATTGATCTTATTCTATCAATAATAGAATGTAATTTTGGAGTGTAGTATCTACCACAATATGCACAAGCAACATCTAATATATTATTATCATATTCGTTTCTTTTAACTTTCTCCATTGGAAATAATTGACTTGCATATTGTTTATATGTAGGAATATTTTTTAGATTATAACCACCCTTCCATGTTGGAGATTTTTCGCCAGTTTGCAAACCAATTTTTGATTTACTCATTTTTTGTCTGACTTCTAATGATCGTATTTTTCCTTTATTCTTTCCTTTCGTTTTTATACTATTTAATTTTTTCATATGAGGGCACGAATTATGACTAATACTGCAACAATATTTTCCATTTTTAAATTTATATATTGCTTCTTGTCCACACCCATAATCACAGAGTTTCATATATTAACTCCTTTTATAATATTTAATCTGGTAAATACATCCACCATCTATCTCCAGATGTTGGATATGATAAACAATAAAACTTTGTGTCAAACAACATACCTTCTACAGCACTGTGCCAATGTCCGAAAATCCACAAATCGGGTTTATATATTTTCCATAATTCAGACAGTGCCCAATTGGAAGGTTCCAAACTTTTTTCTCTGTACTTCCTTAAATCATTAACTAATTCAACAGAACATGTATGTGTAATAAATATATCTACTTTGATATCCGGAAGATTATATAAATCTTTCTGTGTTATAACTTCTTCCCTGAACCACGAAACTCCTTCCCTACGCCCATGTTTATCAATTGAATCAGCGCCACCCATAAACATCACTACACGCCCATCTGGTAGGGTATATATAGAACCCCTTGGCATATATATAACGTTTGGAACTATTTCATCCGTAACACGATCACGTAATGCCCAATGATCTTCGTGATTACCATCGCACCATAAAATTTTCCCTCCTTTTGTTTTAATACTATCCAAACCTTGATCCCAACTTTTTCCGGGCCAATACCCAAAATCACCACACGCCAAAATTAGTTCTGGATTTTTCTTATTAATGAGGGTATTTAGCATATGAAACTCATTATGAATATCCCCTGTAACAATGATCTTTTTGTTCAATTTGACTCCTAACTTCGGTTAGTAATCTACCTAACCAATTTTGCCCTTGAATAGATTCACACCTTTTACAAGAGCAATCTCCCCAAATATTATCATGCCAGTGATTGCCTTCAATTAACTTCTTTCCTCCTGTATTCAAAAGGAGTTTCTTTAAATCTGGCTGTTTAAATTTATAGCAAAGAAGGTCAAACATTATATCAATTTTTATGTTCTCCCAATCTCGTCTCAATCGAATAGTTCTACCTCTTCGTTTTGCAAGACCAGCTTTCTCCGCTGGCAATGTAGCAATTAACTTTCGAAAGAAGAATTCTGTACTTTTCGCTGCTTGAAATGCATGCTCCACAGTTGCATAATTTAACCCCTCAAATTGAACAACAGATGGATAAAAATTACTGAGAAATGCATATTGAGTACCATCAAACCTACGAATTTCATTTGATTCCATTTCACCCCCTAATTTTAGAGTCTTTAAGTAATTTATTTGCGCTATTTGAAGAACTATAAGTTGCTAACAATATTTCAAAACCATCTTCATCCATTTTTTCTTCACATGAGAAATGGTGTAAAGAGCATTGATTCATTGCAGCCGCTAATTTAATACCTGTTATTGTGTTAGCTAATTCACTACAACCAACTGCTGCAATTGCTTCTGAACCGCTTGTCTTGAATAATTTATCTTTAGATAACATAGTTGCATGCTGCATTTTTTCAATATCATCATTTGTAAAATATATAGGTTTATATTTTAAATACATCTTACCTGCATCATTTGAAGTTGCAGGATGAACACCCACAGCTATTATATAGTGATGTGGTCTATCTTTATGAAATTTTAATTCAAGTGACATTTATTCCTCCTTATTAATTAGAACAAAATATAAATTGAATATCGAAGGAGATTATGAAATGAAAGAACAAGAAACACTACAATATCCCCCTTTTGATGAAGAAACTGGTAAAGTTAATTGTCAAATATGTGGCAAACCATTTTTAGTTATTTCTCCAAGACATCTTGGAAAACATAATATAACACATGGAGACTATACAAAACGTTATCCAACTGCACCATTATCATCAAAAGAATTTTCAGCTAAAACAAAATATGGAAAACTTAAAGATTTGTTTAAACCAACAGAACCTTCTGAATTTGAAGAAGTTGTAGTTGATGAAGAACCTAACATTGAAGATGAAGTTGATATTGAAGCAATTTTAAAAGAACGATCATACAATGATCCAGTAAAACAATCAAAAGCACAAGTACTTGACATATTAAAATCATTTTTCTCTAATGTAAGAGCTGACTATACAATTGAAGAATATGGTAAAATGAGTAATCGATTAAAGTATCAATATATTACAGATTTTACTGATCCTATTCTAAGAGTTGTTATTCAGTTTCCAAATACATTTTGGCATAACAATGATGTAACCATAGATCCAAGGAAAAATGAAAAATTAAGAGAGGATGGTTGGAAGGTAATTAATATTAAAAATAGGGCTCCAAATAGAAAAGAGATACAAAAAATTGTAGGTATGGCATAATAAAAATACAACTAATGTCTTGAAGATTTTAGAACAAATTCCTAATCAAATACTATTTTAGTTACCGCTTTTAAGTTATACATTATGTTACGGGGGATGCTGCCAAGGTAGCATCCCTTTTTTAGTAACCCTTCCAAAAATTCAAAACCAAAATCCTTATTAGTTATTTATATATATAGAGTCTGATTCTTAATAGGGAAACCCTTTTTAAAAAAATCCTTTAATAGAAAATATTTAGAACAAAATGTAAAGAGTCCAGTAAGAAGTTTTACAAATTTAGAGTCTATAAAAAGCAAGGAGAAATATTCTAATGGCTAGTAGCATTCCAGAACAAGATAGGACTGTAGATCCCTATGCATCATACAACAGTAATGTTGTAAATCAACTAACTGGGATAGTCACTAGAGGGTCTGATAGTTTAGATATAAATAATGCGTTACAGGTTATACCGGACACTACATCAGTCACAGATCATGTTGTTGTTTTACCTGGCATCGTCTATAAAGATGATATGCTTATTCAAATCAATCAGCCTTTTACAGTAGATTTTACAGATCAACAACATTATGTGAATTATCCAATAGGTTTGGATCCTAGTGGTATATATTATATTGTATTACAATATCGATATGCTAAATCGAGACCTGCACCACAAGCACGTATTAAAATACTCGCTCCGGCACAAGTTCCTTTATTTTCAGGCGATGATTCACTATTTTTTCTCAAAGCTATTGATATAGATAGTACATTTAGTATTGTAAATATGTATGACTATGACCCAAACAATACAAGTATAAAAAGAATCTATGTTCAAAATTACGCAAGTACTGAAGTATTTTTGCCTACCTTCGATCAAGCAAGAGATCAATCAAGAATTGCATATGTTTCAACCGAAGATGAATATTATTTAGGTTATTCAGATCAATGGAGAGCTTTAAGTGCTGGCAGTAGTGGCGCATCATTTTCAGCAAACACATCTGGTTTTTCTGTTGGTGATTTGGTATATGTTACTCCTATCGGTCTTGCTTTAGCAACAGGAACATATGCTATTACTACAGCAGATGGTGTAGTTGTAGAAGCTTCTGTCGATGGAAGAGTTCAAACATCAGGATTAGTTCAGGGTATTCAAGCAGAATCTGGCATTACTTTATCAAAGGGAGATTTATTATATCTTTCAAATAGTGAACCAGGTACAGTTACAAATGTTAAACCAAGTCCTAGTTGGCAATTTGTTGGTAGATATAAAACTCCAGATTCTACAGCAATTACTTCAATAGAAGCTTTGTTTGTTAGAGGCGAACATAACGGAGTTGAAGGTTCTGCTATTTCAAGTACTGGAGTGCTTGATGGAACAAGTTGGATTACTTTAGGCACAACTGTTTATCAAGACATTGATGTTTCAGATTTTGTAGATGGGAAGGTTATACCATCGTTCTGGGTATCATCGAACTATAAGATACAACCAACAGATTTTGAATATAGAAGTTCGACTGTTGCAAGAGTGTATATGCCTCTTGGTTTTAATTCAGATGTAGATTATTTATTAGTTGGTACAGCAAATTAATAATATTAATACAGGTAAGGATATAAATATATTTTATAGAAAATAAAATAAATCATAGAACTACAATAAAGAATGGGAGCTAAATATGGCACAACACAAGACTTCAGTCATACGCTTTCTAAATGAACTGAACTCCAAAGAGGTGAAAGAAGCATTTAACTTTCTATCTACAATCGTAGAAAATTTAGAAACTAAAGATGACCCCGATTCAATTGAGGTACAGATTGTTGATAGTGCATACCAAGCAATTGAAAAAATGAGTATGTTAGAAAGTCATTTAAAAGAGTATGTACGGAATACAAATGCTACGTCCTTACCTGGAAACAAATTATTTGATTTGTATAAGTAAAAAACCTTTTTAAGTTCAGAAAATAGGAATAGTTAATATGGCTCAAAACAAAAAAATATCACAGCTTAATCCATTATCAGTTTCAGCGGATAATGACCTTTTTGCGATTGTCGATACGGGTTCATTTGAAACAAAAAAGATAACTCGTGAAGATTTAATGGCAAGTCCTGGATCAATCGGAGACACAAATCCAGATACTGCGGCATTTACAGTTTTAACTGTGGGGTCTACTCCAGTAAATGATTTTTCAACTGATGCTAATTTAGGAACAAGCGATGCTAAAATACCAACACAAAATGCAGTAAAAACATATGTTGATAATGCAGTTGGTAATGCTGTTAAGTTGAATATCAGAAATACATCTGTGGATACTACAGCCGTGATTGGAGACGTCATATTGGTTGACACAACGAATGGAGATATAAATATAGAGTTGGTAGCAACTGGAGAAGGAAAGATAGTAGTGTATAAGAAATCAACTGATTCAAATACAGTTCTCTCTATTCCCGAACCAGGTTCAGTTTTAGATGGTTCATCAAGTTCCAAGGATCTGTCATATCCAAAAACTTCGTTAGAATTTGTTTGTGATGGGACAGATTTTTACACAATTTAAAAAATAAAATAAAATAACCGTGAATTATGAATATGTTAAGAATTATTAAAGAAGGATGAATTGCACATAATTACAGGAGGAAACAATTATGTCTTATGATCCACGGTGGAGCCTGTTCGAAAAGATTTTCGGCGGCGACTCAAAGGTCGAAATTGTCGATGACGGCACTGCGGCCAGTGTAGTTACTACACTTGATGGATCTCAAGTAGCACAGTTTGATGGCAGCGGTCTTCAATTAGGAGGATCAGGTGCAACAGCAGAAGAATTTTCAACAGATGCAACATTGGGTGGTACAAATGGAGCAACCGGCTCTGATGCAAAAGTACCAACACAAAAAGCAATAAAAACATATGTAGAAAATACATTTGCAGCTACAAGAGAACCAACTGGTTTTGTTAACCGCACTACTACAACAATTGGAGTAGATACAACCGGTACGCCAAAAATATATGTTGACCCAGTAGGGGCCAATTTTTCAATTTGGCTAAAAGGTAAAGAGTATGTTTATACGGAAAAACAAGAAATTGCGATTCCGGATGTTGAAGGTGAACACTTTTTCTATTTTAATGAATCAGGTGTTCTATCTACATCAAATAGTTGGTCTGACGATATTATTACTAAATACGCTTATGTAGCAGTAATATATTGGGATGCCGATGCAAATGAAGTTATATACATGGGTGATGAACGTCATAGTACTGCAATGGACGGTGATACCCATTTAAATATTCATCTTTCAAGAGGAACATTATATCGTTCAGGTCTTGCTCTTTCTGATATTGTTGCTGACTCTGACGGAACAGCAGATGTTGATGCTCAGTTATCTGTAACGGAAGGTGTTATCTATGATGAAGATTTAAAATTTAGTCTTCCATCTGTCTCAGCACCTGCTAATATACCAATGTGGTATAAAAGTGGTGCAAGTGGCAATTGGAGAAAAACAGTAGCTGATGATTTTCCATTGGTTAATACTGGTACAGGTAGAGTGGCATGGAATGAGTATACAGGTGGTGCATGGCAGTTAACTGAAGCCGATGACGCTTTTTATGTAATGACTCATATCTTTGCAACAAATGACCCAGATATGCCTTATATTGGTCTTGTTGGTCAAAGTCATTATGCTACATTGCCAGATGCTAGAGCTGGTGCAACTGATGAGATTAATGAATTAGCAACAACAGGTCTACCATTTAAAGAATTTGTAGCAATGGGTACAGTTATATTTGAAACAAATGATTTGTTTACAAATACACCTAAAGCAGCAGTTAGATCTACTGATGAAGGTGACAATTATGTTGACTGGAGACTATCTGGTTTAAATCCAACTGTTGGTTCAGCAAATGATCACGGTGCATTATCAGGTTTAGGTGATGATGATCACGTTCAGTATGCAAGAACTGATGGTACAAGAGATATTACTGGTGAACAAACATTCTTGGACGGTGTTGATGTTCAAGGCGGAACATTTGAACTTCCATTGGGCGTTCAAGTAAATGAAATTTCAAATAATGAATCTGCCGGTGATCAAGATCAGTTGATGACTGCTGAAGCTATTCAACAAGCTATTGTTGACGCAACTCTTGTTGGTACTTCTGGTTCTTCAGGAACATCAGGAAGTTCAGGTACTTCTGGTACAAGCGGAAGCTCTGGATCAAGTGGTACTTCAGGTAGTTCAGGAACATCTGGTTCAAGTGGTAGTTCAGGAACTTCAGGTAGCTCTGGTTCAAGTGGTAGTTCAGGTACTTCTGGTTCTTCAGGTACAAGTGGAACATCAGGAACATCTGGTTCTTCAGGAACAGCAGGTAGTTCAGGTAGTTCTGGTTCTTCAGGAACATCTGGTACATCTGGTTCAAGTGGTAGTTCAGGAACATCTGGTTCTTCAGGAACATCTGGTTCAAGTGGTAGTTCAGGAAGCTCTGGAACATCAGGAACTTCTGGAAGCTCTGGAACATCAGGAACATCTGGTAGTTCAGGTACTTCTGGTAGTTCAGGTACTTCTGGTTCAAGTGGTAGTTCAGGTACAAGCGGAACATCAGGTAGTTCTGGTACAAGTGGTACTTCGGGATCAAGCGGAACATCAGGTTCAAGTGGTACATCAGGAACATCTGGTAGTTCAGGTACAAGCGGAACATCAGGTTCAAGTGGTAGTTCAGGTACATCTGGTTCTTCAGGAACATCAGGTTCAAGTGGTACTTCTGGTAGTTCTGGTACAAGCGGAACATCAGGTTCAAGTGGTACTTCAGGTTCTTCAGGTTCTTCAGGAAGCTCTGGTACTTCAGGTACTTCAGGATCAAGTGGAACATCAGGTAGTTCAGGAACATCAGGTACATCTTCTGTAACAGCAGCTGGTACTGATAATGCTATTGCTAGATATGATGGTTCTACTACTATTCAAGATTCAGGTGTAACTCTTGATGATTCAGATAACATCACAGGTGTTAACAACTTAACAGTGGCTGGTGACTTGTTCATTGATGGTACTGCATTTGTTGTTCATTCAGGTGAAGTTTCAACATCAGATAACATCATTTATATTAATGATGGGGAAGTTGGTCATGGTGTAACTGCAGGTCAAGCTGGTATTCAAGTTGATCGTGGTACAGCAACAGATTATCAATTCCTATTTGATGAAGTACAAAACAACTTTAGAGTTGGCGAGGTAGGATCTCTACAAGCAGTTGCTACAAGAGAAGATTTACCAGTTGACACAAGAGTTGCGTGGTGGAATGATTCACAAACCAGATTTGATACATCTGGTTCTACATATATCGAAGTTGATCAGACACTTGATGAACTTACTATTGGTGCTGGGGATGTAACTCAAGCTGTATTTGATACTGATGGTTTAACACTTAGCACAGGTGTTGCTGCAAATGAAATTTCAAATAATTCAGCAATTGATTCAACAGATGCATTGTTGACTGCTGCTGCAATTCATGAATTAAATCTTGCAGGTACATCAGGTAGCTCTGGTACTTCAGGTACTTCAGGTACAAGCGGAAGCTCTGGAACATCTGGTAGTTCAGGTACTTCAGGTACAAGCGGAAGCTCTGGTACTTCTGGTTCATCTGGAACATCAGGTACAAGCGGTTCTTCAGGAACATCAGGAACATCAGGTAGTTCTGGTACAAGTGGAACATCTGGTAGTTCAGGTACTTCTGGTAGCTCTGGTACTTCTGGTAGTTCAGGTACAAGTGGATCAAGTGGTTCTTCAGGAACATCAGGTAGTTCAGGCACAAGTGGAACATCTGGTAGCTCTGGAACTTCTGGTTCAAGTGGTACTTCTGGTAGTTCAGGTACAAGTGGTACTTCTGGTTCTTCAGGAACATCTGGTACTTCTGGTAGTTCAGGAACATCTGGTAGTTCAGGAAGCTCTGGTTCAAGTGGTACTTCAGGTACTTCTGGTTCAAGTGGAACATCAGGAAGCTCTGGTAGTTCAGGAACTTCAGGTTCAAGTGGTACTTCAGGTAGTTCAGGTACAAGCGGAACATCTGGTACTTCAGGTACTTCAGGAAGCTCTGGAACAGCTGGTAGTTCTGGCACAAGTGGAACATCAGGTTCAAGTGGTACTTCTGGTAGTTCAGGTACAAGTGGTACTTCTGGTAGTTCAGGTACTTCTGGTAGTTCTGGTACAAGCGGAAGTTCAGGAAGCTCTGGTACTTCTGGTTCAAGTGGTACTTCAGGTAGTTCAGGTACTACATACTTAGCAGGTGCATATGTCCATACACAAGCAGTTGATTCAACTGAATGGACAGTAGTACATATGCTTGGTGAACAATTTGTAAATGTACAAGTTTCAGATAATAATGATTTTGCTATTATACCATCAGAAATTGAATTTATTGATGGTACATCATTAGTAATTACATTCTCTGAAGCAGTTTCTGGTCATGCTGCTGTTACAAGTGGTGGTGGTCAAGCTGGTACATCAGGCACAAGTGGTACATCAGGCACAAGTGGAAGCTCTGGTACTTCAGGTACTTCAGGAAGCTCTGGAACTTCTGGTTCAAGTGGTACATCAGGTACATCAGGAACATCTGGTAGCTCTGGTACTTCATCAGTTGCAGCAGCAAGTGTTGATAATGCTGTAGCAAGATATGATGGAGCTAATGACATTCAAGGTTCAGCTGTGATACTCGATGATAGTGATAATATGTCAGGTGTTAATAACTTGACAATCGGTGGAGACTTATTTGTTGATGGTACTGCATTTGTAGTATTCCAAGAAAATGTTTCTACATCTGATAATATCATGACATTGAACTATGGTGAACCAGGTCATGGCGTAACAGCAGGTGTAGCTGGTATTGAAATTGATAGAGGAACCGCAGAAAATTATTGGTTCGTATTCAATGAAACTACTGATACATTTAGAGTTGGTGAAGAAAGTACTACTCAAGCTGTTGCTACAAGAGAAGATACACCAACAGATACAAGAGTACCATGGTGGAATGATACAGCTAAGAGATTTGATACTCTTGGCGATACATATCTAACCATCAATCAAACAACAGACGTTTTACTTGCTACAGCAAATAGCGTGGATCAATTACAAATTGATTCAAATGGTATTACTTTAGCATCTGGAGCATCTGTAAACGAAATATTAGATTCAGGAGATTCTATATCTGCTGCATCAACAGATGATCAATTAGCTACTGCTGCATTGATTCATGATGAATTACAAGCATTGGCTGATCAATTAGTTGATGTTAAAGCTGTTTCAGTAGATTCAACTGGTACTACAGGAGATGTGTTGCTTGTTAATACAGCTTCTGGAGATATCACAATTGATATGCAAGAAGCAGTAAATGCGAAGATTACAGTGAAGAAAGTAACTGCTGATGGCAATGATGTTATTGTTACAGCAACAGGTACAATAGATGGTGCTGCACAAGTGATTCTTGATACACAGTATCAATCAGTCACGGCTGTTTGTGATGGTACTAATTGGTACGTAATATAACGAAACAAGGTAATTGGGGACTTCGGTCCCCTTTTACCTACCATTTTTATATATTTAAGTAGTTATTGAGGTAGGTGCATGACATATAACCCAGATTGGACTAAAAAAGATGAAGTTATAAAACGTGATGGCAGTAATTCTCTAACAGACGATTGGGATATCGGTGATAAGAAAAAAATAATTCTTGATGAATTGAGAATACAAGATTCTGATGGATTAACTATAACTGATACAACCGGTAATACAGTTTTTAATATAAATAATAGCTCGTCAAAAATAACTTTAAAAAATGGTGATGGTGCAGTAAACGGCATCACAACAGATACTTCATTTACAGATAATTCAGACGATTATCTTGTAACACAAAAAGCAGTTAAGACATATGTAGATAATGCATCTTTAGCAGGTACTTCTGGATCTTCAGGAACATCAGGGGAAAGTGGAAATGACGGAACATCAGGTAGCTCAGGCACAAGTGGAAGCTCTGGACAAACTGGAGAAACTGGAACATCAGGTTCATCAGGAACTAGTGGAACTTCGGGTAGTTCTGGAACCTCAGGATCTTCAGGAACATCGGGTTCGTCTGGAACATCTGGAACATCTGGAAGTTCAGGTAGTAGCGGCTCGTCAGGCACTTCAGGAGTAAATGGAAATGACGGAACATCGGGTAGTTCGGGAACAAGTGGAACTTCAGGATCTTCTGGCAGCTCAGGAAGCAGCGGAACTAGTGGACAATCTGGAACTTCAGGATCTAGTGGAACCTCTGGTTCATCTGGCGCAACAGGCGCGGAAGGAACCTCAGGTAGCTCTGGAACATCGGGTAGTTCTGGGACTTCTGGTACGTCAGGTAGCTCGGGGAGTAGTGGAACTTCAGGCAGTTCGGGATCTTCTGGAACGAGTGGTACTTCAGGTAGTTCTGGGTCATCTGGAATTAGCGGAACTTCAGGATCTAGTGGATCATCAGGTTCTAGTGGAACGAGTGGAAGCTCTGGTACATCGGTAAATACATATTTACATACTCAATCCGTAGATTCTACATCATGGATTGTAATACATAATTTAGGTAAAAAATATGTTAATGTTATGGTTATTGATGGTGATACTGACATGGCAATGATGCCAGAAAATATATTATTTGATAGTACAGCACAATTAACAATTACATTTGCAATACCCGAATCAGGGTTTGCGGCTGTAGTATGACAGTAGTAGGTTTAATTTGATAACAATACTTTATTTTATATAAAGTTAAAAATAAAAAAAAATAGTATGGAGTAAAAGAGATGCCAATTTCATTATCTGATTTAATAGCAGGTAGTACTAATAATAATTATGAAGAGTTTACTTCTTCAGGCACATGGACAAGACCAAGCAGTAATATCAAAGTTGTTAATTTTCTTTTGATTGGTGGTGGTGGTTCTGGTGCTAGAGCTAACTCTGCTGCATATGGCGGTGGTGGTGGAGGTGGTGGTGAAATAGTTTACGGAACTTTACCAACAACTTCAAATCTAACAATAACAATAGGCACTGGTGGTACTGCGCCTACAAGCACAACAGTTATTGGTGTTACTGGTAATAACTCACAAATCACCGGTGGTTTATTTGATATTACAGCATATGCTGGTACTAGAGGTTATGTTTTTTATAGTAGTTATTATGGTCAAGGTGGTACAGGCGGTACAATTGGTGCAGCATATGTCAAGTCTACATATGCTGGTGGTTGGCAGTTTGGTAGTGATCCAGCATCAGGTCTTGGTGGACATTATAACGCACTAAGACTAATTTATGGTTTAACTGGTTTTACTACTGATGCTGGTTTAATAACTAGAGTAGGTGGTTCAGGTGGCGGACAGGGGGCATATTCAGGAGTTGCAAATGCTGGAGATGGAGGCACATCACCATTCGCTAAAGGTGGAGTAATAATATCATCACAGGGAGGTGCCGGGGGAGGTGCTGGTCTTGAAGCTGGTGGTAATGGAGGTTCTGGTGGCACACATGCACAAGATGGTGGAATTGGTGCTGGAGGTGGTGGTGGAACCAATACTGCTTATGCTGGAGATGGTGGAGATGGTTATTGTGTCATCTTTTGGAACGAATAATAAAATAATAAATTAAATATGGAGTAATAATAATGAGTATTCCTTTATCAAGTATAATTTCATCAGGTAGTAGTAAATTAAACTTTGAAGAGTTTACTTCTTCAGGTACATGGACAAGACCAAACAGTAATATAAAAGTTGTTAGTTTTGTTTTAGTTGGTGGAGGCGGTTCTGGTGCAAGAGCAAGCGCTTCAACATTTGGTGGTGGTGGAGGTGGTGGAAGTGAAATAGTTTACGGAAGTATTCCAACCACATCAAATTTAAGTATTACAATTGGTGCTGGCGCTACTGCACCAACAAACACAACTTCTAATGGTTCAAAGGGAGATAACTCACAAATCACTGGTGGGTTATTTGATGTAATTGCATATGGCGGACAAGGCGGTAGTGTATTTTATGGTGCAAACGTTGGTACGGGTGGTGCTGGTGGTACAATTGGTGCAACCTATGTCAAATCTACATATGCTGGTGGTTGGCAATTTGGTAGTGAAAGTGCTGCCGGTAGAGCAGGCAATAGTACTGATATTGGTTATGGGTTGACTGGGTTTAGTACTAATAATGGTTTAATAATTAGAGTTGGTGGTTCTGGTGGCGGTCAAGGTTCATATCCAGGTACAATGAATGCTAGTGATGGAGGAACCTCACCATTTGCTAAAGGAGGCACAATTAGAACAACTGTTGGTGGTGGCGCAGGTGGTGCAAGTTTTGAAGCTGGTGGTAGGGGCGCTGATGGAAGTGCAACTGCTGGAGATGACGGTACAAAAGGATCTGGTGGTGGAGGTGGTACAGTTGCCACATATGCTGGAGATGGTGGAGATGGTTATTGCATTATCTTTTGGTATGAGTAATCAAATAATAAATTAATATAAATTTATGGAGATATATAATGAAAGCACATGAGTTAGAAACTAATCAAGAAAGAAGTTTGACTAATCCTGTTGTTAAAAAACGTAGTGGTGGTGGAACTTTAACTGTTTTTGAGATTAATGAAATACAAGATGGCACTACATATACATTACCAGCAGCTGATTCAGTTGATGATGGAGGATGGGTGTTAGTTGAATTACCTGATAAATATGCTACATCAACACCAACTATTCAAAGAGCTGGTTCAGATACAATATCATATTCTGGAGGTTCAGATACATCTGTAGTGTTTGATATAGGTATTACGGCTATTAGATTTATTTCTGATGGCGTAAGTACATGGACTATATAATTAAAATCGACGAAAAAATAGGAGTTCTGATTTAAATATTATCAGAACTCCCATTTTTATTCTTTATCTATATCAATTGTTTTAATCATATCTATAAGTAAATAATCTTTTACTTTTATACCTTCAACATATAAGTCACCATTTTCATCCCGTTCAAATTTAGGATCAAGTACCTCTCTTTCGTTTAAAAATATATAATCAGATGCCCACCATGATTCCGTTTGGTTAAAATCCATTTGTAATTTATTTTGAATATAAGCAATATTCTTCAAAACTTTTACTCTAACAAATTCAGGTAATTGACTTATAGCCTTATATGTTCCACGATCTATTTGATGATCACCAGTTCTTAGCTGCCTTTCTGCTTCAGCTGTAAAATATATTACATAATAAATTATTTCAGATTCATCAAATGTTAAACCAGATTCAGCAACATCTTTCTTATATACTTCAGCTTGTTTTCTCAATTGATGTGCTTTTACAGCAGCATCTTTAATCATATGTTTGCTTGAATTCAATGAACGTTTTGCTTCATCATAATCAACAATTTTATTACCAAGAGCAACTTTCAGTTTATCTAAAATTGTTTTG
>Ga0180434_10004356_pt1 | contig 17288 bp, 17 predicted proteins | sample SS_ome_7_FD_132453 | JGI IMG/M metagenome (GOLD analysis project Ga0180434, IMG submission 132453) | Hypersaline lake sediment archaeal communities from the Salton Sea, California, USA - SS_1_D_2 metaG | ecosystem: Environmental > Aquatic > Non-marine Saline and Alkaline > Hypersaline >...
GAAACTCTGCCACGCCCTGTACCTCTCCCGCGGCCTGCGGACCATGGGCGAACTCGTCAACGCCGGCGTCCCGATGCTCGACACGATCGCGATTACGGCGGAGGTCTCCGGCAACGTGCACTACGCCCGCGTGTGGCACCGCGTCCACGCCGCCGTCCGCAAGGGCCAGCGCATCGCCCCGACGCTTTCCAAGAGCGCCTACATCCCGGTCAGCGTGTGCCAGATGATCGCGGCCGGCGAGGAGACCGGCACGCTCGCCGAAATCCTCAGCGACATCAGCGATTTCTACGACGACCAGTTGAAGTCCACCATCAAGGCGGTCACCAGCGCCATCGAGCCCCTGATGATCATCCTGATGGGCGGCATCGTGGCCTTCATCGCGGCCTCCATCCTGCTGCCCATCTTCAAGATGTCGCAGTTGGTGGGATAGCCATGTGTACACGCGAGAAACCGCATTCCGGTCCGGCGGCAGACGCCCGCCGGGTCGGCGGCTTCACCCTGGTGGAGGTCCTCATCGCCTCCGTCCTGGTGGTGCTGGCGTTCGTGGCGCTGGTGGCGGCCTTCGGGTACGAGGGCCTTGTCATCCAGCGGGGCGAAGAGATTACCTATGGCACGTTCCTCGCGAACGAGATTCACGACAAGGCCCTGAGGATGAGTTTCACCGACGTCTTCGACCTCGACGGCACCACCTACGACCCCGCCATCCTCAGCACGGACACCGTCCAGGAACGCGACGAGTTCAGCCAGCACGTCGCCGTCACCCCCGTCGACGCGACCGACCTCGGGGTCGCCGTCGACGAGTCCGTCGCCCAGGCCGCATGCCTCACGGTGACCGTGACGGCCCATGGGAAGCCGGTCCTCACCCAGACGTACTACATCTTCGACCTGGCCGAGGTGCCGTTCACCGACCGGACAGAGATGCCCGGCTAGCGGAGGGAAGCCCCGCGGCCATTCGGATACGCAACCGTGTTTCTCACGCCCCGACACGGCAGACCTGAAAGGAGGTTGTGCCATGAGGACGGGGTATCTCCGACAACGCGGAAGGCACCGCGGCACCGCCCTGCTGGTGGCGCTGATCTTTGCGGCGCTGTTCGCCTGCATGGCGGTGGCGCTGGCGGTGGCCTCGGAGTCGAACCTGGCCATCTCCCGGAACCGGCTGGAGGTCCAGCAGGCCCGGAATCTAACCGAGACCGGCCTGTTTCTCGTCCAGCGCGAGATGGGCGGGCTCCAGGTCACCGGCTCGGATGCCGCCGCCGTCCACGCCAGCCTGGCCGACCATTTCCGCCTCGCCTGGACCGACGCCGACATGCTTGAGGCCGACGACATCACCGCCGATGCCGAGGCCGTCACGTTCCCGGCCGTCTCCGTCCTCAGCCGCGACGGCCGGACCGGCACCATCAGCCTCACCATGCAGGCCGATGGCGGTGTGGCGGATAGCCCGACCGTCACGGTCGCCTCGACCGGCCGGTTCGGCGGCGCCAGGCGAACGGCCTACTACGATTTTTCCGTCCGCAGCGGCTACCGCGTCTTCAGCGACTACGGGGTGGCCAGCCGGTCGCCCATCGTCGTCAAAGGCGGGGCCAAGATCGACGGCGCCAACAGCGACGCCGAAGGCAGCCTGTACTCCTCCTCCACCTCCGACACCTACGGCATCGACCTCCAGGGGACGGCCGAGATCACCGGTGACGCCGCCGTCAGCGGCGAGGACGTGGAAATCAACAAGGGCAACAACGCCACCATCGGCGGCGACCAGATTACCGACGCGCCCGACCACCACTGGCCGGATCCGGAACCCACCCACTTCGAGCAGTACGTCGAGTCCACCTACACCGGCGACGGCGACGAAGAGGGCACCACCCTCAGCAACATCCGCATTCCCGCGGGCACCAACCCCAACTTCGAGAACGTGAACCTCTATGGCGTCGTCTACGTCGAGTCGCCCAACAAGATCACGTTCAACGGCAACACGAACCTCTGCGGCATGGTGGTCTGCGAGGAACCCACCGTCGAGAACTACAACAGCAACACACTTACGTTCAACGGGAATCTGACGGCCTCCGGCGTCGAGTACCTGCCGGACGACCCCCGCTACGACGGCATCCGCGACGAGGCGGGCACGTTCCTGCTCGCCCCCGGGTACTTCGCCAAGTTCAACGGCAATTTCACCACCATCCAGGGGTACCTGGCGGCGGGTAAACTGAACTTCACGGGCAACGCCTCCGGAACGGTCCAGGGCGGCGTGCTGAACCTCTCGGACACCAGCCTCGACGTGGCCGGCGGCGCCCACCTGACCATCGACAAGCAGAACGCGGACGAACACCCTGCCGGCTTCGCCCCCCGGTATTCGCTCATCTGCGTCTCCGGTTCATACAGGGAGTAATGGCCATGCGTGCTGCACGCCACCCCCGGCAGGGATTCACCGTGGCCGAGTTGCTCATCGCCCTGGCCCTGACCGCCCTGCTCATGACCGCCGTCGCCTTCGCCATGCACGGCGCCGAGCAGAGCAACCGATACAACCGCACGAAGGCCGAACTCGTCGCCCGGGCCCGCGGCGTCCTGGACCGCATCGCCCGCGACGTCCGCTGCGCCGAGGCCACCGTCGTTGCGGACGACGGCACGGCCCTGAACGTCAAGGTCGTCCGGCAGGAAGCGGACGGGGCGATGAGCAGCATCTGGCGGCAGTACCGCTTCGCCGGCGGCGAGGTCCGCATCTACGAGGACACCAGCGCCATTCCGCTCCCCCCGACCGACCCGGACGGCGTGGCCTGCGAGACCCTCACCGCCGACGTCGCCAACTTCCACGTCCAGACGCTCATCACCTCCACCCGCAGCATCACCGAGACCCTTTCCTGCCAGGTGACCACGACCGGGTCGGCGCCGCCGGGCTCGGAGATCATCCCCCTGGAAGAGGGGCCGTACGTCCTCAAACTCTCCCAGACCCAGTACGACGAACTCCGCGATATGGGTCAACTGCACGAGGGCGTCGACGTCGACCCCCGCCCCTCCTACGAACCCGACGACGACCCCGACACCTACTGGCTCTGCCTCGAAGACTGCCAGGCACCCGGCACCTACTACGAACCCTGGGCCGACTGGGACTTCGAGGACGTCCTGGTCAAGGTCACCGAGTCCGCGAGCAGCGTCGACATGGACGTCCAAGCCGGCCACGGCGGGTACCAGTGGGACATTCTCGGACCCGACGGCGACCTCCTGTGGGGGGACCTCAGCGGCAACCAGTCCTACAGTTACGTGCCCTACTGCTCCGACGCCGACACCGTCAGCGTGGAACTGGACCTGGCGCGCGACGAGGTGGAAACCGGCGGCCAGATTACGGCCACCCAGCGCAAGGCCGTCTTCTAGAGGCAATGACCGATGACCAAGAACCAATGACCAAGGACACTACGCGTAGGGGTAGCCATACAACACCATTGCTACCTTTCTGAAGCCTTGGCCACCGCGTATGTGATGTCCACCGCACCCTCCATGGCCAGAACCTCCTTATAGTCGATACGGCGATACTTGTGGCGGGAGGCCAGTGGCCAGACCCGGGCATAAGGTATGAGCACGGCGCCCTTCACATGGAAATCCGGGAAGAAAATGACGACTGCCAGGAAATCGAAGCCGTCTTTCTTGCTCTCATCCAGGCTTACGCGCTCTTCACGGCGCCCATTTGAAGGCAGCCTGCGACTCTTAACCTCAACACGCCCATACCTCGGAGCATGCAGATCATACCCCGCGGTTTGGCTATTTTCCTGACGGCGGCCTTCCAAAGCCTCCGCCACGAGCAGTTCCGCGTAGTCCGATACTTGGCGGATGCCTCGCTTGGCAAGGCGGCTGCGAACCAAGGCGAGTTGGGTCATGAGTTCTTGTCTGGTGGGCTTGCTCATCGTAGCGCGGGCCGGCGCGATCCCACAGGCCACAGGCCTCCTTGGTCATTGGGATTTGGTCATTGGACATTCGTTTTAGAATTGCCGCAGGAACCGCACGTCGTTGGCGAACAGCAGGCGGATGTCGTTGATGCCGTACCGCAGCATGGCCGCCCGGTCGATGCCCAGGCCGAACGCCAGGCCCGTGACGCGTTCCGGGTCGTAGCCGACCGCCTCGAAGACGTTCGGGTCCACCATGCCGCAGCCCCCGATCTCCATCCACCCGGTCCGTTTGCATGCGGGGCATCCCGCGCCGCCGCACAGGAGGCAGGAGAAGTAGAGTTCGGCGCTCGGCTCGGTGAAGGGGAAGTAACTGGGCAGGAACCGCGTGCGGGCCTGGGGGCCGCCCCACGCCCGCGCAAACGCCGACAGCACCGCCTTCAGGCCGGCGAAGGTGACGCCCTCGGCCACCCACAGCCCTTCCAGTTGGTGGAACATGTTGGAGTGGCCGGCGTCGACGGTGTCCGGGCGGTAGACGCGACCCGGCGCCACGAGGCGAACGGGCGGCGGGCGGGTCTCCATGATGCGAATCTGGACCGTCGAGGTCTGGGTCCGCAGCAGGGCCTTATCCGTCAGGAAGTAGTTGTCGAGCGGGTCGCGGGCCGGGTGGGCCGGCGGGATGTTCAGCCCCACGAAGTTGTGCCACTCGTCCTCGACCTCCGGCCCCTCGACGCACTCGAAGCCGAGGCGGCCGAAAATCTCGACCATCTCCCGGGTGGCCCGCGTGATGGGATGGAGCCGGCCGAGGCGGAGCGGATGCCCGGGCAGCGTGACGTCGACGGCCGGCCGGCGCTCGGCGCGCTCCGCCAATTCGGCCCGTCGCCGCTCGATGCGTTCGGCGACGTCGGCCTTGAGGCGGTTGACGGCCCGGCCAAAGGTCGCCCGCTCGTCCTCCGGCACCGAGGGGATGGCCTGCATCAGGGCAGGGATGCGGCCGGCCTTGCGGCCGAGCCAGGCGATGCGAACCGCCTCCAGCGCCTCCAGGTCAGCGGCGGCGTCGATGGCCCCAAAAGCCTCCTCCCGCAGCGCCTCAACCTCGGCCGCAGTGGGCATCTCAGTCTCCGGCGGCGGCCTGTTCGACGACGGCATCGAACGCCTTCGGGTCGTTCAGGGCGAGGTCGGCCAGCATTTTGCGGTCCAGTTCGACGCCGGCCTTCTTCAGCCCGCCGACGAGGCGGCTGTACGTCGTGCCGCGCTGCCGGCAGGCGGCGCTGATACGGGTAATCCAGAGCCGGCGAAAGTCGCGCTTACGCCGCCGTCGGTCGCGGTAGGCGTACTGGTCGGCCTTCATGCGCGACTGCTTGGCCACCCGGTACAGTTTGCCGCGCGCTCCAACGTACCCCTTGGTTCGTTTGAGCAGGCGTTTCCTTTTCTGGTGCCGGTTGGCGCCTTTACGAGTTCGAGGCATGGTGCTGCTCCTGTTCTCGTGGTGCGGGCGCGGGTGTTACTTGCCGGTTTCCAGGACCCTGGCGTACCCTTTGGCCAGGCGTGTCTTGACGGTGTCCTTGCCGCGCAGCCGGCGTTTGCGTTTGCCGGACTTGGTGCTCATCAGGTGGCTGCGATTGGCCTTCTTTCGGAGCACCTTGCCGGTGCGCGTCTTGCGGACGCGTTTGGCCAATCCCTTGTGGGTGGCGTTGGTCTTGTTTGCCTTGGGCATGTCGGCCCTTTCGTGATAACCGTGTTCGAGGGAAAAACGGTTCCCCCCTTCCCGCCGGCGACGGCCAGGTTCGCTTTGGCCGGTATGAGACGTTCGCGGCGAGGGTCCGGGCGGCTATGTGTTATCTTTCTTCTTGTTCGGCGCCAGGACCAGGATCATGCGCCGGCCTTCGCGGGAGGGACCGCGTTCGACGTCGGCGACGTCGGCCAGGGCATCGACGAACGCCTGCATGTTCTGGGCGGCGAAGTCCAGGTGCGTCAGTTCGCGCCCGCGGAACAGCATGTTGACCATGACCTTGTCGCCGTCTTCGAGGAACTCCCTGGCCCGACGGATCTTGAACCCAAGGTCGTGCTTCTCGGTCTTGGGGCGGACCCGGATTTCCTTCTGCTTGACCTCGTGGCTCTTGGCCCGGCTCTTGTGGCTCTTCTTCGCCTGCTCGTACTTGTACTTGCCGTAGTCCATGACCCGGCAGACGGGCGGGCGAGCCTGCGGCGCCACTTCCACGAGGTCGAGACCGGCGTCGGCGGCAACGCGGAGCGCCTCGTCGCGCTCCAGAATCCCCAGTTGTTCACCGTCGGTCCCGATCACCCTCAGCGGCGAGATCTTGATCTGATCGTTGACCCGCTGCCTCTTGTCCTTCAATCGCTCCTCCTTCTCATGGGGCTTGTGATGGTGCGCGTCGGGTCTCCGCACCCATCGCGCTCGCATCCTTGACGTCGCGTTGGCGCGGCGCCTGCGGAGAACCGCCGCGCATGAAGCGTTGGTGCCGTGCTAGCCCTCCTCCGCCGTCGGCCGGAGCCGTTTCTCGCGTATCTCCTCGGTTGCAGTATCGATGAAGGCCCCGAGGCTCTGCGGCCCCAGGTCGCCGCGGGCCTTGTCGCGTACGCTGACGGTGCCGGCCCCCTCCTCCTTCTCGCCGACGATGAGCATGTACGGAATCTTGCGGAGCGTGGCCCGGCGGATCTTGGCGCCGACCTTCTCGCTGCCGTCGTCCAGTTCGGCCCGCAGGCCCGCCGCCTCCAGCGCCTCGAGCACCCGCCCGCCGTAGGCGTTGAACTTGTCGCTCACCGGCAGGACGGCCGCCTGCACCGGGGCAAGCCACAGGGGGAAGTCGCCCCCGTAATGCTCGATCAGGATGCCCAGGAACCGCTCCACGCTGCCGAGGATGGCCCGGTGGATCATCGCCGGCCGGTGCTCGGCGTTGTCGGCGCCCACGTAGGTCAGGTCGAAGCGTTCGGGCATGGCCAGGTCGACCTGGATCGTGCCGCACTGCCAGGAGCGGCCGAGGCAGTCGCGGATGTGGTAATCGATCTTCGGGGCGTAGAACGCCCCCTCGCCCTCGTTCACCTTGTAATCGATGCCGCAGGCCTCCAGCGCCCCGCGGAGGGCGCCGGTGGCGTGCTCCCACATGGCGTCCGTGCCGATGGAATGCGCCGGACGGGTCGACAGTTCCACCCGCACCTGGTCGAAGCCGAACGTCCGGTAGATCTCGTCGAGGAGCCGGATGACGCCCACCACCTCGTCCTGGACCTGGTCCGGCAGGCAGTAGATGTGAGCGTCGTCCTGCGTGAACTGCCGCACACGCAGCAGCCCGTGCAGGACGCCGCTCTTCTCGTGCCGGTGCACCAGGCCCAACTCGGCCACCCGCATGGGGAACTCGCGGTACGAGTGTTTCGTGTTCTGGTAGACGAGCAGCCCGCCGGGGCAGTTCATCGGCTTGACGGCAAACGGGGCGTCGTCAATCTGGGTGAAGTACATCGCCTCCCGGTAATTATCCCAGTGCCCGCTCCGGTGCCACAAGGCCTCGCTCAGAAGGGTGGGGGTGCGGATTTCCTGATAGCCTGCCTCGGCATGGAGGCGGCGCCAGTAGTCGAGGATTTCGTTCAGCACCACCATCCCCGCGTGATGCATGAACGCGAAGCCCGGCCCCTCCTCGTGGAAACTGAACAGGTCCAGGTCCTTGCCGAGGCGGCGATGGTCGCGTTTGACGGCCTCGGCCCGGCGGGCCAGGTAATCCTTCAGGTCCTTCTCGGCGAAGAACGCCGTCCCGTAGATTCGCTGGAGCATGGGACGCGTTTCGTCGCCCCGCCAATAACTGCCCGCCACGCTCAGAAGTTTGAATGCGGGGATGCGGCCGGCGTCGGGAATGTGCGGTCCGCGACACAGATCCGTGAAGCCCGCCGTGTGGTACAGCGTGACCGTGCCGTCGGGGGCAGGCTTGGCCTCGGCATCCTCGACCTCCTCGCCTTCGGCGGGCCCGGCGGCGGCGATGTCGCGGAGGAGTTCCACCTTGTAGACCTGTCCGTCGGCCTCCATGCGGGCCCGGGCGTCGGCCAGCGGCACCTCTTCCCGCTCGAACGGGGCGGTCTCGGCGATGATCTTCGCCATCTCCTCTTCGATGCGCCCCAGGTCGTCCTCCGCCAGACCCCCGGGCACGTCGAAATCGTAGTAGAACCCGTCCTCGATAGCCGGGCCGATGCCGAACCGCACACCCTCCCCGAACAGGCGCCGCACGGCGGCCGCCATCACGTGAGCCGTGGAGTGGCGCAGAATCGAAAGGGCTTCGTCGCTTTTGCCGGTCAGGATCTCAAGGTCCGGCGTGCCGTCCTCCGGCACCGGGGCCGAGAGATCCACCGGCTTGCCGTTCAGCCTGGCAGCGACGGCAGCCTTGGCCAGGCCTGAACCGATTCTCCTGGCAACGTCCGCGACGCATGCCCCGTCGGCCACTTCCAGCGTATCGCCATCAGGAAGTCTGACCGTAGGCATCGTCTTATGGGCCCGGGGCGGCGAGAGCGCCGCCCGGACACCTGTCCTCCACCCGTAGCCTCTCTTCTCTGTCCCCTCTTGCCGACACCATGAAGATACAGCCGGCAGGGACGGAAGTCAAGCCCGAATGCCCATGCCCAATGTTAAATGCTCAAGAAGGCCTGCCTGTGTGACCCGGGTGGCTCGCCCGGCCGGGAATGCTCACTGTCCCATGCCAAATGCCCAAGGAGGCCTGCGGCCCGTGCGGCCGGCCTTCTACGGGCCGGGAACAACCAGCCCGCCGTGCGCTCCGGCCGTTGGGTCCCCGTCTTTCCGTTGACGCGCCCCGGCCATCGGGCTATGCTGCCCTCATCCCCTTTGACCGTCCGGCCGTCTGGCACGACAACGCCGAGTTCCCGGCCAACGGCACGTGCGGATTGCAGTCAGTTTGGCGCCTGACCCGCGTATGCGGCGGGGTTGTGTTCAGGGCGCAGCAGGCGGCCAGGCAAACGGACCCCCACGGAAAGGGCAAATCGCCCATGACCTGGTTGGGCCTTGAAGGCAAAGTGGCCATCGTGACGGGCGGAGCCTCGGGAATCGGCAAGGCCGTCTGCCAGAGCCTCGCCGACGAAGGCGTCTCCCTCGCCCTCGCCGACATCAACGAGCAGGCCGGCGCGGCCACAGTGAACCAACTGCGCCGGCAGCGGGGAGCCAACCACCTCTTCGTGAAGACGGACGTGACCCACCGCGAGAGCGTCCGGGCCCTCGTCGAGAAGACCGCCGAGGCGTTCGGCCAAATCGACATCCTGGTCAACAACGCGGGCATCAACATCCCCCGATTGCTCGTCGATCCCGCCGGCAAGGAGGAACTGACCGACCAGGTGTGGGACACGGTGACCGCGGTCAACCTGAAAGGCGCCTTCCTGTGCGCCCAGGCGGCCGCCCGCCACATGATTCAGTCGGGCCGCGGGGGCGTCATCGTCAACATGGCCTCCGAATCCGGACTCGAAGGCTCCGAGGGCCAAAGCGTCTATGCCGCCACCAAGGGGGCTGTCTACTCCCTGACGCGGTCCTGGGCCAAGGAACTCGGCAAGCACGGCATCCGGGTCGTGGGCGTGGCGCCGGGCATCCTGGAGGCCACCGCGCTGCGGTCCGAGGCGTACGAGCGGGCCCTGGCGTACACGCGGGGCATCACCGTGGAGCAACTCCGGGCCGCCTACCAGCACGTTTCCATCCCCCTCGGCCGGGTGGGAACGCTGGACGAAGTGGCCAACGCCGTCGCCTTCCTCGCCTCCGACCGGGCCGGCTACATCCACGGAACCGTCATCAACCTCTCCGGCGGAAAGTCCAGGGCGTGAGTTGCCCGGCCGACCTCGCGACCACGATCGCCGCCGGCGCCCGGGAGACCCACCCATGAAAGCCCTCATCCTGCACGGCATCCGCGACCTGCGGCTCGACGACATACCGGAACCCCGGCCCGGCCCCGGGCAGGTGAAGGTCGCCGTCCGGGCGGTCGGCATCTGCGGGTCCGACATCCACTACTACAAACACGGACGGATCGGCGAGGTGGTGGTCGAGCGGCCGATCATCGTCGGCCACGAGGCCGCCGGCGAGGTCGCCGAACTCGGCGAGGGTGTCGAGGGCCTGGCCGTCGGCCAGCGGGTGGCCATCGAGCCGGGCCATTCCTGCGGCACGTGCGAGTGGTGCAGGACGGGCCGAGCCAATCTCTGCCCGGAGGTCGCCTTCCGCTCCACGCCGCCGGTGGACGGCCTGATGTGCGAGTTCGCCGTCCTGGAGGCCCGCCAGTGCGTGCCGATTCCCGACGCCCTCTCCTTCGAGGAGGCCGCCATGCTCGAACCGCTCCAGGTCTCGGTGCACGCGGCCAACCTCATGGGCACCGTGCCGGGCGAGACCGTCGCCGTCGTCGGCGCCGGGTGCATCGGCCTGGGGTGCATGGAGATGGCCAGGGTGGGCGGCGCCGCCCCCATCATCGCGACGGATACCCTTGGCTACCGGCTGGACCTGGCCCGCCGGCTGGGGGCCCACGAGACGGTCAACGTGGCGGAGGAGGACCCCGTCGAGGCCGTCCATCGGCTGACCGGCGGCCGGGGGGCCGACCTCGTGTTCGAGTGCACCAACCGCGCCGCCGGGGCGCCGCAGGCATACGCCCTGACGGCCATCGGCGGACGGGTCGGCCTGGTCGGCATCCCGGAGGAGGACGAGGTCACCGTCGACGCCCACCACCCCCGGCGGAAGGAACTGAGGGTCCGGTACGTGCGGCGGTCGCGGCACGCAGCCCGGCAGGCGATCACGCTGCTCGCCGACGGCCGGCTGGACGTCGCCAGTTGGGTCACCCACCGCGTGGGCCTGGAGGGCGCCCCCGCCGCCTTCGCCACCGTGGCCGAGTACGCCGACGGCGTGCTGAAGGCGGTCGTCCTGCCGAACGAATAGGCGAGGGCTCTTCCCTCTGCCCTGGCGGCAGAGGGGCAGGGTGAGGGGGGATGCGCATTCCCGCGCGGCGGGCCTCCCGGCCCGCCGCGCTTTGCATCACCAGATTGCCCTGCGCCATGCGCGGTGGCCCAGGAGGGCCACCGCGCGGAAGTGCGAATACTAAAAAAAACGAAAGACCACGGCGAGATTCTTCGGGCCGCAAGCGGCCCTCAGAATGACATGGCGAGAGAGGGTGTGGCTCCGCCCCGTTGCCCATTCGCGCCGCGCGCCCTATAATGGCCCCGTTATGACCTGGAAACGTCCGCTCCTCCTCTACCCGTACAGCCCCGCCAAGAAGAGCGAGCACCTGTACGGAGGCCTCACGGTCATCAACCCGATCGGGCTGGAGATCGTGGCGACGGCCATCCGGCCGATGGTCGAGGCCCTCCTGCTGGTCGACATGCGGATGGAACGCCGGCCGCTGGACCACATCCTGGACCGCTTCCGGCCGGACATGATCGCCGTCAGCCTCATGTGGGGCCGGGACCCCTGGACCGACACCCTCATCCGCAGCCTCCCAGGCGACGTCACCCTCGTGATGGGCGGCCTGTACGCCACCCGGCACGCGGACGAGGTGTTGGAGGCGTATCCGGACCTGGACATCCTCGCCCTCGGTTACGGCGACGAGACGATGCAGCGGCTGCTTGCGGCGGGTTCGCCCGAAGGCCTGGCCGGCTTCTGGTACCGCGACCGGCCGACGGCCCATGCGCCGGACGTGCGCGGCGGGTCTCCGCACCCGCCGCGACAGACGCTCCAGGCCGGCGCCCCCGGCCCGGACGAACCGGGCCACACAGCGCGCGGCGGGTACGGAGACCCGCCACGCACTCTCTCAGACCCGCCACGCAAGCCCGACGCCCCCCTCGTCAAGAACCCCTTCTACACCGGCCGCAGCGTCGACAACATGCACATCGACCGGGCCGTCCGCCGGTACGCCTACCCCTGGCTGACGCTGAAGGGCGACAACGTCATCACGAGCGTCGGGTGCCCCATGGTCTGCGCCTTCTGCAAGTGGCGGGAGGACATCTTCGGCAAGGTCCAGCCGTGGCTCGGCCGCTCCGCCGAGGACGTGGTCGAGGAACTGGAGGAGACCGACGCCCCCATCGTCCACCTGGTGGACGCCAACTTCGCCGCCGACATCGACCGCGTCGAGCGCATCTGCGACCTCTTGATCGCGCGCCACGTCCGCCACCTGTACGCCTGCGAGATCCGCGTCAACCCCCTCTACCAGAGGCCGCACCTGGCCAAGAAGATGGAACAGGCCGGCTTCTTCATGTTCATGGTCGGGCTGGAGTCGTATCAGCCGCGCCTGCTGAAGGCCATGCGCAAGGGCTACACCGTCCGGATGGCCCGGCAGGCGTTCCGGCACCTGGCGGAGACGAAGATCCTGACGCTGGGCAATTTCCTCATCGGCAACCCGGGCGAGACCGAGGACGAGATGCTCGCCATCGCCGACTACGCCGCCGACCTGGGCGTCGATTTCATCAGCCCGAACAAGATTTACGCCTACGAGGACAGCGACTTCGAGCGGTGGGTCCTCGCCCAGCCGGGCATGAAGGTCGTCGGCCGGCGGCGATACGTCGTGAGCGACTCCTGCGGCGTGGAGGACCTGAGGCGGATCCAGGCCCGCATCATGCTGCGGTTCCTGGTCCGCCACCCGCCGTGGATGCCGTACCGGAAGGCCCTGGCGCACCCGATGGTCCGGAAGATCGGGCGGGAGCGGATTCGCCGGGCCATGCTCCGGAGCCTCTGGCGCCACGTGGCCGACCCGTCCTTCCGCCGCCGGGCCGCCAGGCGGCTGGCGAAGCGGTTCCGTCCCTCGGCCCGCGCTGCAGTCACGTGAGGCTCGCGGCGCGGAGCACGGCACCCGTTCCGCTTCGCGTCGCGGCTTATAGGATGCCACGGCTCGGGGATCGGTGCTACCCGTGGTTTTGCGCCGTTGCCTGTTGCCTGTTGCTACGGCTTTTTCCTTGACGCTCGCGACCCTGCCATGTGTAATGGACCAGCGTATCTGCCCGCAACTACGGACTGCCGACGGATTCAGGTCACCGCCTGACGGAGGGATTACCATGCACCGGTTTGCGATCCCGCTAATTGTTCTGGCCGCCGCAGCGATGGTCCTGCCCGGGCCCGCGCTGGCCCAGACCGCCGAATTCGAGTTGCCCCCGGTCCGCCTGAAACCCGACCGGCCGACCGAGACCAAGCCCATCCCGCCGACCCCGGACGACCGCGAGGCCGAACCCTCCGAGGAAGAGGCTGAGCCCTCCGAGGAAGAGGCCGAACCCTCCGAGGAAGAGGCCGAACCCTCCGAGGAAGAGGCCGAACCCTCCGAGGAAGAGGCTGAGCCTTCCGAGAAGGAGGTCGAGCAGCCCGAGAAGGCGCCGCCCGTCAAGGAGGCCGGCGAAGGCGGGGAGGGTGAAAAGTCGGCTCCCGAGGCGCCCGAGGCCGAGAAGGCCAAACCCTCCAAGGAGGTCCCCCTCAAGCCCGAGACGCACGAAGAGGGCGAGCCGCCCACCCCCGCCGACCTCCCCATGCCGGAGGCCACCGGCGAACCCCCCGGCACAGGCCCCAAGACCATCGCCCTGCCCGAGGACGAGGGGCCGCCGCCCGTCCCCGAGGCGCCCCCCGGCGAGGAATCCGAACCCCGGCCCACGGACGTCCAGGCCGAAGCCGTCGAGGCGCAGGTCACGCCCACCGTCGAGCCGGACCTGACCGGCATGGGCGAGGTCGGCCACGTCGAGGCCGTCGCCGCCGCCCGCAAACAGTACCGCCGCACCCTGGAGGCCCTGCGGGAATATTACGGCAACCGGGGCAACAACACCAAGATCGAGTGGGTCGACTCCGAACTCCAGGGCTTCGAGAAGACCCCTAAGCCCCGCTACCTCCTGGCCGCCGAAATCGCCGGGCCGGACCTGCAGCCGACGAAGCACATCGAGGCCGCCGACCAACTCTACCAGGAGGGTCTGGACTACAAGAACTACCCGGCCTTCCCGCCCGGCAAGAAGGGTTACCTGAAGATCGCGCTGGAGAAGTTCCGCACGGTCATCGAGAAGTACCCGCAAAGCAACCAGATTGACGACGCCGCCTTCCGCATGGGCGAGATTTACGGCGGGTGGTACTTCCAGGATTACGCCCGCGCCGTCCAGTCCTACGAGCGGTGCTGGCAGTGGGACCCCGAAACCAAGCACCCCGCCCGATTCAAGGCAGCCAAGATCTTCGAGGAGAAACTCAAGAACCGCGCCAAGGCCGTCGAACTCTATAACGAGGTCATCGCCCACACCGACAACGAGGACCTCGCCCGCCAGGCCCAGGAGCGCATCCGCACCCTGACTGGCCGATAACATCACAGAAGCATCCGAACCAGGCACGGGCTGTGTCGGGCCCCGGCGCGAGGGGGTCCGGCGCGGCCCGTTTGCTTGCAAACGCCGCCGCCGCCCGCTACACTGCCCGCAGGCTGGACGGTCTTGAGCCGCGACCGAACCGAGCCGCGACCGGAAGGAGCGAACCATGCCGTCCATCCGCATCGGCATCGGGTTCGACGTCCACCGCCTGGCCGAGGGCCGGACGCTCCGGCTGGCAGGCGTCGAGATACCGGCCGAGGCGGGCCCCGTCGGCCACAGCGACGGCGACGCCCTCTTCCACGCCGTCGCCGACGCCGTCCTCGGCGCGGCGGCCCTCGGCGACCTGGGCGAACACTTTCCGGACGACGACCCCGCCTGGGCCGGCGCCGACAGCGGCCGTCTCCTCGGCCGCGTGGTCGACATGGCCCGCGAGGCCGGCTACCGGCCGGTCGGCGCCGACGTGAACGTCCTCCTGGAGACGCCGAACCTCGCCCCGCACCGCGACGCCATGCGCGCCGGCCTGGCCGAGCGGCTCGGGCTCCCGGCCGGCGACGTCAGCGTCAAGGCCCGCACCATGGAGGGCCTGGGACCCGTGGGCGCCGGCCAGGCCGTCGCCGCCCAGGCCGTCGTCATCCTCGAGCCGGCGCCGCATATTTAGCCGCCTGGCTTGACCGGCGCGTGCCGTTCGCATGACAAACACACCATGACCCTCCGCGACCATAACCTGCACGTGTTCAACACGCTCGGCCGGCAGCGCCAGCCGTTCGAGCCCGCCGACCCCCCGCACGTCGGCATGTACGTGTGCGGCCCCACCGTGTACGGCGACGCCCACATCGGCCACGCCAAGTCGTACGTGGCCTTCGACGTCATCCACCGGTATCTGGAGTACCTCGGGTATGAGGTCACGTACGTCCAGAACATCACGGACGTGGGCCACCTGACCGACGACGCCGACGAGGGCGAGGACAAGGTCGAGAAGGCCGCCCGCGCCCGGCGCGTGCATCCGATGCAGATTGCCGAGACCTACACCCGCCGCTACTTCGAGGACATGGACCGGCTGAACGTGCTGCGGCCGGACATCTCGCCCCGCGCCTCGGGCCACATCATCGAGCAGATTGAGCACGTCAAGCGGCTGCTCGAGGCCGGCCACGCCTACGAGGTGAACGGCAACGTGTACTTCGACGTGGCGAGTTGGGACCGCTACGGCCGGCTCTCCGGCCGCAGCGTCGACGAGATGCAGGCCGGCGCACGCGTCGAGGCACGCAGCGAGAAACGTCACCCCGCCGACTTCGCCCTCTGGAAACGGGCCGAACCCGGGCACATCCTACAGTGGCCCAGCCCGTGGGGTATGGGCTACCCCGGCTGGCACATCGAGTGCACCGTGATGGCCCAGAAATATCTCGGCCCCGCGGTGGACATCCACGGCGGGGGCATCGAGAACCAGTTCCCCCACCACGAGAACGAGATCGCCCAGGCCGAGGCCGCAGGCCGTGCGCCCTTCGTCAAATACTGGCTCCACAACAACATGGTGACGGTGAACGGGCAGAAGATGGGCAAGAGCCTCGGTAACTTCCTGACCCTGCGCGACGCCTTCGAGCGGTGGGACCCGATGGTCCTCCGCCTCTTCCTGCTCCAGACCCATTACCGCAGTCAGACGGATTTCAGCGAGGAAGCCTTGGAGGCGGCGGCAACAGGATACGACCGGCTGTCGAAAGCCTACGAAAACATTGCCACCTTCGAAGAACAGGCGGTGGACCGGGAAGCATTGGACGCAATGTCGACCGAAGAACAAGAGACCGAGAGGCATAGTCAACCTCGCCCGGCTACTCGCATCCTGGACGAAATCGAAGCAGTAGAACGCCAATTCAAGGATGCAATGGATGACGACTTCGGAACTCCTGAGGCCGTCGGTGCGCTTTTTGGTTTGCAGAAGATCATTCTTGGCGAATCGCTCGCAGCCATGGCCCGAGATCCCCATCGAAGCGTTGTTGAACGTATTCGAGGAACTTTTAATATGATGTCTGGGATGCTAGGCCTGACTTTCAAGCCGTTCGCGGACGAGAGTACGCAAAAACTCCTGAACGGTGTGGTTAAGATGCTGCTTCAACATAGAGAAGAGGCTCGTCAAACCAAGGATTACAAGGCCGCTGATGCCATAAGAGACAAACTGGATAACATGGGAATCACCGTGGAAGATACTCCGGACGGACCTAAGTGGCGACAAAGGAAGAAACTTGTGTACAGGCTATAAGGCCTCGGCAAAAGCCTCACCGACTAATTGAATAGCACCGCAGGGGCGGTTGCCAGTAGCCCCGGACGCAAGTCCGGGGTAGGATGACGCCAACACGAACCCGGAGCCCCGCAGGGCGACTGGACGGAATCGCCCATGACCGATGACCTGACAGACCGCATCCACGCCGCCGCCGAGGCGCTCAGGCAAATCGGCGCACAGGCGGTGTATCTCTTCGGTTCCGCCGCCCACGGTGAACCAGGCAAGGCGAGAGATATCGACCTTGCGGTCGAAGGCCTGCCGCCCGAACGGTTCTTCAAGGCCATGGACCGAGCGGCTCGCATCCTCCGCTGTCGTTTCGACCTTGTGGACCTCGACGAAGATAACGCCTTCACGCGCTATCTGAAGGACGAAGGGGAACTCGTCCGTGTTGAATAAACTGCGCAAACAGATTGGCGTCGAGCAGGAGCAGATTAGGCGGCTCTTAGAAGCGCATCAGGCGCTTCTGCACAAATGCACTGCCGAGCCCCCCGGCCCGATCGAACGCTCTGCCCTAGCAGCAATGCTTCACTCATTCTATACGGGCATCGAAAACGTGTTCAGGCGGATCGCCATCGAGTGCGATGGCTACTCCCCTGACGGCGACACGTGGCACCGCGATCTCCTTGACGCCATGGCCCAGCCCACCGAGCGGCGTCCGGCGGTCATCTCGAAAGACCTGCACGACGCGCTCAAGGAATATCTGGGCTTCCGACACATGTTCCGCTATGCGTATTCAATAGCAGGCTGCTAAAGAATGCGGCCTGAGGCTGCAGAATCTCTTTTCATCGAGCGATTGATGGTGTGTGCGAACGTTATGTCGGCTGATCGGACCGCCCGCCGTTGCCGGCGAGCGGTGCGAC
>Ga0180434_10004358_pt1 | contig 17284 bp, 16 predicted proteins | sample SS_ome_7_FD_132453 | JGI IMG/M metagenome (GOLD analysis project Ga0180434, IMG submission 132453) | Hypersaline lake sediment archaeal communities from the Salton Sea, California, USA - SS_1_D_2 metaG | ecosystem: Environmental > Aquatic > Non-marine Saline and Alkaline > Hypersaline >...
ACGAAAGATGTAATAACGCGACATCCCTCTACCCAAGAATGGATTGTAACACATTTGACAACGGCTTCTCCATGCCCGACAATGAATGGGTGTTGAGCTGTTGACCATGGCCTGTCTATTGGGTGTTGTCGTCCTGGCTTTCATCCCTTATCTCCTTTTCAGGATGAGGCGCCTGGGTCGGGACGAAATCGATACACTTGCGGGGATGTACCGGGCCCTGATGATCGAGGACTACTACCGCACCAACGGGGAGGAGGTATCTGTGAACCCGGGTGAGGTCGAGGATCTTCGGCCCGAAGGCCAGCTCAGGATCGTCAACACGCCGTTGTACGACTTTCCCGCCCGGGTGGCCGCCTGGCTCAAGCACAAAGAGCGTGAATGGATCGTGGTGGGGATCGAGAAAAACCGGTTCGTGGAGACGGTCTGGATCAACGAGGGTCCCGGGGCTTCCTTCGTGAAACCGAAGCGGCCCACGGACGATTTCGTCAGTATGGCCAGGTGGGGCCGTGCGGACGGGCTCGTCATACTGCACAACCACCTGGAATCTGGCGGCCTTCCGAGGCCTGAGGAGCCGAGTGAGGAGGACGTGGCCGCCGCCGCGCGGATGGGGGAGACGCTGAAAACCCACCGCCTCAACCTCGTCGAGTTTGTTTGCTTTCAGGGGCGGGCGAGACGCTACCATCTGTCCTGCTGCGACCAATTCTTCTCCCTGCGGTTGATCGGCGAGGCGATCGGGCGGTCGCGTCGTGCGTTCACGCTCCGCAACCTGCGGTTCCGCACCGTCCTGCACGGTGCGAAACCCGCTGTCACATGGTTGAAGGATCAACGGGAATGACCTTCTGCTCGGCCAAACGTTCTTTCATGTCCCGCGCCACGGTCGCAGGTTCCACCGGCGAAATGATTCATCCGATGAACTGACGGATGTTTGCCTTGGGACTTTATTCGTCGACACTGGCGTTGACATCGGTCCCGGGGGAAAGGGTATAATGTCGGCAGGGAAGGTGAGCGAAAATGCGCTGGAGAGGAAGAAGACAGAGTGACAACGTCGAAGTGCGCCGAAGTTCAGGCGGGCGGCGTGCGGTTTTTGGCGGCGGGCTGGGCGTGCTGGCCATCGCGGTCATCGTCCTTCTCATGGGAGGGGATCCCGTCGAGGTGCTGCAAAACCTGCAGACGCCGGGCCAGGAGGTCGGGCAGACCGTACGCCCCTTGAGCGAGGAAGAGAAGGAACTCGGGGAATTCGTCTCCGTGGTTCTCGCCGACACCGAGGACGTCTGGCACGATATCTTCCGCCGGGAAGGGCTGCAATACCGGGAGGCCAGGCTGGTCCTCTTCAGTCGGTCGACCGATTCGGCCTGCGGATTCGCCCAGGCCGCGGTGGGTCCCTTCTACTGCCCGGGCGACGAAACCGTGTACGTCGATCTCGCCTTTCTGAAGGAGATCCAGCAGCGGCTGGGCGCGCGGGGTGATTTCGCCTGGGCCTATATCATCGCCCACGAGATCGGCCACCACGTGCAGAATCAGCTCGGAGTCCTGGAGAAGGTCCAGGCCCGGAAACAGGGGCGGACGCGGCGGGAGGCCAATCGCCTGGATGTGAGCCTGGAACTGCAGGCCGACTTCCTGGCCGGGGTCTGGGCCCACCACGCCCAGCGCATGGCGGACGTGCTGGAAGAAGGGGATATCGAGGAGGGGATGAATGCGGCCTCGTCGGTGGGCGACGACCACGTCCAGAAGATCACCCAGGGATACGTCGTACCGGACGCCTTCACCCACGGTACCTCGGCGCAGCGGGTGCGCTGGTTCACCCTGGGATACAAGACCGGAGACCTGCGGCGGGGGGATACCTTCGCCGCGGAGGACCTCTGAGACCGTCGCGGGCAATGTATCGAAGGGATGAAGCCCATCGATAGAGAGGAGACCATGAAGAATCTCAAGATTGAGGGGCAAAACCGGCGGGCTTTTTTGAAATGCATCTCGGTGGGATCGCTGGCATGCCTGGGGTGTGGGCGTCTCCTGGCATGGCCGCGGATCTGACCGGTATGATATAATCCAGACCATTGAAGAATCGCGCGGGTCTGCCGCGACCCGTGCCCCCGATGTTGCCCGGGCGCGGTTCAGCGTTCGACCGCCTGATCCAGCAGGTGGATCAGACCCCAGTGAAGCAGGTGGTCGATCTCCGTGTCCTCGCTGTTCTTGCGGTAGTGTTCCCGGGCGGCGTACAGGGCCTGGTTCTGTTCGTAGACGTGCTTGCCGCGGTTCTCGCCGAGGTACCCGTTGGCCGATCCGAAAAGCGCGATGTCTTCGTCTTTCAGAGCCAGGTAGCGGGTGTTCAAGGCCTTCATTTGGTCCGCGTACTTCTGGATGACCGCTTCGATTTTGGGTTTCACCTCGGCCACTTCGGGCAGGTCTTTGACCAGAGCCGCCACTTCGGCCACGGCCTGGTCGTAGGCGGCGAGGATCTCCTTGGCCACGTCCACCCCCCGGTTCTCCTTGGGGGTCTGTTCAACGGCCTTCGTTGGGGTCTCCTCCGTGACGCCGGCTTTTTCTTCAGAGCCGCCGCAGCCGGCGAACGCCAGCATCAGCGCGCCCAGCAGCAGGGTGATCCAGAATACTCGTTTCATGATGCCTCCTCCATGTTGTGTGAACGTCGTACTGCAAGATTTCAATCATAGCCGGTCGGAAGCGCTTTGTCAAAATCAACGGGCAGCCGAGGGCTGGCGGGCCGCACCGGACTTTTCGGTGTAACGTCCGATGGGGTTCTGCGTATAAAGGGGTGAACAGGTTGGCCGACTCCGTTCGAAAAACGAAAATCTACCGTGAATAGGAGAATCAAATGAGAAATCGCATCGTTTGGATATTGACCCTGCTGGTCGCTCTGTCTGCAGCCGTTGCGGCCGCGCCGGCATCCGGTGATCCGCCGGTATCCCTGATTCCGGACAACGCGCTTTGGGTGCTCCATATGGACATGGCGCGGTTCCGCCAGACGCGGATCAGCGATCTGGTGAGGGACGACCGAATCCCGCTTTTTTCGGTCGCCAACGCACTGATGAAGTCGCAGAGCCGGATCGATCTGTTCAAAGACACCTCCGCCATCACCTTCTTCGGCATGGGCGGGCACCGGGACAACGTCCTGGTGTGTCTGGACGGCACCATTGACCGGGAGTATCTGATCACCCGTCTGCAACAGGCCGAAGGGTACCGCCGGATGACGCACGGCAAGTACACGGTCCACCGCTGGAACGACACCCAGTTCTGTGTCTTCGTCACGGACCGGCTGGCACTCTACTCCATCCATCCGCTGGGTGAAGAAGCGCTGACCGATGTCCTGGATACCCTGTCGGGCGCCAGGAAGAACATCGGCCGGTCACCGCTGATGGCCCAATTCAAACGGATGCCGGCCAAGGCCTATCTCAAGGCCGCTGCCGAGAAAATGTCCGCTTTCGAACATCGCGGGCACGGGCCGAAGATGCTGGAGAAAGTCGGGCTCGCGCTCTTCGTCGTCATGGAGACGGGTGAGGATTTCCAGGCGACCCTGACACTCACCGCCGCCGATCCGGAGACGGCCCGGAACATCGAGCAGATCGTCAACGGATTCATCGCGCTGGCCCGAATGAACCACGAGGCGAGAGAGCGGGATCTGGCGTTATTGAACGGCATTCGAACCACCCGCGACCGGCACATCCTGGAGATCGCGCTGACCTATCCGGTGGCGGACCTGATGACGATGCTGGAGGGGAGACGGGGACTGCCCTTTCAGAAGAAATAGGGGGTCTTGCGACGGATGAACGCACCGGCCGGGATCCAACCGCCGAGCGATGAACAGCTGGCCCTGAAGGCGCGGGCCGGCTGTCGTTCGTCGTTCGAGGACCTGGTCCGCCGCTATGAACGACGGCTCTTCTTCTTCATGAGACCGCGGGTGGGCACCGACCAGGACGCGCAGGATCTGGTCCAGGAAACCTTCCTGAAGGCGTATCGAAACATCCGGCGTTTCGATCCGCGCTTCGCCGTGTCGACCTGGATCTATACGGTGGCGGGGCGGCTGCTGATCAGTCATTACCGGAAAAACCGACGCCCGGAGATGCCGGCGGTTCATACAACCGGCCCGGATCCCGAGCAGGTGGCGGTACGAAGGGAAGTGGTGGGCATACTCTGGGCCCGGGCACGGCGCCTGCCTCCGGATCAGTTTCAGGCGCTCTGGCTGCGCTACGCAGAGGATATGGCACCCAAGGAGATCGCCGTCGTGATGAAGAAGACCCAGGTCCATGTTCGCGTGCTGCTGCACCGTGCGCGATCTCGACTCGCGGCGGGGCTTCATAAGACACAGCGCGTCCCGGACGGTGCCACCGTGCAGCGAAACATGCCCGGAGACAAGGCGGGCGAGGAAGGAATACGATGGTCTGTGCAGTGATTCGCTGGTTGGTATCGCGGGAGCATGACACGGGCAGAACCCTGCCGAAATTCGCGGTTCGTCATCTCGAGCGCTGCAGCGGATGTCGTGGGTTCGCCGCTGAAACACGGTCGCTGGGGGAGGGATTGCGGCGCGAGGCACGCCAGGCCTTGGGTCCGTTCGCAACCGGATTCCGGCATGCCACCACGGCCCCGTCCGGAGCGCCGCCGTTCCACGGCCGTTGGGCGCGAATGCGCCTCCGGCCGGTGTCGACGGTTGCGGCACTGGCTGCGGTCGCGGGGTTCGCCGTGCTCCTGTTCCGGGTACCGGAGAATCCCGTGACCCCGCCCAGCGATGGGCCGTTGATTCTGACATCACGCGCCACCTTGGGTGTGAATCTCATCGATGAGGCCACGAAACGGGTGGCATCACCCATGGAAGCGGAAATGAACCGTCTGGGAACATCGGTGACGTCCGCGGCGCGCAGACTGCTCTTCAGCCTTCAACTGGGGGCGCAAGGGGCTCCTGATGTCGATCGCAGGGGGAAGGGATCTGCGGACGGGAACCGACCACGAAAAGGTTAGACACACGGGAGACGGGCCGGGGCGGTACGCTTCGATGCCGGCTTACCGGCGCTTCCACTCGATCCTGGCCCTGAACAACTCCCTCAAATCGGAGGCACGGGCCACGCTGTGAAAGTGAGCCGCGTTTCGCTCGCAACGACGAACGGTGACCATGTCACCGTAGCGGGCTTCCCCCAGGTGGTTCATCTCGACCTCGGCGATCGTGTGTGACTTGAAAAATTCCAGGGGGTAGCTGTCGAGTACCCACTCGACGTACTTGACGTTGTTGACGTGGTCGTTGATGTCGAGGTCGCTGGTGGTCACCGTTTTTTGATACCGTGCCGTTTCGTCGTCCACGGCCGGCAGTTTCCCGGGTTTTTCCTTGAACGTTCTCTCCGGATTGCCGAGATCGACCCGGAACATGTCGTCCGCACGGCGCGGCCTGCGGGTTTTCGTGTCGATGATGACGAAAGTGGAGGTCGCCCGCGTCACCTCCCGGTCGTTTGAATCGTGAATCGTGTAATCACGGTACCAGTAGAGCCGGTCCTTTGCGGCCGGCCAGGTTTTCACGTACACGGTTTCCGACCAGGCGGGAAACCGGCCGACGCGGACCCTCATTCTCAGGAGCACCCAGGCCAGATGGTCGTGGTTCAAGGCGTTGAAGCCCAGGCCCAGAATGGCGGCGTGTTCCCAGCCCATCTCCTCCAGGAAATGGAGCATGGACTGCAGGGTGGCGCGGCCGTTCACATCCACATGGCTCGATGCGATCCTGAATTCTCGACGGTGATGCAGCGGTTTCATGGTCCGCCTCCTCGATGCCCGACGGCATGGTGCTTACCATTGTACCATGCCGTGTGCCAGGGCGTAAGGGTTGGTGCCAGGGCTTGACATTGGTTGACGCCGTGCCGGGCACGAGGCGTTGGATCACCCGAAGGCCCTCCCGTTGCATCGGGGGGCGCCGGTTTCAGTGTGGTTGTTCTGAGCAGTCTTCTGGTCGGTAAGAAATAGGAGACGGAAGATCCGATCGATCGGCAACCTGTTGCGCCCGGTTCTTCCAACGGTTCCTTTCGGTCGCGACGACGACGCCGCCCCGCCGGGATGTGGCCAGAATGGCCGATATGTGGTATAATTGATCATCGTGGAATCGAGCCCGCGGGGGCTCGAATGATGACCCCGGTGTTTTGCCAGCCAGACCTGGATACAATGGGACATACGAAATACGAGAACCTGCGGAAGGGCAAGGTGTCGGACCATTTGCTGTACGACGGAAACGACAGCACCCCCTTCACGGGAACGGCGACGAGTCGTTACAAGAACGGCCGAATCAAATTCGAGGGTCGGTACAAAAACGGTGTTCTCGATGGCAAGGCCACCTGGTGGCACAGTGACGGCAAGATCGAGCACGAAGCCACCTACGTCAATGGCAGGCTTGAGATTTTTTGTACGGACAGCGAAAACAAAAGCCGAACGTAACGTCCCGGCACCCGCCGATCTGTGAGGCTTGCGTCCTCAGACGCTCCATATCCCGGTTTCTACTGCATGCCGCAGAATTCTATGCCGTCCCCGCCGTAGTTCTTGCGCCACTGCTTGGCCCCCGAGGGATCGACCTTGTAGACCAGAAAATCGTCATTCCCTTCGGACCCGTGGGTGTAGGAGCGGGAGTAACCGAAGAGCAGGTAGCCGTCGTCGGTGGTCTGGAAAACCCACTCGCCGTAATCGTAGCTGGCGCCGCCGTAGTTCTTGCGCCACAGTTTGTTTCCCGCGGCGTCGAGCTTGTACACCAGTGCGTCAAACCCCCCGGAGGTATAGGTGTTGGTTTCGCCGCTGATGATGTAGCCCCCGTCGCTGGTCTGGCGGATGCAGCGGCCGATATCGAAGTACGATCCGCCGTAGGTCTTGCGCCACTCCTTGGTCCCCGAAGCGCTCAATTTGTAGACCAGCATGTCGCGGTTGGATGGGGCCAGCCGGCCCGTCGCCTTGCTGTCGTTCACATACACGTCCTTCCAGCCGCAGACGATGAAACCGCCGTCCTGGGTCTGCTGGATCGAGTAAGCCATATCTCTGTCTTCGGTCCCCAGGTTCTTGCGCCACAGCTTGTTGCCGCCGGCGTCGAGTCTGTAGACGAGGAAATCGGCGCCACCGTGGCTGTAACTGTACGTGTACCCGGTGACCACGTAACCTCCGTCGGCGGTGCACTGGACCTCGTAGGCGGAATCGTAGCTGGAGCCGCCGAAATTCTTGCGCCACAACTTGTTGCCGGCGGCGTCCAGTTTGTAGAGTAGAAAGTCGGTGTCGTCGCCGGGCGTACCGTGGACGTAGTTGTAGGTTTCGCCCACCACGATGAAACCGCCGTCCCTCGTGGGCTGGATCGACCGGGCGATGTCCTGGTAGTATCCGCCCAGGTTCTTTCGCCACATCTTGTTTCCGGCGGCGTCGACGCGGTAGATCAGGAAATCGCTGCCCGGGCCGTTGGTATAGGACTCGGTGCCGCCGCACATGATGTACCCCCCGTCGGCGGTCTGGCGGATATAGCAGCCGGTGTCGTACGCCGAGCCGCCGTAGTTCTTGCGCCACAGCTTGGCCCCGGTGGCGTCCAACTTGTAGACGAGCATGTCGTAGTCGCCGTTGCTGTAGCTCTCGGTCGAACCGATGATGATGTAACCGCCGTCTGCGGTCTGCTGCTGCGCCGAAACGGTCCCGGTGAGCAGGACCGCCAGGATGCCGAAGATGACGATGGATCGATACATGTCTTCCTCCTTGGTTGCAAGTCCATTTTAGGTTTCGGTGGGAAGGATGTCAACTCTGGCCGGATGATGCGGCGTCGGGGTCTATATCTCCGGTTCGGGCATCCCCATGGCCGACCATTCCTCCCTGGCGGGGCCGCAGACGCCGGGGACTTTCGCACCGGCCTGGCGGAGCAGCACCGTCATCTGGGCCCGGTGATGGATCTCGTGATTGAGCAGCACCCGCAGCGATTGTCGCCGCGGCCATTTCTGGCCGTACATGTCGTCGATCCGCTCGAGATCCTCGTCCCGCCAGTTCTTCCCGATCTCTTCTTCGAGGGAGCGGGCGGCGAGTGCGTACGCCTCTCGAATGTCCTCGGCGTGCCGGGGTACCGGGTCCGTTTCTGCCGGTCCCCGGACCTTCAATCCGACGCGACCCGCCATCTCCGGCAGGGTCTGAACGATGTGCCAGGCCATGCGGGCCAGGCTGCGAACCCCCGGGTCGGTTTCCCGGTGCATGTTTTCATCGGTCAGCACGGAGAGTATCTTACGGGTGGCTTCCGTCTCGTGCCTGAACTGGTCGAGAAATTCCTGAATCGCTGAACCCATCGTCCTACCTCCTGAAGTGATTATAATACCTTGACGAGTTCCTGCCAAGTGTGGACCCGGATTTAACCGCAACCCGGGAGCGATCCCGAGCCTTAATCGTTCGCAATCAGGGAAATCGGCGGGGTGATCCAAGCGCACACGGGCGTGCCGCGGAAGTCAGTGGATACGATCGCTGGCCTGTCTAGCGGTTCTTGCGCCGGAAGGGAAGTCGGGAGAAGAGGGTGGCCATAGGGACCGCAGACGATTCCAGATTCTGACCGAAGCGGCGCTGGAAGACATTCGCCAGGGGGAGCCGGATGTATCTAGGGAGTTTTTGGTGTTCCTTCTTGAAGCTGAGGAAGATGTTCTTGTGTTCGAGGAAGTTGAATGCCGCCGTGAGATCGTAGATCGGGGGGATGACCACGGTGACCTCCTTGCCCACTCTTTGGAGTTCCCTGAGGAAACGGTGCGGCTGATCCACATGCTCGATGGTATGCGAGCAGAGTACCGTGTCGAAGGCATTGTTTTCGAAGGGAAGCTCGTACACGTCGTCGATCAGGCGGAAATTGGGCACTTCGCCGTGCTTGACGATATCGACGTTCAGGCCTCCTCCATCGGTGGTGCCGCAACAGATGTTCAGATCCCATGTCTGCCGTTTCAGGATTCGGTTCTTGAGTACCGAATAGCTGATGTGATGGGCCAGAAAGAGATACGTGATGATGCCGAGGGTGATGAAGACGAAGATCATGGTTCGAGGATTGGCATGGGCTTCGGCGTGATTGCAGTGACGCAACGAGGTCGATTCATATCATGGCCGGATGGTTTTTTCAGAAATAACTCGAGTTGTCCCAGCAGTGGGTGCAGAGATCGTCGAAGGGCAGACCGATGGCGTCCACCAGGTCGCCCATCTTCTGATACCGCAGCGTCGTGGCGCCGATCCGCGCCCTGATCCGCTCCACCATCGCCCGGTACGGTTCCGAATCGTCCCGGGCATAGGCGGCCAGGTTGCCGTGATCCTCCCCGGTCAATTCGAGTATGGCCTTGCGGGAGGCCAGTTCCAGGGTGGAACGGGAGGTGGAGAAGTTATGGAAGCGGCACGGGTACACCAGGGGTGGGCAGGCCACCCGCATGTGTACCTCCGCGGCCCCCAGGTCGACCAGATCCCTGATCTTGTCCTGGAGCTGCGTACCCCTGACGATGGAGTCCTCGCACAGGATCATGCGTTTGCCATCGATGAGCCCCTTGTTGGAGATCAGCTTCATCTTGGCCACCAGGTCTCTGATCTCCTGGTTCTGGGGCATGAAGGATCGGGGCCATGTGGGTGTGTACTTCACATAGGGCCTCATGTAGGGTATCTTGCTGCGGTTGGAGTACCCGATGGCGTGCCCGACGCCGGAGTCGGGGATCCCGGAGACGAAATCGGCCGACACCGTGTCGCCTGCGGCCAGGGCCTCTCCGCAACGATAGCGCACCTCATCGACGTTGATGCCCTCGTAGAAAGAGGTCGGGTAGCCGAAATAGACCCAAAGGAAGGCGCAGATCTGCAGCCGGTTCCCGGGTTTCCGGCGCTGTTCGTACCCCTCGGGTGTGATGAAGCAGATTTCACCCGGTCCGAGATAATGGGCGATTTCGAAGTTCAGGGGCGGGAAGGCGCTGGATTCCGAGGCGGCCGCGTGGCAGTTCTCGTTTTTGCCGATCACGATCGGGGTCCGCCCCAGTTTGTCGCGGGCCGCGTACAGACCCTTTTCGGTCAGTACCAGCATGGAGGTGGATCCCTCCACCTTTTCCTGAACGTTGGCGATCCCGGATTCGAAGCTGTCGCCCTCGGTGATCAACATGGCGATCAACTCGGTGGGATTGATCTTGGTGCCTCCGGTTTCAGAGAAGTGTTTCCGTTTCGCCAGGGCGTCCGCCTCCAGCCGGTCGATGTTGCAGATCCTGCCCACAGAAACCACGGCGAAGCGGCCCAGGTGGGAGTTCACGATGATGGGCTGGGGTTCCAGATCGCTGATGATGCCGATTCCCCGCGATCCCTTGAGCTGAGAGAGGTCGGACTCGAACTTGGTGCGGAAATAGGAGTTGTCGAGGCTGTGAATGGCCTTGTTGAATCCCCTGGAGGTGGCCACGGCAAGACCGCCGTAGCGGGTGCCCAGATGGGAATGGTAGTCCGTGCCGTAATACAGTTCCTTGATGCAGTTTCTGCGTGCGCTGATGCCGAAGAATCCACTCATGGTCGGTCCCCTCGACCCGGATATTGCCAGGGTCGGATCTTTGGAATGAGAAGATCAACATGATATTATACAGAAAATGAACCCGATTGTGTGGAGCAGTGGCATTTTTTTTACTGCCATCCAGCCGGGGGGCGGCGGAGAGAGGGTTTTCCGGGATTGCCCATGCGAAACAGCCGAAACCTTATGGCCTGGCCACTCGTTGAAACAAGCAGGGGAAACGCTTCCGTTCTCTGTCCGGCCGGGAAAGGGGCGTTTGATCCCGAAAGGAGGTACGAATGAGACAGTCGACGGGGATCGTCATGTGCCTGGTGGCGGGTCTTTTTCTCGCCCTCTCCGCCGGTGACAAGGCGGACGAGAAGCAACCGCGAACGGTGGAGGAAAGGGTAACGAAGCTCTTCGCGAAGTGGGACGATCCCGCCTCGCCCGGCGCGGCCGTGGCCGTCGTCAGAGACGGCATGGTGGTGTACCGCAACGGATTTGGATCGGCCCAGCTTGAATACAACGTGCCCATCACACCATCGACGGTTTTTCACGTGGCCTCGGTATCCAAGCAGTTCCCGGCCTTTGCGGTCACCCTGCTGGAAGAGGAAGGCCGGCTCTCCGTGGACGACGATATCCGGAAGTACCTGCCCTGGATGCCCGATTTCGGCCCCAGGATCACCATCCGCCACCTGCTGAACCACACGTCGGGTATCCGCGACCAGTGGGACCTGTTGGTTTTATCCGGCTGGCGCATGGATGACGTCATCTCCCAGAAGGATATCCTGTATCTTCTGAAGCGGCAGCGGGAACTCAACTTCAAACCCGGGGAGGAGTATCTGTACTCCAACAGCGGCTTCACGCTTCTCACCGAGATCGTGGTGGCTGTGACCGGTCGTCCGTTCGTGGATTGGATGGACGAGAAGGTGTTCAAACCACTGGGGATGAACGCCAGCCATTTTCACCTGGACCATCGCCGCATCGTCAAGAACCGTGCCTATTCCTACCGGTACGATTCCGGCAAAGGTCTGGTGAAAAGCGTGCTCAATTACGCCAACGTGGGGGCCACCAGCCTGTTCACCACGGTGGAGGACATGGCCAACTGGATGAGGAATTACTCCGAAATGCGGGTGGGCAACGGGGCGGTCATGGCCCGGATGATGGAACCGGCCGTGCTGAATTCTGGCCGGCCGGTGGAATACGGCCGCGGTTTGGGGGTGGGGGAGTACCGTGGCCTCAAGCACATCGGCCACGGGGGCGCCGACGCCGGCTTCCGCAGCGCCGTGAGCTACTATCCCGAGGAGAAATTCGGGGTGGTGGTGCTGGCCAACCTGGCCCAGTTCAATACCGGTCAGCTGGCGCGGCAGATCGCGGAAATCTACCTGGCCGATCGGTTCAAAACGGCGCCCGCTTCACCGGTTCCGGAGGCCCGGAAACCGATTCGACTCTCGAAGAAACAGCTCCGGCCTTTGACCGGTGCGTACTGGATCTCCCGGTCCCGTCTGCTGCGCACCGTGGCCCTGGAGGGAAACGACCTGTTCTACGTGCGTTCCGCCGCTGACAAAAGCCCGTTGGTTCCGTACGCGGATGGCGCCTTCTTCATGAAGGACCATCCCGAGGTGAAGGTGCATTTCCACGCAGATGGGAAAATTTTCTCCAGGATGGAGCTGACCATCGGAGACGAGAAGATCGTCGGTGACCGTGTGGATCCCTTTGCACCCACGCCGCAATCCCTGGAGGAGTACGCGGGCACCTATGAATCCGACGAACTCGACGTCCGCTACCGGTTCGTCGTGGACGGAAAGGATCTGGTCCTCGATTTCAAAAAACAGCCAGACGAAAACCGCCTGCAGCCGCTGATCCGGGATGTCTTCGCCACGCCGGACGGATACGTCACCCTGGGCTTCGAGAGAGACGACGGCGGCAGGATCATCGGTTTCCGGGTGGACACGGGACGCGTCCGCGGCCTGAGGTTCGTGCGGGTGTCCGGATCCACAGCCCGTTAAACTTCCGGAGGTTTGCGGCGTCGGCCGCTACGGTTGGGCGCCGTGGGTCCTGAACAGGTCGTACACGCGGGATTCCAGCTCCCGGGTGATCTTGCTGTTCGCCAGCAGCACCAGTCCGAAGCGGCGGGAGTCGGTGAAGCCGATGAACGCGTAGAACCCGCCGGTGGAACCGTTGTGACAGACGATATGCAGATTTTCGGCGATCTTCTCCCGGTACCAGGCCATGCAGATTTCGCTGTCCGGGTACCCCGGGGCGATGGGGGTGACGGCCCGGGTCGCGGCCGGAGTCAGCGCGTTTTTTTCGATCCCCATGGCCGTTCTGAGGTAGATCAACATGTCGTGGAGGCAGGATTTGATGAATCCGGATCCCTGGAACACCTCCGAGGCGTTCCAGTAAGGCTCCCGTTCTCCGGTCCGGTCGTGTCCCAAGGCCATGTTGCGACGCTGCTCCGCCGTGAGTCGGAGTGAGGACCGCTTCATTCCCAGGGGATCGAAAATCCGTATCTGCAGGAGGTCCTCGTACGATGTGCCGGTTGCCCGGGCCAGGGCATATCCGAGGATGCTGACGCCCAGGTTGGAGTAGCGGTGAGTGGTGCCCGGAGGAAAGTCCAGCGTGCAGTGGCCCAGGAATTCAACGAGCTGGGGCACGCCGTAGGACTCCAGCAGTGCCGGATCCTCGCGGATATCCCCGAGATTCGCCGGCATGGCGGGAATTCCCGAGGTGTGGGTGACCAGGTGGTGCAGGGTGATGCCCCGGCATCGCTGATCCAGTTCCGCCCGCCGGGCCGGGGGAAAATACCTGATGAAATCGGTCTGCCTGTCGATCAGGCCCTTCAGTTCCAGATCGGCCAATACGGTGGCGGTGAAGGTCTTGGTGATGGAGCCGATCTCGAAGGTGGTGAAACGGTCGATGGGTGACACTTCGCCTTTTTCCTTCGTTCCCAAGCTGTACACCGCTTCCCGGCCGTCGACAACCACTCCCAGGATGATGCCCGCCTGGTAGTGGCCGCGGAAGTGGTCTTCGATCTCCCGCTGTTCGGGGAATTTCGGTTCCGCTGCGGAAAGTACAGTCAGCAGAGACAACCAGGCGCTCAGGACCGTCACGGATACGGCGTGGTGCGGGATCCGTTTGGGGAAAACGTCATTCGATCGGAACATGTTGCCTCCTCGACCCACCATCATACAATACGGATTTCGGGAAAGAAAGTGCGGTTTTCAATCGCAGAGATCAAAACCGGGAGTCAGTCGGGGATGTCGTGGACGTGGATCTCGAGGTGTTCCTCGTCCTCGTTCTCGACGAAGCGGTACAGCCGGTGCCCGTGGATGGTGAAGGTGAAGGGAATGTAGGCGGAGAGGTAACTCAGGGGGAGGTGGATCGACTTCAGGATGGTGCCCTGCAGATCCAGGACCACGAACCGTGTCTCGTTTCCCTGCCGTTGAAAGGTGGGGACGTAGATCCGCTCGCCGTCGATGAGGAACCGGCCGGCGGGAAAACGATCGGGGAAGAAACCGTTCTCTCTGATCAGCTGCCGCATCCTGTCGCTCTTGAAGCGGAGGTTGAGCATGTCGTGGATTTCCGCCTTGTCGGCGTCTTCGACCTTCCTCTTATCGTAGTTCAAGGAGATGTCGTATCGTTTGCGACCGGATAAATCGAATACGTGGATGGTGTCGTCATCCCCTTGGACGAAGATGCGGTCGCGGGTTACCCGGTAGTGGGCCCGCTGCACCCGGCCCAGGGCGAACCGCACCAGATCCAGGGGCCGGTTGATCTGAAAATAGTGCCTGTTTCGGACCAGGGAGGTCGCTTGACCGGCATCGGCACGATAAAGATTGACATCGACGGTGATGAACCGGTCCCGGTTTCCCATGGAATAACCGACATAATTCTCGCCCGCGGGGACGAGGTGCCTGCCCCGGGGAACCTTGACCTCCTTCAGCAGCTTCCCGTCGAGGGAAAAGGTCGCCAGCTTGCCCACGGTGTAGATCACGAATTCCGGAGGGCGAACGGACAGATGGATCAGATTCTTGAATTCACCCGGGCCCTCGCCCTCGCCTCCGAATTTCGCCTTCAATCTGAAGGGCTTCAAGCCGTAGACGTAGAAGGAAAACGAATAATTGTGGACGAGGAGCTCTCCGTCCACTTCCAAGATCTCGGGACAGACGTAGACCTCGGGCAGGGGCAGGACCTCGGCGGCCGGGGCCAGGACGGCGATCCACAGCAGAATCGCGGCGCTGACGAGGGGTTTCATGCCGCCGATTGTGGTTATCGTCAGATGTCGCATCGTGTCACTGAGTATATCGGTTTTCGCTTCTCGGGGCAAGGAAGCCGCTGGGAGGCAAATGTATCCTAGCGCTGTACCCAGAGGATGGCGTAGGCGGCGAATATGGCCGCGTCCGGGACGAAATGAATGAACCAGGCCCAGAGCAGCCCCCGGGTCAAGCAGAAATTGTATCCGGTTTCACCAGGCAAAGGCAAGGGATCGGCGTGTTCCCGCTGTCGAAGGTCATGCGGGCGCGAAAACGCCGGCCGGATCGCAGGATCCTCGGGTGATATCATCAGGAATCGTCGGGCATGAAGTTTGATTTTTCGTGTCCATGATGCTATAGAAATGCCGTCCGAGGAGGTGCGGCATGAAAACAGGAAACCAGCGGATCGGAATGCGGCCCATGATCATCCTGCTGGGTGTCGCGCTTCTGGCCGGATGCGGAGGCCGCGAAAAGCAAACCGTCGAGCCACCCAAGGACGGCTGGCCGGCGGCCGTGCCCGAGACCCAGGGCGTGGATTCGGCGCTTCTTCTGGATATGCTGCGGGCCATTCACGAGGAAAACATCCAGATTCGTTCCATCATCGCGGTTCGCCACGGTCGCCTGGTGCTGGAATTCTACCGGTACCCCTACGGCCGGGACGTCACCTTCAACACCAAGTCGGCGAGCAAGAGCATCGTGTCCGCCCTGGTGGGCGTCGCCCTGCGGGAACAGTGGATCGAGAGCCTGGACCAGGCCCTGGCCGATCTGATGCCGGAGTATTTTCAGGGTGACATCGATCCCCTCAAGAAACAGATCACCCTGCGACACATCCTGACCATGACCTCCGGACTGGGGATCGAGGAACAATCTCCCGAGTGGGGCGCCATCTTCACCAGCGAGGACCCGGTGCGGGCCACCCTGGACTTCCCGATGGCGGCCAAGCCGGGGGAGACATTCAACTATCTGACACCCATGCCATTGCTCCTGGCGGCGGTTCTGGAGCGTACCGGCGGCATGGACCTGCAAACGGTGTGCGAACGCCATCTCTTCGGCCCGCTGGACGTCCGCGCCGCCTTCTGGAAGCCGATCGAGGGACGGCTGATCTTCAGCGACACCCACATGCGCCCCATCGACATGGCCAAGTTCGGAATGCTCTATCTCAGGGGCGGGGTGTGGCACCAGGAGCAACTGCTGCCTCGATCCTGGGTCGAGGCATCCACCGCACCCTCGGTGATGGATACGGGAGAACCCGAAGGCGCCTACGGCCTCATGTGGTGGATCGATCGCGAAAAACACATCTTCAAGGCCCTGGGATGGGGCGGTCAGGGAATCTACGTCCTGCCCGACCGGGACGCCGTGATTGTGACCACCTCTTCAGACTACGATGCCAGTCAGAGAATGGTCTATGACTTCCTGCTCCCCGCCATGGGTTCCATGGACGCCCTGCCGGCGAATCCCGAAACCGTCGCGGGACTCACCCGCATGCTCGATCGGTTCGCCACAGCCGACGGCGACGGGATGCTGCCGATCAAACCTCACCCGAAGCTGGCAGGCACCGTCGACGGCGTGACCTATGATCTGGAACCCAACGCCGCGGGTTGGCGCAGCATGGCGTTTCATTTCACCGAGGGTGGCTGCCGCTTCACCCTGGGGACCGACGAGGGGACCCACGACCTCGAGGTCGGGCTGGACAACGTGTACCGGCTGGGTGACGCGGGACGTTACGGAGAACGCCCGGATCACAACCCTGTGGCCCTCCGGGGGAAATGGTCCTCGGAAGACACCTTTTTCCTGGATTTTCTGCAACTGGGACGCCCCGAACACGCCTGGATCGATGTCCGGTTCAAGGAAGACGAAATCGACCTGAGGGTGGAACTCGCCGGCACGGGCGGTTTCTCCATGCCCATGAGCGGCAAGCGCCGGGCGACCTGATACAACGGTACCGGTTCCGCACGACACCATCCATCACGCGGAGGGGACCGGCTGGCAGGCGGGGCAGAAGGTGATGGCGCCGCCCATGTAGGAGGCTTTCTCGATTCGCTGGCCGCAGACCGGGCAGGGCCGCCCCACCGTGTGGCGGCTCATCCGCGTTTCGTAGCCTCCCGGCCGCCCGAACAGGTCCTTCTCGGTGTCTCTCCCCCCCTGAAGGGTCATGTCCTTGAGCGTGGTCACGGTGCTGCGAAGCAGGAGTTCCCTCTGGGCGGGCGAGGTCTGTTTCACCCGGGTTCGAGGATGCAGGCGGGCGTTGAACAGGATATCCTGCAGAACCCCGTTGCCCAGTCCGGGGATTCGCTGCTCGGTGGCCATGAAAGCTTTCAGGCTCAGGTTCTGCAGCGATTCGTCCCCGAGCAGGGAGGGGAAGCGATCCCTGAAGAACGACTGGGAAAACACCGGCGGGGCCTCCCGGGCCGCCCGATAATACCGGTTTTCGAATGCACCGATCGGGGCGCCGACCACGGCGCCGTACATGCGGACGGCGGCGCAGAGAAAGGAGCCGTCGTCGAATTCCAGGAGCAGCTGGTGCTTGGCGGGAAGCGCTTCGCGTTCAGGGGTATGGAAAAGC
>Ga0180434_10004359_pt1 | contig 17282 bp, 12 predicted proteins | sample SS_ome_7_FD_132453 | JGI IMG/M metagenome (GOLD analysis project Ga0180434, IMG submission 132453) | Hypersaline lake sediment archaeal communities from the Salton Sea, California, USA - SS_1_D_2 metaG | ecosystem: Environmental > Aquatic > Non-marine Saline and Alkaline > Hypersaline >...
ATTCCCTGATCGGGTTCATTCTTTCATATTATTCGAAAGACTTTACTACCCTCTTGATGAACATGTTCGTCTATTTGCTGGTATTTATGCTGCCAACCCTCTTCGAACATCTTAAAATAGTACAAAATGACTTGATTGGGAAATTGCTCTACATTGCTCCCACAAAGGCAGCGCTTACATTACTCTATGCCTCTAGCGGAACAACTGGTGGTGAAGACCTGATATACGCCCTGATCTATTTAGTGATTGGTTCCATTATCTTGTTTGTTTTTACCCTGAAGCAGTTTGATTCATTCGCTGCCAGAGAAGGAGGAATTTAAAATGTACTTCACTTTCATCAGCGGTGAACTAAAAAAATGGATGCGCGACCCAATGACTCGCTTCATGCTTTTTTACCCGGTCATTTTTGGACTAGTCGGTCGTTATGGCTTGCCGTCAATCGCTGAAAATGCCGGCTTCAGTATTGAAAATAATGCTGATTACATCATTGCCGCCCTGACCCTGATGATGCCGATGGTTTATGGCGCTCTGATCGGATTTTCTATCCTTGATGATCGGGATGATCACATCTTCAACTCGATCAGAATTACACCACTCAACTTAAACAGTTACCTGTTATTCAGGCTTGCTTTGGTTTACTGCCTATCTTTTACCGCTTGTTTCTTTGTTATGTGGTTTGTGCAAATCGGACCCTTAAATGAAAACAATATGATCCTTATCTCATTTCTGGCTGCGTTTAGCGCTCCCTTAACCGGCTTGCTGATTAATCTTTTTGCCACTAACAAGATTGAAGGCTTCGCAATCATGAAATTAACCGGCATAATCATCCTGTTGCCGGTTATTTCTCTTTATTTCACCGATGCCAAGGAACTGTTTTTTGCTTTTATACCGGCTTTTTGGCCTGGCAAAATCATCAGCACTCTGGTCCGTAGCGAGTCAAATATGCTACTGACTTTAAACACTTATTTTTGGATCGGTCTTCTCTACAGCATTGTCCTTAATATTGTAATGTACCGCAGTTTCAACCATAAGCTATCCGCCTAATTACCAAGCATTTCAATCAGCATTTCATTGACCAGCTTCGGGTTTGCCTTGCCTGTGGTTTCTTTCATCACCTGACCGACCAGGAATCCAAGAACTTTTGTTTTCCCATCACGATATTTCTCGACACTATCGGGATGCGCTTCAATCGTCCTTCGAATAATAGCTTCGAGTGCACTCTGATCGGTAATTTGGGTCAGATTTTCCTCATCCATGATCTGACGGGGGCTCTTGCCGTTAAGAAAAGATTGATCCAGAATTTCCTTTGCTAAATGACCGCTGATCAAATCATCGTCAAGCAGCTGAAGCAGTTCGGCCATGTATTGCGGCTTAAATTTACAACAGTCCGCTTCAATACCGGCAGTATTTAATTTGGCAGTCAGCTCGCCCATGATCCAGTTGCTGATTTTTTTCGGGTTATTGTAGTACTGCAGGCAATCTTCAAAATAATCAGCCAGACTGCGTGAAACTGTTAACAGGGCTGCATCGTACCCGGGTAAATCGAAGGTGGTAACAAAACGTAACGCCCTAGCCTCAGCCATTTCCGGCAGGACCTTCCGGGCCGCTTCAACTTCCGCCGCAGTCAGCTCGATCGGCGTCAACTCTGGATCAACAAAACAGCGATAATCGTGGGCCTGCAGTTTACCGCGCATTACCAGTGTTTTCTGGCTGTTCTCCTCCCAGCGCAGAGTCTGTGATACTACCTCCTGGTTATTATTCAAGATTTTCTTTTGTCTTTTGATCTCATATTCAAGTGATTTTTCCACCGCTTTAAAAGAGTTCATATTCTTTAGTTCGGTCTTGCTGCCAAGAGTTTTACTACCCAGCGGTCTGAGAGAAATATTAGCATCACAGCGCAGGCTGCCCTCTTCCATTTTGCAATCTGAAACACGGGCATACTGCAAAATACCTTTCAGTTTTTCAAGGTATCGCCTGGCTTCACCGGGCGAGCGGAGGTCAGGTTCGGTTACCACTTCAATTAGTGGAACTCCGGCCCGGTTATAATCAACCAGTGAAACATCACCAGCCGGCCCATGAATAAGCTTTCCGGCATCTTCTTCCATGTGGACCCGGCCAATCCGTACTCGCTTGGAGACGCCCCGATCATCCTCAATATCCAGATAGCCTTTGCTGCCAATAGGTACATGAAACTGAGAAATCTGGTATCCTTTTGATAGATCCGGATAAAAATAATTCTTCCGGTCAAAGTAGCTGAACAGCGCAATCTCGCATTGTAGAGCCAGGGCGGCGCTGAGTGCTTTCTTCACAGCTGCTTCATTCAATTGCGGTAAAACACCGGGAAACCCCAGGCATCCGGGACAGGTATTTACATTTGGTTCTGACGCAAAACGGTTTGGACAGGAACAAAACAGCTTGCTTTCGGTAAGTAGTTCAACATGCACCTCCAACCCAATGACCACTTCGTACTCCATCCTATTTCCCCCCTTCGGAAAAAACCTGGTGGTTTGTGGCCATCAATGGATCTAATCTTAAAGCCGTTGAAAGTAAAAACTGATCGTTCATATAAGGGGCAACTAATTGCACTCCGACCGGCAGCCCTTCGATATTTCCAGCCGGTAAAGTAAGAACCGGGTTGCCCCCCATGCTGACCGGCGCAGTAAACAGATCATTTTCGTATAGATCGATAAAAGACAGCCTATCCTCTGCCAGGGGCGGGAGCATCCCTACAGCCGGCATTAATAGTAAGTCGCATTTTTCATAGCCCCTTCTAAATTCTTCCCGAACCATTTTCCATACCTGCAAGGCTTTGCGATAATAGCGATCATGACCGCCCTTGCTTAATAAATAAGTGCCGAAAACACTGCGCCTGATCGTTTCGATGCCAAAGGTAGCTCTTCTCGTCTTACAGTAGAGTTCCTCCAGTTCATCCGCTTCAACCGCTGCGCCAAAACGGATTCCGTCAAAACGCGATAGAGTGGAAGATGCTTCGGCAGAAGCAATGACCTGATATGCCCTTACGGCTTCAGGCAGATGGTTTAAATCAACTTCAGTAACTTTTAAGCCGGCTTCCTTTATTTTTTCGATCAATTTTAGAAATATATTTAGGTGGGTCTGATCAAGGAGGTTGAACACCGCCTCTGGAAAACCAATGGTTAAAGCAGAAATATTGTCATCTTTCTCCCGGCTTTTGTTCTGATTATTAAATGCAGCCGTTGCAGTATCCCGCGAATCATAACCGGAGATTATTTTGAAAGCAACAGGAAGATCTTCCATGAACCGGGCAGCAATCCCAACCCGGCCAAAAGAACCGCAATGCATAGACAATCCGTGCCGAGAAACCATCCCGGCAGAAGGGAGCAGTCCAAATACCCCGCAGTTTGAAGCTCCATGCCTTGAAGCCCCGCCGCTGTCACTTTCCAACGCCAGAGAACAAATGTCGCTTTTTAGCGCGGCAGCGCCTGCGCTACCGGCGACCCTGGCCGTATCGCAGGGATTTAGAGTGGGACCGAGAGGCGAGTTTAAAGTAGTTGAACCAATCCCCATATTGTCAATATTCGTTTTACCGATAATGACAGCCCCCGCCGCAGCCATTTTTTCTACCACCGTAGCACTAAAAGGGGCAATAAATGCTTTAAACAGCTGTGACCCAAAGCTGGTCGGCAAAGCCTTATAGATCAAATCATCTTTTATGACCAGAGGAACACCGGCCAGCGGTAAACAGATCCCGTTTTTTATTTTGTTATCAATAGCAGCAGCCTGTTCCAGCGCATTTTCACCAGCCATACTGCTGAATATATTCAATTTGCTATTGACAGCTTCAATTTTCCCCAGGATTTTTTCAACTGTATCCCGGGCCTCAAGTTCACCTTTGTTGACAGCATCAGCCAGACGTCCGGCGCTCATTGTCGTAAAATCCACCTTTATCCTCCCTGTCAATTACTCAATAATCGGCGGAACCAGGTAATAACCCTCTTCAAAATTTGCAGCACAGCTCTGCACTTCCTGAAGTATACTTTGCTCCGCCTGATCTTTTCGCATAACATTCAGCTCCTGATCATTAAAAAGAAGCGGATCAAAATTATTACAGTCCAAACCTAAAAGTGGTTCCAACCATTTCATGTATAATGAAAAATCTTTCTTCAGTTGTTCCATTTCGGCCGAGTTCAGTTCAATCTTGATCACTGCCGCCGCTTTTAATAGTTCTTCATTCCCTTCACCATTCAACTCTATTCACCTACTTCCTACATAGTTTAGCTGGTTTCAAAAACAGTTCTGAGCACATCCGCATGAACGGCAAAAGCCGATTGATCATGCAACACAAAGCGAATGATCTTCACTTCCGCTAGTTTAACCACCATATCCCGAATTGTCTTCAAAGCGACCTCAGCAGCGGCCTGCATTGGATAACCGAAGGCTCCGGTAGAAATTGAGGGAAAACCAACCGATTTAATCCTCCGTTCTTCTGCCAGATGCAAAGCATTACGATAACAGTCAGCTAGTAGCTGCTCCTCGGGTCTGTCAACACCATAAACTGGACCGAGACAATGAATAACATAGTGGTTCGGCAGATTATGTCCTCCGGTAATCACCGCTTCACCGGGCTTGATTGGAGCCATTGGCCGGCACTCTTCTTCCAATCCCGGTCCCGCCGCCCGGTGCAGGGCGCCGGCAACACCGCCACCGGTTCTCAGCTGGGCATTGGCGGCATTTACCACCACTTCCATATCTTTCTGATTAGCAATATCACCTGTTGCAATTTCAATGGTTACTCCTGCAACGATCACTTTCATTTGTTTTTCCTCCCGCTTATTTTCTTCATAAAAAATACGACAAATCTATTTAATAAACCTTTTTATCTGGTAAATTTTATCTAAAAAGGCGGCTACCCTACCCTCGATAATTGGGGAGAGAAAGCCGCCTAAAAAGAACTATTAATAACCTAAACAATGAACCGGGTAAAGATAGATGTGCACTTTATAGCTTGATTTTTCTCAACCGTAAAGAATTCAGGACTACATTAAGTGAGCTTAGAGCCATCGCTCCGGCCCCGATAATCGGATGCAGCAGACCAAGAAAGGCCACCGGTATGGCAATACTGTTATAAAACCAGGCCCAAAAATAATTTTGCCGAATTTTTTGGAATGTAGCCCGGGAAAGGCGGATCGCGGACACAACAGATTCAAGGTTGCCGCGAACCAAGGTTATATCCGAAGCTTCAATGGCAATATCCGTTCCCGTACCGATGGCGATGCCAACATTAGCCTGTTTCAGAGCCGGTGCATCATTAATACCATCTCCAACCATAGCCGTTAAACCATATTCTTCCTGCAATCTTTTAATCTCGTCTACTTTACCATTCGGCAGCACTTCAGCCAATACCCTGTCAATCCCAATCTGCCGGGCAATCGCTTCAGCAGTCACTATGTTGTCCCCGGTGATCATTGCTGTTACCAATCCCAACTTTTTCAGTTCTGCCAAAACTTCGAGCGCCTCATCTTTAATGATATCGGCGATTGCTACCAGGCCGGCCGGGCGCCCCTCTACAGCAGTGACAATAACGGTTTTCCCTTCAGCCTCAAGTTGTTCCATTTGGTTCCTAATGACGGACAAATCAACATCATTTGCCTCCATCAGCCGCTTACTGCCTACCAAAACCGACTGACCGTCAACTTCACCGGTTACCCCCTGCCCGGTCAGCGACTCAAACTTTTGCACCTCTGCTAGGAACACTTTCTCTTCCCCGGCTTTTTCAACCAGGGCGGCACCAAGAGGATGCTCAGATACAGATTCGACACTGGCTGCATAGTAAAGAATTTTTTCTTCGCTGAAACCTTTTGTTACTACCAAATCGGTAACTAACGGCTTGCCCCTGGTCAAGGTTCCGGTTTTGTCAAAAGCAATCGCCTTAACATCTTTCATCGTCTGAATCGCTTCACCGCTGCGGATTAAAATCCCATTTTCCGCACCAATACCGCTGCCAACCATCAGGGCGGTCGGTGTAGCCAATCCAAGGGCACAGGGGCACGATATGACTAAAACTGCCGTCGCCGCCATAAAAGCTAAAGTTAAGACGGGCGCTTGTAAATTTGCCCATGGTGGACTGAAAAATTCAACTATCGACAAGTGGAAACTTGAAAATAGAAGCCAGGAAACAAATGCGCCTAAAGCGATGATGAGGACAGCCGGTACAAAATACCCGGTAACTCGATCGGCAAATTCCTGGATTGGCACTTTCGAACCCTGAGCCTCTTCCACCATCTTGATGACCTGTGCCAGAAAGGTATCTTTTCCTACCCTGGAAGCTTTAACCTGAAGGGCGCCCCGGCCGTTAATTGTTGAACCGATCACTTCACTGCCTGTAGTCTTTTCGACGGGAATCGACTCCCCTGTCGCCATTGATTCGTCAACACTGCTGCTACCGCTGACTACTACCCCGTCAGTGGGAATCTTTTCCCCGGGACGGACAATCATAACCATTCCCGGCATCAAAGCTTCGACTGCTATTTCCTGTTCACCATTTTGATCAATAATGCGGGCAGTTTTGGCTTCCAGCGCCAACAGTTTCTTAATGGCCTGCGAAGCTCGCCCCTTGGCCTTAGCTTCCAGGAATCGTCCTACCAGGTGAAGAGCCATAATACTGGCTGCCATTTCGACAAAGGTAGTGAGAGGAAACCAGAAATTAAGCAAACTTAGCAAGTAAGGCAGTGCTGAGCCAAGGGTAACCAGGGTGTCCATATTGGCACGGAAATGTTTTAAGGCAATTAAGGTTCCGCGGTGTGTTTCCCAGCCTGCAATAAAAATTGCCGGAAAGGCCAGCAAAACAGAAAGCGGAAAATATCCGGGCACCGGAATGACAAACATGTCTACGATCATCAGGATCATAATCACCCCGGCAAAGGCAGCAGCCAGCCACATACGCCTGGCTGCTTTTGTTACAGTTAATTGATCCCTGTCTTCCCGGGATGCGGAGGCCATATTCTTCCTTGAATCCACCTGTTCTTCTGCAACGCCGTAACCGGCAATATTTACCAGTTCGACCAGATCATCATGCTTTACTTTTGCCCTCTTATATTTTACGAGGGCTTTTTCAGAGGCAAAGTTCACTGTTGCTTCGATTACCCCGGGAGCATTTTTCAAAGTCTTTTCCAAACCCTGGGCACAAGAAGCACAGTGCATGCCTTCAATTTTTAAAATCTCTTCGATCATTGGCTCCCCCGTGATTTCAGGTTGGCCTTTAAAACCGGCATCTTCAACCCGTTCGATCAGCTGATCAACGTTGATTATATCGGGATTATAAATAATATAAGCTTTAGCCGAAGCAAAGTTTACATTTGCGCTAAACACCCCAACTGTTTCCTGGAGCCCCTTTTCCAGGCCCCTGGCGCAAGATGCACAGCTCATATCATCAATTAGCATTGTTAGTTTTTCCATTTCAACCTACCTCACTTATCAATTACTAATCAGGCATTCCCCTGCTATGAATCAGTTGTTCAGTGTTGATTTGCTTGATCTAGTTCTTTTTGTTTTTCAGCCAGCTCGGCTAAATTGATTTGACCAAGCGTTTCACGGATGGCATTCTTGAGTTTAATCCATGCCCCGCGGGTAACACAATGATCAGCACGCTCACATAACTCGCTATTGTTAATACAATCAACTGGCGAAATAGGACCTTCGATGCATTCAACAATAGCAAGCAAGGTCATTTCACCCGGTGGTTTAGCCAGGCGGTAACCGCCCTGACTCCCTTTCATGGTATGGACAAAACCACTTACCCGCAGAGGAAACATCACCTGTTCCAGGTATTTTAAGGAGATCTCCTGACTCTCCGCTATATCCTTCAGCTTAACCGGACCTTCGCTATCTTTCATGACCAACTCAATTAAAGCTCTTACCGCATATCTGGTTTTCGTCGAAAGTCTCATAACCGCTCCTCCTCATCAAATAAAGCAGTTGAAATATAGCGCTCCGCCAGATCGGGAAAGATCACAACGATTAACTTGCCCTCATTTTCATTTTTTTTGGCTAGCTGCAGGGCGGCAGCACAAGCTGCTCCCGAAGATATCCCAACCAGTAAACCTTCTTCTCTGATTAATTTTTTTGCTGTTTTAAAAGCCAGTGCATCCGGGATTGCCAGGATCTGATCGATTACCTGCTGATCAATCACTTCCGGAATAAATCCGGCACCGATACCCTGGATTCCGTGAGGGCCGGCCTTGCCCCCCGCTAAAACCGGAGAAGCTTCGGGTTCAACCGCAACTCCTAGCAGTGATGGTTTTTTTTTCTTCAGGGACCGTAAAACACCGGTGATCGTGCCCCCTGTACCCACACCTGCAACAAAGATATCAATCAGACCATCCGTATCGGACCAGATTTCCTCAGCAGTGTTCAGGTAATGAACATTTGGGTTTGCCTGATTAGAAAACTGCAAAGGTATAAAAAAGCGCTGATCTGAATTTGCCAACTGTCTCGCACGACTGACAGCTCCGCTCATCCCTTCCTCCCCGGGAGTTAAAATCAATTCTGCCCCAAGGTTTTTCAGCAATTTTCTACGCTCCAGGCTCATTGTCTCCGGCATAACCAGTATGCAGCGGTAGCCTTTTACTGCTGCGACCATCGCCAAACCAATCCCGGTATTGCCGCTTGTCGGTTCAACAATAATCGTATCCGGGCTCAGTAAGCCCTTTTTTTCAGCAGCTTCAATCATCGCTAAGCTAATCCGATCTTTTATGCTGCCACCCGGGTTAAAAGACTCTAACTTGGCGACAATTGTTGCCGGTAAGCCTTGCGCTATTTTCCCCAGGCGAACAAGAGGGGTATGGCCGATTAGCTCAGTCAAATCGCCGGCAATTTTCATTTTGACCTCCGTTTCATAAAGCAAATATACTCTACTATTTATATAGGAAATCTTTTATTAGTTTACCTAATATTCTCTCTCCTGTCAATGTTCGCAGCATTTCATCCGTTTCGATCAAAACGAAAATCCATGGGCAGGAAAATCGGCACATTTGTTTAATATAAACTTCAAGAATAAATCCGATCCAAAATTGATCATTAACCGACTAAACCGAAGGAGGCTTTTTTATGGAACACTATGAAAAGCTTGGCGCTTTTTATCTGGGAAGACATTTTGATCTCGAAGCGAAACAGCCGAGCGATAATCTTCTCTTGTATGATTCAAAAGATATGGTCACCCACGGCGTCTGCGTCGGCATGACCGGAAGCGGTAAGACAGGCCTTTGCATAGCCTTGCTCGAGGAAGCGGTAATCGATAATATCCCGGCAATTATTATCGACCCCAAGGGCGATCTGGCCAATATGCTGCTGACTTTTCCCGATCTGCGCCCGGAAGATTTCCGACCCTGGATCAATGAGGACGAAGCCCGAAAAAAAGGGCTTACTCCCGAAGATTATTCCGCCCAACAGGCAGAGCTATGGCGCAAAGGGTTAGCTAGCTGGAACCAGGACGGAGAAAGGATTCGCTATCTGAAAAATGCAGCTGAATTTACGATTTACACCCCGGGGAGTACCGCAGGCATCCCGATTTCAATCTTAGATTCATTTGCCGCCCCGGCAAAAGCAATTATTGAAGACAGCGAACTGCTCCAGGATCGGATCAGCGGGACAGCCAGCAGCTTGCTGGGCCTGATTGGGATTACAGCCGACCCAATTAACAGCCGCGAACATATCCTTATTTCAAACATCTTGGCCCATGCCTGGCAGCAGGGCAGGAACCTTGACCTCGCTTCATTAATTCAGCAGATTCATAATCCGCCAATCGCTCAGGTCGGGGTAATGAATTTAGAATCATTCTATCCTTCAAAAGACAGATTTAACCTCGGTTCTCAGCTTAACAACCTGCTTGCCTCGCCCAGTTTTGCCAGTTGGCTTGAAGGGGAGTCGCTCGATGTTGACAACCTTTTGCATTCACCAAAAGGAAAACCGCGGGTATCAATATTTTCCATAGCCCATCTCAATGATAACGAGCGAATGTTCTTCGTCTCCTTGCTCCTGAACCAGGTATTAAGCTGGACCCGCTCGCAGTCTGGCACAACCAGCCTGAGAGCTTTACTTTACATGGATGAAATATTCGGTTTCTTTCCTCCGGTAGCAAACCCGCCTTCCAAGGCTCCCTTGTTAACCCTGCTGAAACAGGCCCGTGCTTTCGGTCTCGGTATCATGCTGACAACTCAAAACCCGGTAGACTTAGATTACAAAGGTCTGGCCAATACCGGAACCTGGTTTATCGGCCGGCTGCAAACTGAGCGGGACAAAATGCGCCTGATTGACGGACTGGCCGGCGCAACAGCTGCCGAAGGCCTCAAATTTGACCGCAAGGCAATGGAGCAAATTATTTCCGGTTTGGGTCAGAGGGTATTTTTGATGAATAATGTCCACAAGGAAGCCCCGGTTATTTTTGAAACCAGGTGGTGTCTCTCTTATCTCAGAGGTCCGTTAACCCGCAACCAGATCAGAGACCTGATGGATCCCCAGCGAGAAAAGTTCGAAAAAACAGTTCCCCCGTCTGTCCAACAACAGCCTCAAGCTGCTCACACAGCCGAACCGGTTCCAACACCACAACCGGCAACCGTTACAGCGCCATCACCGGTGGAACCAGCTGCTGAGGATTCAGATGGTGGTGGAGTCCCAATTCTGGCACCAAGCATCAACCAGGCCTATATTCCGGTAAGAGGACAGGCTGCCCCGGGTGAAACGATCGTTTATCGACCGATGGTTCTCGGCAGTGCTCAGGTTGCCTTTATTAACGATCGGATTAACCTGCGCAAAAGCCGGGAAATTCTTTTATCCACACCGGTAACCGATGATATTTTTCCGGTTGACTGGGATGCTGCCGAATCGCTTGAGTTGGCCCTAACCGATCTGGAAACAGGGCCGGTTTCCGGGGCTGTTTTTGAAGATCTGCCTACTTCGGCTTCCGATCCGAAGAATTACACCAAATGGTCTCGCGAATTTACCGATTGGATCTACCGAAACGAAATGATCGAACTGTTGCAGAGCCGGAGATACAAGCAGGTATCTGAACCGGGCGAATCGGAACGCGATTTCCGAGTCCGTTTGCAGCAGAGTGTCCGGGAAGAACGCGACAAAGAACTTGATAAGTTGCGTAAAAAATACAGTAAAAAGATCGATGCACTCGAAGAAAAGATCAGGCGTTCCGAGTTAACCCTGCGGAGCAAAGAAGAACAGGCCAAACAACACAAAATGCAAACCGCTGTCTCTTTGGGGGCAACCCTACTCGGCGCGTTTCTCGGCAAGTCACCGGTTAACACTTCAACCCTCGGTCGGGCAACAACTGCTGCCCGCGGAGCAAGCCGGGTGTTAAAAGGCCAGGAGGATGTCAAGCGTGCTGAAGAAAATGTCAAAGTCTACACTCAGCAGCTGGAAGAACTGGAGGAAGAATTTAACCGTGAAACCGAGATTTTAAATGAAACAATGGATCCGCTAACCGAAGAGCTGGATCAGTATACGGTTAAACCACTGAAAAAAGATATCCTTCTAAAAACCTTTGCTTTGGCTTGGATGCCCTATCGTCGAAATGCTGCCGGGATTGCCGAACCAGCCTGGTAAAATTGTAATAACAACAATTAATCTCAACAGGGCGCCTGCTCAGGCGCCCTGTATTTGATTCAACTCGATTAAGTTATCTAAACCAACAGCTCGTTTTTTCTCTTCGATTTCCGCCATCATCTCGACCAGCCTGGTATTAAGAGGCGTTTTTTGACCAATCTCAAAACCTTTATTGACAACATAGCCGTTAATATATTGTGTTTCCAGCGGCTTGCCCCTTAAAAAATCCTGGTAAGCGGTCGGCAAAATCGCTCCGTGGCTTGTTTGAAGAATATCAAGCAAGCTCTCGGCGATAAATTCCGTTTGAGAAAGGTAAAAATCGGGCTCAAATTTTAGGTTAACTGTCTCCAGGATTAAGCCCAACCCGCCGGCAACAGTCAACACTTCCGCAACAATCCCTTTGACAGCAAGGCGGGCTTCGGGCGTTACAACCATCTCAGCCACTGTTTTCCCCTGCAAGGCGCCAACCGTAATAGCACAGTTGGCTAGTAGTTTGGCCCATAGAAATCCATAGATATTGTCAGTAATTACTGTATCGGTGACCCGGTTCAGAATATCTTTGACCTGAACCAACCTCTCGTCACTCCCGCCATTAAGACGGCCGATCACAAATTCTCCCGGCGAGGCCTGATAAAGTTTCCCCGGACCTTCGGTGATCGCCCCCCAACCTACTACACAACCAATAGTCCTCTCCCGCCCGATTAAATCAGCAATCAAGTCCTCATTGATACTATTCTGCAGAGAAACCACAGTTGAGGCTTCATCCAGCAACGGCATAATTTGGTGCAGGATACTTTCCGTATGCATCGATTTGACCGCCAAAAAAACGAGATCAAGCGGTCCCTTCAGCTCCCGTGGGTCGATCACCTTTATGGGAACCATCAAGTCACCCCGGTAGCCGCTTACTTTCAGCCCTTCAAGCATCGCTGTGCGATGCTCGGACCAAGGCTCAACCACGGTCGGGTTAAAGCCCCGCTGAACTAACCAAGCTGCTGAAATGCCACCAATTGCACCTCCGCCGATGATCGTGATCTTCGGCTTTTCCATGGTTCCACTCCCCTTCAACATCAATGTTGAGTAGTTCGCCTTTAAGGTCTGTAATCCTCCGCGCAGGAGAAAGAATCTTACCGGTGATAACCAGTTTCAAATCCTGGGCAGCCTTTTTACGATGATAATAGAAGCTAAATGAAGAAGCGGGCCCTAAAGCTAGTCTGTAAAAAGCGAACAAGCTTAAGAATTCCCCGATCAAGAAATTATTGGTTTATAGAGGATCTAAATGAATAAAGTAGGGTGGGATTGCCCGGAATCCGGTCAAACTCCAACCCGGGTTCCGGGCAACCCCACCCACTTAAGACCGCTTTTACCACTTTCACAGAGCTACACCTAATACCGTTTCTTTTGCCAGATAATTTCCAGTTACTACTTCCTCTTCGTAAACTTCCGGCACCAAACCGAACCCGTTGCCGGCCACCATCGCTTTCATACAAATTTCTCTTTTCAACTTAGTGCAACCGCAGTTCTTCGCTTCTCCTGCTGTCAGTTTACCTCCATAAGCCGCTACGCTGCAAAATGCTACTGTTCCGTTCAATCCTTCGCTCTCTTTCCAGTTAAGACATTTGATTGTCATTGCACTGACCTCCTTTTTTCTTCCCAATCTATTATCAAGCAAAGGTTATGCCAACCTAATCAAAAAAGAAAGGTGACAAAATAAATATTATTCTCCCACGGATCTAAGGTTTCTGTTGGTGGTTAAACTAATCACTGTTAATAGTTTGGTATGCTTCGAGGTCAGAATTAAATCGGCAAATAAACATGTTACTCAGGTGACGCAATCGCGTCACCTGAGTAACTGTCTTTCGTCAGATAGCCAAGTGTTGATTGTTTGAAGGAAGTTTAAATCTTAAACTAATCTTGCCGAGAAATTAAACTTTCTCTTAAAACCCTAAACGCCTCGATTCACAGTCCTGGTGCGTAAATTACGGTTGAGGATTTTTTTGCGCATCCTGATTGCCGCTGGAGTTACCTCTACCAGTTCGTCTTCAGCGATATATTCCATTGCCTGTTCCAATGAAAAACGGATCGGCGGAACAAGCCTGATTGCATCATCCGCATTAGCTGATCGGATGTTGGTCAGATGCTTTTTTTTGCAAACATTAACATCAAGATCAACTTCCCTGGCATTTTCACCGATGATCATGCCGGTATAGACTTTTTCACCGGGGGCGATAAAAAGCACTCCTCGATTTTCAATGTTGTGCAATCCATAAGCTGATGCATCCCCTGTTTCATAGGCAATTAACACGCCCCGGCTCCGACCTGGCAGCTCGCCTTTCCATGGTCCATAATGACTGAAAAGATGATGCATTATTCCCTCACCCCTGGTATCAGTCAGAAGTTCGGAACGGAAACCGATCAGCCCCCGGGCTGGAATGATAAATTCTAGCTTGATCGAGATGTCGCCAGACGGTTGCATATTGTGCAGTTCTCCAAACCGGCCGCTCAAGTTTTCTATGACCCGGCCCGAACAACTTTCCGGTATTGTCAAATAGACTTTTTCGTACGGTTCGTAAATCTTTCCTTCAATTTTCTTCAATATCGGCTTGGGCTTTGAAATTTGTAATTCATATCCTTCCCGCCGCATTGTTTCAATTAGAATTCCCAGATGTAGTTCCCCCCGACCGGCCACCTCAAATGAGTCTGGAGAAGCAGTTTCGGTTACCTTCAGGCTGACATTTGTCTCTGCCTCTTTTAGCAAACGGTTGCGCAAATGACGTGAGGTGACATATTTACCTTCCCTTCCGGCAAAAGGACTGTCATTGATCATAAAGTTCATCGTCAGGGTTGGCTCATCAATCCGCAGGATCGGCAAAGGCAGAGGATGAGAAGGATCGCTCAGCGTTTCACCGATATTTACATCCCCCAAGCCGGAAACGGCCACGATATCGCCAGCTATGGCCTGCTTTACCTCCTTGCGCTTCAGCCCTTCGTAAGTCCAGATATTACCGGTTTTAAGCTGCTCAAGCGATCCATCTTGCTTACAGAGTGCAATAATCTGACCACTTTCGAGCAACCCGTTTCTGATCCGCCCGATACCGATTCTGCCAACATAATCATCGTAATCTAGGGTATTAATCTGAAGTTGTAGAATCCCATTCGGATCAACTACCGGCGAAGGGATTTCATCAAGAATTTTTTCAAAAAGAGGTTGAAGGTTCTTCCCCTGCAGTTCAGGATCAATCGAAGCGATGCCCCGGCGAGAATCTGCGTAAACCACTGGAAAATCAAGCTGCCAGTCTTCAGCTTCCAGCTCGACAAAAAGATCAAATATTTCATTCAGAACCTCTGCCGGGCGAGCTTCAGCCCGGTCGATCTTGTTGATTACCACTACAATCCGCAACCCTACTTCCAGCGCTTTACGGAGAACAAATTTTGTCTGAGCCATCGGCCCTTCAAAAGCATCGACTAAAAGCAGCGCCCCATCAACCATCCTTAACACACGTTCAACTTCACCGCCGAAGTCAGCATGTCCGGGAGTATCAACGATATTGATCTTAGTCCCTTGATAAAAAACTGCAGTATTTTTCGATAGGATTGTAATCCCCCGCTCGCGTTCAAGATCATTGGAATCCATCACCCGGTCAACAACCCGTTCATGATCCCTGAAGATTCCAGCCTGACGTAACAGGCCGTCAACCAGTGTAGTTTTACCATGATCAACATGGGCGATGATCGCAATATTTCTGATTTTAATCTCATTTGTACTCAACATCCGGGTTCACCATTTTCTATGCTTAAAAATTCATCGAGCTGCACTTTGCTCAATCACAGCTTCTAATTAAACCATTAATCATCATTAATTGCAATGAACCATTTTCGTAATGGAAAATAAATTGCTTATTAAGTTTAGAGGGTAGAGGCCCATCAGTGTAAGCGAACAGAATCAGATTATTCTTCTTATTCTTCTGCTTTGAGGAGTTCTTCGATGGTAGTATCTTTGCGTTCCGGGTAACGCTTGATTCGGTTGATTCTCTTTTCCAAGTACATGCGGCTGTCAGCTTTTAGAATAAGCTGATCCAGATCGGTACCGTCATCAGGATAGACCGCACTGCCTGTACTCAAACCAATCCGGAATCCCTTACCCTTAACCACAATATCTTTTTGAAAAAGACTTTTTAGTTCCTCGGTATAATCTTCAACTGTCGTTTGATTTGGCTGGTCGATAATGGCAAGAAATTCGTCTCCGCCAACCCGACAAACTTCCATGCGTCCATTAAAATTAGCACTAACCTTTGCCGCCAGCTTATTCAGTAATAAGTCGCCGACTTTGTGTCCGCTGGTATCATTAACTTTCTTGAAACCGTCCAGATCGAAATAGATCAGGGCTACTTTAGAATTACTTTCCAGGGCAAACTCAATTTTTTCAGCCAGGCTTTCATAAGCATACAAACGGTTGGGAATACCGGTCAGCGAGTCCCGGTAGACAAGTTCGTTGATCTCCCTCTCTTTGGCTTTTCGATCGGTGATATCCCGGTAAATGGCATAGGCTCCGAGTCGATCACCTTCCAAAAAAACAGGGAAAGTAATGATCTCCACCTCAATGTTCCGTCCGGCGCAGTTACTCCTTTTTGTTTCAATTTTTAGGGTTTTTCCTTTTTTGATGACCATATCCGAAAAAGCGACTGCCTCATCCCGGTAATCATTGTTGATAATTAAATCATTGATATATTTTCCTGCAGCTTTTTCCTGATTGTAACCAAAAAGCTTTTCAAATGCCGGATTAATAAACACCACCCTGTCTAGATCATCGAGTAAGACAGAAGGATCCGGCGAATGATCGAAAAGCTGTTTAAAGTAAGCTCTTTCCCGATTCAAATCCTTCTGAGCCTGGATTTCAACCCTTTTATCCCTGTACATCGCAAACAGGCCAATTATTTCACCGTTTATTGTAACCGGACTGCCTACAGCTTCGACATCAATGAGCTCCCCGCTCTTACTGATGCGCTGCGTATGATCCATCATTGACCTATTCTTAATAATCGTTTTCAGGTATTCTTCAGCCTGTTTGCGGTACTGCTCGGGCACGATAAAATCGTTGATATTTTTCCCGAGCAGCTCTTCTTTTCCATACCCGAAAAGTTTTTCGAATTGCGGGTTCACATTTAAAATTATTTCCTGACGATTGAGAATTGCGATCGGGTAAAGTGATTTATTAAAAAGTTGATCGGTAAACTGTTCCTTCTCCTTTAAGAGTTGTTCTTTTCCAACCTCTTTGCTGATATCCCGGTAGATTATACAGTTGCCTCGGGTATTTTTATCAAGATCAATTGGATACCCGGTTATCGATACATATACCGTTTCGCCCGCTTTTGTTACTCGTTCGCCGTTAACCGTCACGCGCTCGTTATTAACAACTCTTTGAAATAGCCTGCGGCCTTCATCGCGTTTTTCCGTTTTGTTTACCAGCTCATCGATATCGTGACCAATTGCCTCGTTACGCTTATAGCCAAAGAGTTCTTCGAAAGCGTTGTTCAAATCAATGATCAGGCTATCATCATTTAAAATAACGATTGCATCCGGAAAGCAGTCGAACATCTCCCGGCTATGTTCGGCAAGCATCGTGATTTCCCTGTAATATTCCTTCTCGCCTAGAGGGTTAATTTCAATCAGGAAGAGATTTTTTTCAAGATCAAGGA
>Ga0180434_10004360_pt1 | contig 17280 bp, 13 predicted proteins | sample SS_ome_7_FD_132453 | JGI IMG/M metagenome (GOLD analysis project Ga0180434, IMG submission 132453) | Hypersaline lake sediment archaeal communities from the Salton Sea, California, USA - SS_1_D_2 metaG | ecosystem: Environmental > Aquatic > Non-marine Saline and Alkaline > Hypersaline >...
AACGGGCATGTAATAGCGGCACTTCTGATTGGATGGTGGAACGAAAATGCTGTTGATCTCGTCTCAACCAGTGATCCCGTATCCCGTCCATTGAAAGCGGGGAACCTTCTCTATCTGAGTGTGTTCGAACACCTTGGAATCAATGGTATTCGAACTGTTGATCTGGGTGGGAGCCGCGGGAAAAAAAGCCTTGAAGCATTCAAGGAATCCCTCGGTGCAAAAACGAAGATCCGGTACTGGTATCGTCATAGGCATCGTATGTACCGCATGTACAGGACACTGACCGGTTTGGTGCGCAGATGAGACGGCATTGACATGAGGTGATAGAAACGGCAGCTTGAAACCCAGTCATACTGATAGATGTATAATAAGATACGGGGCGAAGGAGCGCGGAGAATGCAACGATTGATGATTACATTCATTGGATTGGTATTCATAACGACATCGGCGTGGGGATATACCGGTGTTCAACCATCACTCTCATTCACCAAGGATTCAAGCAGCCTCAGTTTACTGGACATGTCCCGAGTCAGTCTTCAAAACAGCCTTGTATTCGGATACTCTTCGAGTGGTGGAATACAGGAATCCGCAGGAGCACTCTTCACCACAGTGGGATACACATTCAGTCCCCGATTAACGGTTCATGCCACTCTGAGTAAGCAGTTCACATTTCAGGGAGCAAACGATTCTGATAGTGGAATCTCTTTGTCGGGAGTCCAGCTCAACTGGAAACCTGCGGACAGCATACACCTGCGGTTTGAGTTTTCCCGGTATCCGCGAGCTCGGGAAACCGATCCATTCGGATATTCCTGGTAGTATGTAATCGCGCCATTCCCGTGGCGTTGATCCTCTACTAAATTACTCCAGTGTATAGAATTCTAAGCATAGCTCCGACTCCGTTTTTCTCAGACAGAGGCTGCCACGTACGAATACTAGAAGAAGCTCGAATTCTAGTCGAACTGGGACATCGGGTTACCATCTGCACCTATCATCTCGGTCGTACGCCCAAGGGAATCGAGATCCATCGAATACCACATCTGCCGTGGTATTCCAAACTGGATGCAGGACCTTCCTGGCATAAATACTACATCGATATTCTTCTTACTATTCGCTCCCTTCTCTCCGGCCTGCGGGATAAGCCCGATATCGTGCACGGGCATCTCCACGAGGGTGTTTTTATCGGATACTTCGTGAGTCGGATACTTGATGTTCCACTGGTCTTCGACCTTCAGGGAAGTCTGGTCGGCGAGATGCTCGCTCATGATTTCATATCCACGCGTGGATTATTCTACAGCTCGAATCGTTTTCTTGAGAAGCTAACAACTCAGATGGCGGACGTTGTTCTTGCATCCTCGGTGGGGGCAGCATCCTATCTCCAGACCGATCCGGATCTTGGAGTGAAAAAGATTCATATCGTACCGGAGGGTGTGGATGTTGATATATATGAAAAAGCAAACAGGTTCGGAATACGGCAGGAACTCGGCATAGAGGATAGTACTCCTCTCTGTGTGTATATGGGAGTCCTATACCCATACCAGGGTATCGATGCGCTTATACGGGGTGCGCCGATTGCCCTTGAGATATGCCCCGAACTCGAATTTCTTGTCATCGGTTTTCCCAATGTGGATCACTATGAACGTATGGCCGATAACATAGGAATCGGGGATCGTTTTCATTTTGTTGGTCGCGTGGAATATGAACGGTTGCCGGAGTACCTGACAGCCGGGGATCTCGCAGTGACCCCAAAGGATTCGCAAACGGAAGCCAATTCAAAAATATATAATTTCATGGCTGCCGGTCTACCCGTGGTTGCATACGACACTGCAACGAATCGTTCATTACTTGGTGAACTCGGATCGTATTCGGCCCGCGGTGATGAAAATGGACTTGCCGCGGCAGTAGGCGAATTAGCTCGTGATGAAGAGAAACGAAAGCGAATCGGAACTGCTTGTCGGAAACGAGCGCGCGAAGATTTCAGTTGGAAAAATGTTGGAGAAAAGATCCTGACTATATACGAGGATCTACTCGAAGGTCGGGACTAGATATCTTTTTTACGAATCATAGCACTAAATGGAGGATTATCGTATGAAAAGTTTATTTATCGTATTAGCTGGTTGTCTGATTGTGTCGATTATGGCGTGCAAATCTCCCGATCAGAGCGTGTCAGATGAAGTAATGGCCACGGGTAAAGGCTTTGAAATAACAAGAGCTGATTTTGATGAATACGCCAAGCGAGTTCCTCCATACGCCCGGGCTCAATATTCTGACGAAGAGATACTCGACCGACTGATCAAATCCGAGGTGCTCTATCATGAGGCTATGCGCATTGGATTAGATCGTGATCCTGAAGTACGGAAGCGTATAGACGATACGATTCGACAAATCCTCCAACGCGAGTACTATACGCGGGAAATGGAACAGAAAATGGGCATTCCCGATGATATAGTGGAGGCCTATTATAACGAATCCAAAGATGAATTTCTGCAACCCGAAGAACGGAAATGTTGGCATATCCTCTGCCGTACGAGGGAAGATGCCGAGTCCGCGCGCAGCGAAATTGAGAAAGGCGCGGATTTCAGAGATGTTGCAAAGCGAATGAGTATTGACGAGAAGACGCGGGCCACCAACGGATTGATGGGCATCTTTCCGAGGGATGAGGCACCGTCATTGTTGAAAGAATATCCTGTCCTTTTAGATACGCTGTTTTTGATGCAACCCGGTTCACTCAGTTCCGTTATCGAAACGGATCTCGGATTTCATGTTTTAAAGGCGAACCTCGCAAAACGGATGCCCTATCAATCCTTATCGGAAGTGGCTGAAGAAATCCGCGCGAAAATTCTCGTTCCCGATTCCCTCATTGAACAATATTACAAAGATAATGAACAACGATACCAGGTGGATGATCGTGCCCTTGTCAGGTATTTTACCGTGGATTCCAGAGATAAGGCCGAGGCGCTCCGGGAACGTATTCTTGCCGGAGAAAGCTTTTCGGACATTGCCAAAGCGGAAAGTATGGATGATAAGTCGAGAAGAACCGGCGGATCGGTAGGATGGCTGGTTTCGGGAAGTGCTATTCGGGAAATCGGTGAAAACAAGGCATTCGAAACCGCGGTTTGGGAGACCGGAGAAGGATCTGCGGGACCGGTGATTGCGACGGATAAAGGATATCTCCTTTTTACAGTCGAGGAACGAGAATATGCCGGTCTGCGGCCTATGGCTGAAGTTGAGGAATCCATTCGATCACATCTACTGGTAAATGCAAAGGTTCCTGCTATAGAATCGGCGTTTGAAGCACTAAAAAAGCAATACGAGGTCAGAATCATCTCGGAGGACGGTTCGCGCGGACCGAAATCGAAACGATCCGCCGACGGGGCGAAACCTCAAGATAGAGACACCATGAACGAGGAGGAACTCTTCTCTCTCGCTCAGGAGATGACGAATCCCAATCAGCGACTAGACGTGTACCGCGAGTTACTGCAGCGGTTTCCCGAGAGCAAACGCGCAGACGAAAGCCAGTTCATGATTGGTTTTGTATTGTCCGAGGAATTAGGGGATACGTCCAGTGGCCGAAAAGCATACGAGACTCTGATATCCACGTATCCTGAGAGTGAATGGGTTGATGATGCAGAGGCGATGCTGTCGGTTCTGGATTCCGCTCCATCGGCGCCGGAAGGAAACGGAGAAATATCCGAAGCGAGTGCCGGGACCTGACGTCCGGGAGACCGCCTTATATATAAAGCGGTTCTTGATTTTCACGACGTATAGTGCAGATTCTTGACCCATTATTCCGAAAGCCGACGATCAGGGTAAAGACTATAAGCGGAATGACCGATCGGCCGGTACGAATAGAGCATACGCCGGTGAACCGAGCAGATTGGTGATCCCCGTTCGTCTTATCACATGTTCAATGAGTTTTGATGCCGAAAGGGAATTCAGTGATCGGTGGAACCGATAGGGGAGGACGAATCCCTTTGATAACGCCGCGCACTCGAAACCATATTCTGAAAACGATGCCATGACTTCACGGCGGTTGAATACACGATGCTTAGGGTGTGTATCTCGCCTTCGGGATAGACTCCAGATCCGAGGTTCCAGTGCGGCGAAAGACGGGCGTATGGGAAAATCTAGGATTACGCCTGAGATGGCTACTCGACAGCACTCTTGGATCAGGTGACGCCACGAGGGTATGTGCATGAGCAGGCGAGATCCGATCACGAGATCAAAACTTTTTGTCATGACGGGTAGCCGGGTGCAATTCGCCGTGATTAAAGAACGGATACCTCCGATATCTCGAGCAGTCTTCAACATTGGAAGGCTTGTATCCAACCCGACGAAATGTGTGGAAGGTATTGAAGTGAATAGCTTTCCGGATCCTGTTCCTATATCAAGTACCGAGCCGATGGGCGGAATGAATGAAGCGAGATTTGCATACGCTTCCTGTTCCGTTTTCATGAACCATTGTCCGATTGTACCACCGTATCGATCTTCATGAAATGTATTGGCAACACTCGGATTCTTGTAATGGTCCACAGTATCACGTGGTTTTTTGATCATGACACGAACTCCTCGTAAATACAATAATCTCCGGAATCTAAGTATTCTAGGGCTCGGACTCATGCTTTTTGCATCATGCAGTTCGACTTCGACGCTATCCGTTTCTTCAAAAGAGGATAATACCGATCCATATGTCCATTTTATCCTCGGGGCGATGTATGACCAGGCTCGTCTCCCAACCTCGGCATATCGTTCATATCTTGAATCGGTCCGGAACGGCGGGGATGATCCCTATCTGTGGTTTAAAATCGGCATGCTTTCACTCCGTCTTGGGGATCTGGAGCGATCCGCTCAAGCCCTGTCAAAAGCCACACGTGGAGATAAACCACCGGTTGCATGGTTGCGTCAGGCATCCGCCGTACAGCGTATGGCCGGGCATTCCGCTGATGCGCTGCATTCTGATCTTCGAATTCTTGAATTGCATCCCGGAGATGAAATAGCATCGTTGTCAGCGGCAAAGCTACTCATCGGATTAGGTCTAACAGATAGCGCGGTAACGATTCTTCAAGAGATGGAACCCCGGTGGCCTGATCAACCTACTGCATCGAAAGAACGGGCTGAACTGCTTCTCGCGGCGGATCGTGCCGAGCTTATTCAGGAATGGTGTGCGAATCCGCAGTTTCCTATTCACGATATACATGCCTGCCTTCTGTGTGCCGTATCTCTGGAGGCATTGGGTCGTTTCGACGAAGCGGAGTCCGCATACGTCGCCCTCGCAGCTCGCGGGGAATGTAATGACGATCTATTCGTTGATTGCTTTCAAGCGCTCTACAGGATGCGTAGATATCAGTCTGCGCATACGGTGACGGATATGGCGCTTGCATGCGATCCCAGTGATCTCGATTGGATGCGACAGTCGGCGATTATACTCCTTTCCTTAGGGGAAGTAGAGGAGGCGCGGGAGAAATTAGAGGTAGTTCTTCGAGTTGATCAGGAGAATATCGGGGTTATGGATCTACTCTCGACTGCGTATATACAAACAGGACAGATGGGGCGCGCATTATCTCTCATATCACGAGCAATTTCTCTCGAGGATGATCCTGTTTTGATCCAGAAGAAGGCTGCGATCATTGCAGCCATGGGCAATGAGCAGGCTTCCATTCGTGAGTTGTTACGCTGTGTGGAAGCACATGGTGACAGCGCATGTGCTCTATCCCTGTCCTCAGCCTGGTTGAGTGTCGGATTCCCTGAAAGAGGTCTCCAGGCTATTCCTCGGGGCGCGGGTACCAGTATCGAGTTCATGTTTCAACGAGCGTCTCTCTGGGAGCGACTTGCATGCGTAAAAAAGAGCCGTGATCTTTTCGAGAATATACTGGCCGATGACCCGGGAAATGATACTGCCTGCAATTATCTCGGATACATGCTTGCAGAACGTGGCATTGACCTTCCCTATGCACGGAAACTCATCGAATGTGCCGTTGAGAAAGAACCGGATAATCCATATTATCTCGATAGCCTTGCCTGGGTACATTTCATGGAAGGGCGTTATGAAGAGGCATTACCGCTTATCCTGCGTGCTCAGGAACTGACACCTGATGAACCGGAAGTTCTCAAACATCTCGGAGAGATCCTTATTCGTTTAGGAAGATTGCCCGAAGGACTCATGTATCTGCAAGAAAGTCTTGAGGTCGCGCCGTGGGATGCTGCTCTCCGATTACGCATCAACCGGCTGATTTCGCCATGAATGAACATTCAATTCTGACGCTCGAACTTCCTGAGGTTCTCAAGCAGGTAGGGTATTTTGCACCTTCCATTCTGGGTATTCGACAGCTACGTAAGCTCCGACCGTCCCATTCATATCGAATAGTCCAGCGTCGGTTGCGTTTGACTGAAGAGGCTATGAAAGTCCTTGAAACGGGAGAACGGCTTGATTTAGAGAATGTGGATGATCCGACGGATGCCCTGGAACGAGCGGGTGCCGGAGCGGTTCTTCTCGGAGAGGAACTGATAGTAATCGCAGCATTGATTGCAGATTTTCGTCGTAGCTGGTCTTTCCTCGATCAGCACCGCGAGAAATATCCGCGATTATCGGAACTATGCGGGAGCGCTCTCAAAATTGCCGATGGCGAGAAAGAATTGATTGCGGTTCTTGAACGCTTGGAGTCTGATATCTGGCGATCATTTGAATTGAATGGAGAGATCACCAATAGCGCAAGCAGGCATCTTGCACAGATACGATCCCGTATGGCGAATGTGGAACGTGAGGTCCGATCAAAAGCCGCCGCCGTTGCCGGCGATGACGCACTCAAGGAATATCTTCAAGAATCCGAGGTTCATTTCAGAGGAGGGCGCCCCGTTATTCCGGTTAAATCATCCTATCGTGAAAAAGTATCCGGGGTAGTACGTGATGTGTCTGCAAGTGGTGCAACGCTTTTCATCGAACCGATGCACGTCGCGACATTAAGTGCAAAGCTCGAGGAACTTCATAATGAAGAGCAGAAGGAAATACTCCGTATTCGAACCGTCTTGAGTACTCGTATTGGAGAAAATCTTACCACTATTCAACGTATGCCCGGCGTAATCGGACGTCTGGAAGCCGTATTCGCATCCGCACAGTATGGGGTTGAACATAAAGGAAATTGCGCGATTCTTGATCATGATGGGGTATTGGATCTTCATCGTATTCGGCATCCGCTCATTGGCGACAGATGTATTCCCATGAGTATCCGATTAGACAAAACTACTCGTACCGTCCTTATAACGGGCCCGAATACCGGCGGAAAAACCGTGGCGTTGAAGAACATCGGGCTGGCCGCACTTATGACATCGTGTGGTCTTCCCATTCTTGCTGGAGAAGAATCCAGACTTCCTGTGTTTCGCGATATACTCGTGGATATTGGGGACGAACAGTCCATTGAGCAGTCTCTGAGTACATTTAGCGCTCATATGGCGAATATGATTCGTATAGTTGACCATGTGCGTGAACACGAACGTGGATATTGTCTGGTCCTCCTGGATGAGATGGGAGCGGGTACGGATCCCGAGGAAGGGCAGGCATTAGGAAGTGCCATTCTGGAATGGCTGCATGACAGGGGGAACGACCAGGCGCGAATTGCGGCTACCAGTCATTTTGCAGGTCTAAAGGAAGTCGCCGCTACTACTGATGGTATGGCCAATGCACGGATGGAATTTAATCCGTCGACGCTACAACCGACATATGTTCTTCATATGGGTGCTCCCGGTGCATCACAGGCGTTTCCGGCGGCGGCACGACTCGGTCTCGGTCGTGAAATACTTGAACGGGCGGGGGATCTACTGGGGCCAGAACGGATTCATCTCCAGCGTCTGCTTGCATCCATAGAACACGAACGCATGCAGATACAGGACAGGGAAGATGAATTGACTGCTCAAAAACGGAGACTTGAAGAAGAGCAACTGATTCTTCAACAACAAGTGACGAATGAGCGGGATGAGGTTCGTCGTGAACGTGAGAGATTCAAACGCGAGGCGGAAGAAGTATTGGAACAATCTCGACGTCATCTTCGAGATATACGTGATAGTGAAAGCGTAAAAACGGCACAGCGATATCATGTAAAACTTCATGAAGACCTGTCTATGATCGCGCGCCAGCCGGAAGTATCCGGGGATACCCCCGGAGATATTCCGGAATTCGAGGAAGGTGAGGTCGTTCATATTGAGGGAATCGGGCAAGGAACCGTGATTTCAAAGAAGATTGACGTATCTACCGCCATGGTGGCAGTCCGTGGCTTTCATGTGGAAGTTCCGATGGCTCGCATCCGAACTATTGAACATCCTCCCGCTGATCGCAGGATCGAGGAATCCGGTGGTTACGATATAGAAGATGTGGATTACGAATTGAAGCTTATTGGCCTTCGTGCAGAAGAAGCAAAGGGTGCTCTTGAGAATTATCTGGATAAAGCCATATCTTACGGGCTTTCCGAAGTACGGATCATACATGGACACGGACGGGGAGTACTGAAGTCCGTTGTTCATTCCATGCTGCGGGAGCATCCACAGGTGCGGCGTTTTCGGCCGGGGAAGCCTGAAGAAGGTGGAACCGGAGCCACCGTGGTATATTTGAATGAATTATAGCGGAATGTGAATCGACCAATTCTTATATGAATATGATTCAGAAGGGAACAGCGATGGAACCATATCGCGGAAATTATTTCGAAGATTTTGTACATGGCAGGACGTTTCTCACACCTCTGAGAACGGTGACAGAATCCGATATTGTCCGATTCGCCGGTTTATCGGGTGATTTCAATCCTCTGCACATGGATGAGTCGTTTGCAAAGGAAACACCACACGGTACTCGAATAGCGCATGGTATGCTCACCGCCTCAATTGCTTCCGGTCTTGCCGCTCAGGCCGGGCTGTTCGACGGTACTGCTCTCGCTCTCATGGCTGTTCAGATGAAGTTCACTGCCGCTGTCTATCCGGGAGATACGGTTCAACTTGCTCTTACGGTAACCGGAACAAAGAAAACTCCGGATGGTACCAGTGGTATCGTTCAATTGAAAACACACATGGAAAACCAGAAAAAGGAAGTAGTATCAGACGGAAAATGGACCTTGCTGGTTAAAACCAGGGCGTATCATGACACGGATCGGGGTAGTGTATGAAGATTCTCATAACCGGAGGAGCAGGCTTTATCGGATCAAATTTCGCACGTCACATCATACGGAACAGACCCGATTGGGGGGTAACGGTTCTCGATAAACTGACGTATGCGGGGAATCCCGCGAATGTGGCGGACCTAAAATCGTATGACCGATTTCAGTTTGTTCAGGGTGATATCTGTGATCCTCATCTGATGGCGGAAACGATTCCGGGACATGACTGCATAGTTAATTTTGCCGCCGAAACACATGTGGATCGGTCATTAGCCCGGGCCGATGATTTCTTAAGGACTGCGCTCATCGGCACGAATGTCATGCTGGAAATAGTCCGTAAGCACAAGGATATTCGTTACATTCAAATTTCCACTGATGAAGTATACGGTAGTTTTGATATCGGCAGTGCAACGGAAGAATCACCGATAGTCCCTCGCAATCCCTATTCCGCGAGTAAGGCGGGCGGTGACCTCCTGGCATTGTCATACTTCAAGAGTTTTGGCTTGGATGTAATCGTAACGCGCAGCTCAAATAATTTCGGACCATTTCAATATCCTGAAAAAGTCATGCCGTTATTTATCACAAATCTACTTGAGGGGAAGCCGATTCCGTTATACGGTGATGGAATGAATATTCGTGATTGGCTCTTTGTTGAGGATAACTGTACCGCCATACTTCTTGCTCTCGAGGAAGGGAATGCAGGGGAAGTCTATAATATCGGTGCCGGAAACGAGATACCCAATATCAAGATGACCAAAGCGCTACTCGCATCACTGGGAAAACCTGAATCAATGATCAGACTGGTTGAGGATCGTCCCGGTCATGACAGACGGTACAGTCTGGAATCAACCAAGATCCGTTCAATGGGCTGGGAACCGGCCTCGACGTTCCAGGATCAACTTGCCTCCACGGTTTCATGGTACCAATCACACGAAGATTGGTGGAAACCTCTCAAGAGCGGCGAGTTCAAAGAGTACTATAAGAAGATGTATGAGGAGAGAAAAGGGTATTACGAATAAACAATTCGGCGATGTTCAGTAAAGGGGAGACCAGTACTATGCAGGATCATTTCGTAGCCATAGCCGGAAATATCGGTGTTGGAAAGACTCGTTTGACAACCGAACTCGCGCGACGGCTGGGATGGGTCCCCTACTTCGAACCGGTGGATATCAATCCGTACCTGGAAGATTTTTACAAGGACATGAATCGATGGAGCTTTCATCTCCAGATATATTTTCTGTCAAAAAGATTCATGATGCACAAAGAACTCGTTGAAAACGGTGTTCCCTGTGTTCAGGACCGTACCATATACGAGGATGCCGAAATCTTTGCACGGATACTTCATCAATCGGGACAGATGGATGAACGAGACTTTGAAAATTACCTGGCGCTTTTCGAAGTGATGATATCTTATCTTCGTGCTCCTGATCTCATTATCTGTCTTCGTGCATCTGTAGATACGCTTCTGGAGCGCATTAATCAGCGTGGTCGAAGTTGCGAGAAGACCATCCCCCGGGAATATCTTGAAACGTTGAACAACGCCTATCATTCCTGGTGGGATAGGGCTCGATCCCTGACACAGCTCCTCGAAATCGATACCGACCGGGTGGATCTCCTTTCCGAGGGAGCCATGGGGGAACTTGTAGAAGAAGTGGCCAGGCGGGTCGGGTATCAGCTTGAGATTCCCCTTGAAAAACGGGAATAACCCTCTGTGGACAGCATTCTGATAGTACCATGAATATATCGGAAGAGGGAATAGCGACGTATGCCCGTTAGTACGCAACATCATCCTTTTCGAATGATACTGGGGTTTCTGCGTCCGTATATCCCGCGCCTTGTACTTTCCGTCATACTCATGATGGTTTTCTCCGTTATATCCGGATCGACGCTGGGAATGATATCACCACTTACGCGAGCATTGTTTCAGCCGGATTCAATGGTTCAGGAAGAGGTAAAAGTCGAGGATTCTTTTTCCGGAAATGAAACCATTGCGAAAGCGCGCGGTGCCGCGGAACACGTAAAAACCTGGGCCATGAGCCAGCTGAAACGAAGCAGTCCCTATGAGACGCTGAAGCGTGTCTGTCTGATAGTATTGTTGCTGTTTCTGACTCGCGCCACTGTGTGGTATATTCAATCATATTTATTCGCTACAATCGAACAGGGACTCATGAAAGATATCAGAGAAGCCCTTTACAGGCAGCTGCAGAATCTCTCCCTTGCATTCTTTCATACCAGCAGAACGGGCGATCTGGTGTCTCGGATCACCAATGATGTTGTCCTTGTACGTGGTATGGTAAGATCGTTGGCGAAAGATCTCATTCGTTATGTATTTGAACTCATGGTGTATCTGATTATAGTTTTTTGGAGCAGCTGGCAGCTGGCTTTGGTTTCCATCCTCATCTTCCCACCGATCATGTACGCCGTAGCTGCCATAGGTCGACGGCTTCGCAGGCAGAGCGTTTCCGTACAGGAACGGATGGCGGATATCAGCAGTGCGGTGCAGGAACGCATGGCAGGGATTCGAATTGTGAAAGCATTCGGTATGGAGGATCATGAGATCTCTCGCTTTAGTGTTCTGACCCGCGCCTACTACAAAACCATGGTTCGAATGATACGATTGTCGCAACTCGCGGCACCGCTCAGTGAGTTTTTGGGAGCCGTAGGTGCCGTTGCGGTTCTGTGGTTCGGGGGCAAACTGGTCCTCGCCGATCAGGCGCTTTCCGCGGATCGATTTCTTGTATTTCTGGCAGCGCTGCTCTCAACCATGTCACCCGTCAAGGCATTATCCAAGGTAAGTAATAGGGTTCAACAGGGATTGGCGGGCGGAGACCGGGTGGCTGAGATCCTGAATGCTCAACCGGATGTAACGGATGTGCCGGATGCACGAGAGATTACCGGTATGGAGCGAGGGATAGAATTTGATTCGGTCTATTTCAACTATAAAAACGGCCGCGAAATCGCCTTGCGTGGAATTTCATTCAACTTGCCCAAGGGCAAGATAACCGCCGTGGTAGGTCCTTCGGGGGCCGGTAAAAGTACGGCTGCTGATCTCCTGGCCAGGTTTTATGATCCTACCGGTGGTCGAATCCTTTTGGATGGCTACGACCTGAAGGAAATCCGCCTTTCGTCCCTTCGGGCGCTTATGGGCATCGTGACTCAGGAAACCATTCTATTTAATGATTCTATCGGCGGGAATATTTCCTACGGCATGCCCGACGCAAATCAGGAGATGATAGAAGAAGCCGCAAAGGCGGCCAATATTCATGATTTCATACATGGATTGCCTGAGGGATACGATACACCGGTGGGCGAACGCGGTGTTCAACTTTCCGGTGGGCAAAGACAACGTCTTGCCATTGCCAGGGCTATATTACGCAACCCACCGATCCTTATATTCGATGAAGCAACGAGCTCGCTTGACTCGGAGTCGGAGCGTCTCGTTCAGGAAGCCATGGAACGTCTCATGGAGAACAGAACGAGTTTTGTTATAGCCCACCGTCTCTCTTCCGTTCTCCGCGCGGATAATATCATCGTAATGAATCACGGAGAAATCGTAGAAGAAGGAACGCATGCAAACCTGTTGAACCGTGATGGCTTATATACACGTCTCTACCAGTGGCAGTTCGGTGATCCTCCTGCTGATAATTCCTCATCCAGTTCCCAATAGCCTATTTTTTCAATCTTTTCGCCATATCCTCTGATTAACTCAATATCTCTCGTTCGCTTTTCCCGAAGGCGCGATAGAAAACATATCGATGTTAGCGTATTCAATTCCGTGATTGCAATAAGAATCAGTTGGGACAGCGTTCTATACCTTTTCTTGACCGGACCTGAATGCAGCCTCATTCTGTTCGGAAGATCGGGGTGAATGCTATGGCAGGATACGAGGAACTCTCGGACAACGCATTAGTTGCCCGTTCGAACCAGGGCGATGCCGCAGCCATGAAGGCCTTGTATTACAGGCATCGGGAATGGGTCTTCGGGCAGGCGTTGCGGTACTGTGAAAATGAAGATGATGCCGCTGATGTTATGCAGGAGGTCTTCAGTTACTTCTTCTGCAAATTCCCCGGATTTGAACTGACCAGTAAACTTCAAACATTTCTCTTCCCCGCCATACGAAATATATCGCTGAATCTATTGCGGCGGAAACGGCGAGTCGTACCAATAGATTCGAATCAAATCGAACGCATACCAAATGGAAATGGACTTCCTTCGGCCGGTGTTCAATTCTACAGTTATATCGAAACACTCAATGAGGAAGAACAGGAGATACTTCTTCTACGCTTTGCTGATGACAAATCCCTCAAAGAGATCGGCAAGGAACTATCGATTCCGCTGGGAACGGTGAAATCCCGTCTTCACCGTGCTCTTTCTCATCTTCGGGAAGTTCTGAAAACGAACGGAATTCATCAAAAGAATACTTAATATCTAATATCTGATATATCAGGAAGAAGAAGTGATGAATGATGATTGATTTTGAAGATCGTTAGGCGTTAGAGCGTTAGGAGATAGGTGTTTGAAGAATTGAAGAATGATGAGTGATGATTGAAGAATTTGGGAATTTTGTGATTTCATGATTTGGTGATTTGAAGAGAATTAGGAAGAATTGATGAATGCTGAATGATGAAGGATGAATTTCGGAGATGAGGAGATTGAATATTCCTAAGAAAAAATCCAACTTCAGGACTTGAAAGCCACTTTTTTATCTCGCAACGATAACAATCGTTCAATTCAGGAATTTAGTAGCAAATTGTTCTGAAGCATCTGAGTAATAATGCTTTTAACAGCTTTCGATTAAGATTCCCGCAGACATATCCAACAATTCGTAAAAGATGATCAGGGGAGAATAACGCCGCAGCCGACATCTTGTCTCATTCAAGAAATGGAACTACGAAATAATCTCGAATCGATGGAACTTTTTTCCATTTTAGAGTGCTTAAGGATCGGAGGATGAAACAATGAATAAGAAATCCGACCATCCCGATCTTGCAGAAATCGACGCAGTCCGCACCGGCGAAGCTTCTCAGGAGACAGTGGCTCATGTGGAGTCGTGCGAACAGTGTGGTCGATTTCTTGCGGAACTCCGATCATTGGCTAATGACGCAGGTCCGCATGCCGCTGAGGCAACGAGAATTCCTCATCGAGTAGATGATGCAGTACTCACGATCATCGAAAAACGGGCAACGGAGATTCAGTGGAGACGCCCCAGTCGAATCAATTTTATCAGTAAGCCGATCTGGGCTGCTGCCGCCGCGATTGTCATCATTTTTCTTTCGCTCTTCATGTTCACAGAACGTTCTTCTCAAATGGATGCGGTTCGGGTTGCCACTATTCGGGGTGATATGGACGGTAGCGGGATGGTGGATGTGGTGGATGCATATCTCATGGCGCTACAGATGGATGCAAACACCGGCAAATCAAATGGAATGGATTTCAATTCAGACGGATTGGTCGATGATTCGGATATCCGGGATGTTATGAGGCAGGTTGTGGCTGTTGTGGAGGAGGTATGATGAAAACCATTACAGGTATCCTTGGTCTTTTAGCTATACTCGTCGCTTCGTCCCTGGGAACGACTGTTCGTTCAGAGGACGAGGCGGTCAGGTTTCAAGCAGTGGATCTTTTTGTGGACAGCGGTTCGAATCAGCTTATCGCCTACCAGGTCGAGATGTGGTTCGACAAGAGCCGTGTTGAGGTGGTTGGTGTTGAGGGCGGGGAGAAGGGCGTATTCGAGCACGCGCCGTACTATGATCCCCGTGGCCTGGCAGGCGGCAGGCTTATTTTAGCGGCATATACTACGGATCATGAAAACGCGCCGCGGGGGCGAACGAGGGTGGCGAGAAATCATCTTCGGATTGAAGGCAAGGGCGAACCCGAACTCGATGTTACGCTCATAACCGCGGCCAAACCGGGTGGCGAGCGGATCAAAGCAACGGTAGAACTGGAACCAGCGGTTCCCGACACGCTTGGCAGTGAAGAGAAAGAGGTGGAATGATGAGACGTCATACCATGAAAACAGGTCTGTTGCTTGGAGTTTTTATTGTCGGGATTCTTCTGATTCACGGATGTTCCTGGTTCAAAACCCAAACGGAAAAACCTGAGGATCTCGGATATATAACCGGTCGGATTCTCGACTCGAATGGTGATCCAATTGAATCCGCGATTGTCCGGGTAGATACCCTGGACCGGCAGACGGTTACTGATAACCTCGGGTGGTATCGACTCGAGATACCAAAGGGCATGTGGGATGTATCGATCTACAAATCGGGGTTTAAGGATGAATTACGCGAAGGGGTCTTCGTATTACCTGATAAAGAGATCAATGTGGGAGTTGTTCGATTAGATACTGATGAGCATAAACCTGCTGAGGTACGGTCTCGTAAAGCAACCGTTATGCCCGCCGAAGATCGACCACAAGAGCAAGGATATGGGAAGTTGTCGGGTATAATTATAGAGAAGGAAACAGGGAGGCGGGTATCGGGAGTCCGGGTGTGGGTTTCGGAAACAAAATATGAAGGCACCTCAGATAAGTATGGAGAATTTTACATAATCCCGGTTCCCCCAGGTGAGTACCATGTAGAAGCTGCGAAAATTGGCTATAGAAATACGATTGTTCAAGATGTACTTGTCCGGGCTGATCTCACAACTCGTCTTGGGGAGATTGCGCTCCAAAAATCGACAGAGAAGCTCGAACCGATCGTCGTGAAGGCCGAGCGTCGACTCATGCAGCTCGATGTTACCGCGACAACTCGAATAACGAGTAAGGAAGAACTCGATTCCATGCCGGTTCATCCATTTCAGGAAATAATGGACGAACGGACGTCCTCTGAATCAACTGATGAGAGTTTGCATGTCCGAGGCGGTCGCGGCGGTGAAGCGGTTTATCAAGTCGATGGGATGAAAATAGAGGATCCGCTGACGCGGAAGGATAATCAGTCCGAGCCCGCATACGCTCCGCTACCGGAACCTCCACCTGGCGGTCTTGGGGAAGAACCTGCAGGAAAAGGATACGTTGCAACTGATACTGAAGCACCGGAAACAACTCTTCGAAGGGCTAAATCCAGCAAAAGTCCCTCTTCGGAAGTTGCTGAATTGGAGCTGTTATCAGAGGGATTTAATGCAGAATACAACGGAAAAACTCCCAATGGTACTATAAATATAAAAAAGATTCATCCACAAAAACGGGAAGATGAGAAGCAAAAGCGTGTCGCTTCCCCGCCTCCCTGGGAAACAATGGGAATCGGGACGGAACTCTGGATTATTGAGGCACGTGAATCAAATGTCCCGTATGATGAATCATATGAATCACCGCAACTCAAAGCGGTATTGCCTGAATCGCAGGAGGAGATCCCACTCCCACTGAAGCATACGGACGTCAAAGCGCAGATCGATGCGTACATTGCGACAGCCGTGGTAACGCAGGAGTATCACAATCCCTACGAGGAGAAGATTGAAGCGGTGTACGTTTTTCCTCTGCCGCAGAACGCGGCGGTAACCGATTTTCTCATGATCATCGGAGATCGGGAAATCAGAGGTATGATACGAGAGCGGGAACAGGCTGAGCGGATCTATGAAGAAGCAAAGAGCGGAGGGTATCGAGCAGCCATCCTGACGCAGGAAAGACCGAATATATTTACGCAAAAAGTGGCGAATATCGAACCCGGTCATGATATCAATATTCAGACTACATTCTTCAACACATTGGATTATGTGGACGGAGAATTCGAATTCGTTTTTCCGACGGTTGTCGGGCCGAAATTTAACCCAGACTATTGGACTGATGGCGTGACGGCGGTACCAGCGGGAAAAGAAGGCACAACCGATCAACCGGTCGAAATCGGGTATATGAACCATCACCAATCCGGTGGGCATTCTCTATCAATTGTAGTGGATATCAACACCGGATCGACCATTGAGGATGTCTATAGCAGGAGTCATCTCATCAATATAGATCGGGAGGGGAAGACGCGCGCCGTGGTTTCACTCGACGAGAAAGATGTCCTGCCCAACAAGGATTTCGTTCTTCGATATCGAACCGCGAACAAACACATAAATGCTGCATTTTTGACCCATCCCGCCGATGATGGTAACTACTTTTCGCTGATTATTGAACCACCAATAGGCAACGGTAAGCTATCCAGGATTACAC